>JAEEGL014678165.1_pt1 | contig 12913 bp, 8 predicted proteins | sample 9134231 | NCBI WGS metagenome assembly JAEEGL01 (sample SAMN16246548, study PRJNA631951) | gut metagenome | biome: gut microbiome; feature: rumen; material: fiber-attached | host: Bos | place: Iran: Karaj | collected 2018-10 | reverse complement strand
TTTACGACGCTCGGGCTGAATGTCACGAAGGTCGGAAGCGACTATGAGATCGACAATAAATCCGTTGCCGACAAAACTGCCGATGTTACGGCCGTATTCCCGAGAAACGGAAGCAAGGGCACCGTAAACGGCAAAGAAGTCGAACTTTCGGATACGATAAAGACGAACCGCGGCGTGGCCATGGCTCCTGCGGATATCATCGCTCTTGTGACGAATGAAAAGGTTTGGTTCGATTCTTATTCGAATACTCTTGTAATAACAACGGGAGCGAACAAGACGGATGACATCCTTAAGATTATAAATTATAAATTCTGGATGAACGGGGAACCTTTTTACGAACTGAGCTTCAATAAATTCGATCTGTGCTATCAGATATCTTCGAAGTATCAGAGGGACTCGGAGTGGCCCAAGGAGGAACACCAGTTACCTGCGGCGGAGGATGCTCTTGCACAGCTTCACGAACTCGGCTTCAGGACTATTAGAGTCTTCACTTATTCGAGAATAAGGCAAAAATATGTGACGAGCGAAAAGCAGAGGGAAAGATATTACGAGCTCATGGACGTTTTCTTTGATCTTTGCGACAAATACGAGATCCAGGTAGTCGTCTGCCTGGGACTTACGTGCGACGATTTCAGCCCCAAAGGTGAGAACCGCTTCGACCTCATCTGCAACCCGGAGAGTGAATCGAGAAAGAACTGTTATGATTTCATTGACAGATTTGTTTCGACATACAAAAACAGAAGATCAGTCCTCATGTGGGAGATCGTGAACGAAGGAAACCTTGACGCGGACGTCGGTATCAACACGAGAGGACTGCGAGCTTCCGCGTACCAGATCGGAAAATATAATTCAGATATCGCAAAGAGGATCAAGCAGAATGATCCCGACAGGCTCGTCACGACGGGCGACTCCGCTTTGAGATTTGCTCAGTGGCACCTTTACAAGGGCGTAAAAGAGGGAAAAGATGTTCCCGACTGGACGAGAGATACGCTCGAGGAAAGGTTGAAAGTATACACGATGCTGAATGAAAATATCGATGTTATAAGCGTTCACGCATATTCGGTTGGAACGAATCCGGAAGAGGCCTACAAAGTTTCGGATACTGACGACAGAGTGAGAAGAGAAGATTTTTCGCTCCTGATGGAAGAGGCCAGGAGAATGGGCAAAGTGCTTTACAACGGAGAGACAGCCGTAGATGCGGACAACTATTCGGAATCGGTCTATCAGAGAAGTCTCAAGTATATCGATTCGATAATCGAAGCGGGAGTTCAGCTCTCTCACTGGTGGACATTCCACACAGACAGACAGGGCTTCAACGATGGATACGGATGGGATATCACTTCCGGAGAACTGCTGGACGCGATAATCGCGGGCAACAAAAAGCTCAACGAAACGTATGTTTTAAACGGTGTCTCTGTAAAAACGGAAGGCGTCTGGGCTGACAACGCAGAGGCGAAGATAATAACAGGTTCAGCCGATGCTCCGAAGGGAGTTGTGTCTGAGATCAAAGATTTCGACCGGGGCTGCGGATCTGTAATCGCGGGAACGCAGATCGCGGCAGTCGTACTTGCGGCAGCAGTCATTCTTCGCAAAAAGAGAAAGTAAAAAGTTCTTAAATTTCGAATTGCATAAATATCCGTTTGCGGGCAGAAAAAATTCTGCCCGCTTCTTTTTTTCGAAATACGGAACCTGATCCGTCACCTACAGTCGCGGTCGCCGCGGATGATCCCGGTAAAGGAAAGTACGGAGACTTTTTGCTTTTTAAAAATGCATGTTTATGACCGCGTGATCGCCTGCGAAAGGCACTTTTAGATTGACTTTATTTTTATTTCAAAGTAAAATAACGTTGTGGAGTTTGTGCCATTTTTACGGAGGTGCTCTGTGAGACATTCAAAGCAAGCGATCGTCATATTTTTGTGCCTGATCCTCACGTTCTCGTTCTGCCTTCAGCCGAACGCGACTCTCTCGGAGGATACGAAATACGAAGAGACGTCTGATACTCTCGCGACGGAAGAAGAATGGGCGAAAGAAACAGACATTTCCGACCTGGACCTCGATCCCGAGGAGCCGAAATATATAACGGTCTGCCTAAATACGGACATCATTAAAATGAGCGGCATCCAGCAGCCGATAGCGGAGAACGAGACTGTTTATGTGCCCTTGAGGGCATTTTACGAAGGCGCGGACTTTACGGTGAAAAGCAATTTCTTCACCGGCGCCGTCACTGTAAAAAACGACGATCTGGAAATAAAAGGAAGACTTCTTTCAAAAAAGGTCACGGTGAACGGAAAGTCGTACGATCTGAACCATTCGATAATTTACAGAAGGGGATGCCTGTACGCTCCGGCCGATTTTTTGAGCGTCTCATTGAATGCGAAGGTCTGGTATGACGAGCTTGGTAAAACGTTCACAGTGAGTACCGGAAAATACAAGAACGACGGGGTCTTGAGGATCGCAAACGGCAAGTTATATATGGACGGAGCGCCGTATTACGAGATCAGTTTCAACAAATTCGACCTTTGTTACCAGATACACGCAAAATACTTTCCCGGTATTTATCCTTCTTATGAGTGGCCGGAGGAACAGTTCCAGTACCCCGCGGCTGAGGATGCGGTATCGCAGCTTCACTCTCTGGGATTCAGATCCATAAGGGTGTTCGTTTCGAGTGTCGGAAGGACTCTGGGCATGAAAAACGAAGCAGACATGGAAAAATATTATCAGGCAATGGACGATCTGTTCGATCTGTGCGACAAATACGAGATCAAAATGGTCGTATGCATGGGCCTTTTCTCGACGGCTTTTTGCCCAAACGGAGAAAACCTCATAGACCTGATAGGAGATCTCGGATCAGAATCGTTTAAAAACGCAGAAGAATACACGAGGACTTTCGTCGAAAGATACAAGGACAGAAAGTCGGTATTGATGTGGGAAATACAGAATGAGGGCAATCTGGAAGCCGATCACACTCAGATATCCGCAAGGCAGATAGGCAATTTTTACGCCAGGCTCGTGAATGTGATACATGAAGTCGATCCGGAGCATCTTGTGACCGGAGGAGACGGATCCCTCAGGGACAGCCAGTGGCATATGTATACGAAAAAGAGAACGGGAGAAGGAAATTTCTGGGGCAGAGATACGCTTCCGGAAAGGTTCATGGCATATAAGACACTTTATCACGGCGTCGATGTGGTAAGTATGCACCCGTATTCCGTAGGCGTGCAGCCGAACTATTTCTTCGTTGACGAGGGTGTTTTTGAGGTAAAGGACGTCGATTTCGACTATCTTGCATACGAAATGAAAGTGTTTGGAAAGCCTCTGTACGCAGGTGAGGTCGCGGTGAACGCAGATAAGGTGCCCGAAGAAAACGGCGTGAACGAACGGTACCTCGATTCGATAATCGAAGCGGGAATACAGCTCACTCACTGGTGGACATTCCACGCTGACAGGCAGGGCTTCCACGACGGATACGGCTGGGATATCACATACGGACCGCTTCTCGATACCATAGTGGCCGCGAATAAAAAAATACAAGAAAGATACTGCGTTAACGGTTGCGCAGGAGACTCTTTGGAGAACACCGATATTGCCGCGAAAGAGATCAAAGCCGCAGCCGCGTTTGAGGCGCAGAGCAAGATCTCAGACGTTCCTGTATTCATCCCGCTCGCGATAATTGTAATCGCCGCGGCGCTCGTGATAATCTTGACGAAAGTCAGTAAAAATAAGAAAAATAAACAGAAGGAGAGCAATTGATCATGGCAGAATACGTATGTCCTCAAACTTATTCGACAGAACCGGCAGGAGAGGTATTTTTTGATCCGATTCCGGAGAAAAAGAAAAAAAGAGAATATTTAGCCGTTTACTATAACGGCACCGAAGTAAAGCTCGCAAAGCATCCAGTTCAGGACAATGACACATTTTACGTGATGCCGGGACCCGTTTTCAAAGCGGCGGGACTTGACACTGTCATAGACGGAGACATGCTCGAGATAACGGGTAAAACAAAAGCCAGATTCGTTGCAGGCAGCAAAGTCGGATCTAAAAACGGCGAGAAAGTCGTCCTCAACAACCCTCCGATGTTCATTAACAAGACATTTATGGTACCGCTCAATCTGATCAACTGTGTTCTTGACGCGAAGGTCTGGCTCGATCCGTACGGTAAAATGATCGTCATAACGACGGGCGAACAGAAAAACGACAGAAGGCTTCGTATAATAGGCGGAAAGTTCTATATGAACGGAGAACCGTATTACGAGATCAGTTTTAACAAGTGGGACGCGTCGCTTCAGATATGCAGCGAGTACATTCCTTTCCGCGAGTACCAGAATCCGGATCACTGGTATCCGGCTGCGGAGGACGCATTCAGGCAGCTGCACTCTCTCGGATTCAATTCCGTCAGGATATTCATGAGTAATCCTGCGACAAGCGGTATCATGACAGATGAAAAGAAAAAAGAACGCTACTATATGATCATGGACAGATTGTTCGATCTTCTCGACAAATACGAGATACAGATCGTCGCGTGCATGTCTTTCATATCGGGAGCTTTCGTCGCCGAAGGCGAAAACGCTTGGAATCTCGTATGCGAAAAAGACAGCGAATCGAGAAAGAACCTCGTAAAATACATCGGCGAATTCGTTCAAAGATACGCCCAAAGAAAGACGATCCTCATGTGGGAATCAGACAACGAAAACAACCTGGGTTGCGACATCGGCGCGCAGATCAAACGTGTAAGCTTTTCTATAAGGCAGATCGGAGATTTTTACGAGGATATCGCGAAAGAGATCAAAAAGTATGACGACAGGCCTTTTACAGGAGGCGACAGCATATTCAGACACGAGCAGTGGCACCTCTATCTCGGAGTTAAATCAGGTTCCGATGAGCCCAACTGGGTCAGAGATACGCTCGAGGACAGGTTGAAGGCGTATGCGGTGCTGCACAGGGGAGAGGACGTAATAAGTATGCATACCTATTCTGTCGGATGCACGGATGACACTTATTCCGTCTCTGATACTGACGACACACAGGTCAAACTCGATTTCAAACTCTTAATGAGCGAGTGCGAGAGAATGGGCAAGCCTTTTTACAACGGAGAGACTGCGGTCAACGCAGACGAAGCAGACAAGATATCACTTCAGCGAGACATAGACTTCCTGGATTCAATGATAGACGCCGGAGTTCAGATCACACACTGGTGGACGTTCCATTGCGACAGGGAAGGCTTCAACGACGGATACGGTTGGGATCTCACATACGGACCGGTGCTTGACGCCATAGTTGACGCGAACAGAAAGATCAAAGCTGTCTACTGTGTGAATGCCGCTGAAGACGACAATACTTTTTAATACCGGGATACAGAGGAAAATGATGGAAGAAAACGTGTCATTGATGAAGCCGCTCGTGCTTGCCTATATAGGGGATTCTGTTTATTCGGTTTATGTTAAAAAAAGGATAATAGAGGAGATCCCCGGCAACGTATTCAAACTTCATCTGAAAACGTGCGAATACGTGAAGGCGGCGGCTCAGGCCGAAACTGTGAAATATCTGTGGGACGATCTGTCGGAAAATGAGCAGAATATCGTAAAAAGAGGCAGGAACGCGCACTCTCATACGGTGCCTAAAAACGCGGACGTGACAGATTACAGATTCGCGACAGGATTTGAGGCGCTTATCGGATTTCTCTATCTTGACGGGCAGAATGAAAGACTCGAAGAGATAATGAAAAAGTCATACGATCACATAACCGATAAAGAACACGAAGGAGAAAACGAATGAGAGAATACGGTGAAAGGACCGGTAAAAACGATCGCGGAGGGAACGCGCAATACGGACAGGGCAGACCGCGCACGGATCACAGGAATGATAAAAAAAGGCAGAATTACGACAGAAACGACTCTAAAACAGACGAAAAAGAGTCCGGAGAGGTCATTTACGGCAGAAACAGCGTAATAGAGGCTCTCAGATCTGACGTTGTGATCAACAAGATCCTGATATCTGAAAGCGCCGCGGAAGGCTCCGGCAAAGTGATCGTCGCGCTCGCTGCGGAAAAGGGCATCGTCCTGAACAAATGCTCATCAAAAAAGATAGACCAGTCGTCCGGAACTGAAAACAATCAGGGAGTCATGGCTTATGTGGCCGCTGAAAAATACTATGAAGTGAGCGACATACTTGCGATGGCAGAAGAAAAAAACGAGAAGCCTTTTATTATAATCCTCGACGAGATCCAGGACCCGAACAATCTGGGAGCGATCATCAGAAGCGCCGACGCACTCGGAGCGCACGGAGTCATAATACCGAAGAGAAAATCAGCCCTTCTGACAGGCGCTGTCGCGAAGGCATCGGCGGGAGCGACAGCATACGTGCCCGTAGCGAGAGTGACCAATATAGTGAGGACCATCGAGGATCTTAAAAAGAACGGTCTCTGGATAATAGGTACTGCGGCTGACGGGGAGAAAGCATTTTACGAAGCCGATCTTTACGGAGCTGTGGGACTCGTTATCGGAAGCGAAGGATTCGGGATGGGCAAACTCGTGAGAGAGAGCTGCGATTACGTGCTCAATATACCGATGAGCGGCCACGTGACGTCGCTGAACGCCTCTGTCGCCGCAGGAATAGTAATGTATGAAATTTTTAAGAAAAGAAAGGAAAGCTAATTAAAAGAGGTTGAAATGGATTTCAAAAAGGAACTGAACGAAGAACAGTACATGGCTGCCACACATAAGGACGGTCCTTTGCTTATACTCGCTGGCGCAGGCTCGGGTAAAACGAGAGTCCTGATCTACAGGATCGCGTATCTGGTCGAAGAGTGCGGAGTTGCCCCCGCGTCTATTTTGGCGATAACTTTTACCAATAAAGCGGCGAAGGAGATGCTTCACAGAGCGGAGAAAATGCTGAACGGAGATCTTCACGGAATGTGGATAAGTACATTCCACAGCGCGTGCGGAAGGATACTCAGAGCGTGCGGCGAAGAGACGGGATACGGTAACAATTTTACGATCTATGACGACGGGGAATCGTCCACGGTCATAAAAAACTGCCTGAAAACGCTTGAGATAGATGAAAAACAGCTTCCTGTCAAACTTGCCCGTTCAATAATTTCTGACTGCAAAAACAAGATGATCTCGCCTGAGGAATATGCAAGAACGGGAAACGGCAAATCGTTCATAGTGAAAAATGCCGCGAGAGTTTATTCGCTCTACAACGATGAACTCAGGACGAACAGGGCGATGGATTTTGACGACATGCTCCTCGAAACGGTAAAACTTTTTGAAACACATCCTGACATCCTCGAACATTACAGTAAAAAATTCAGATATATCATGGTCGACGAGTACCAGGATACGAACGAAGTCCAGGAAAAACTGATAACGATGCTTGCCGGTAATGACGACAACCTGTGCGTGGTCGGAGACGACGATCAGAGCATATATTCATTCAGAGGCGCGACGATCGACAATATACTCGGCTTCGAGAAGAAGCACAAAGGCTGCTTAGTAATAAAACTTGAGCAGAACTACAGATCGACGCAGAACATACTCGACGCGGCGAACGCGGTCATAAATAAAAACGAATCGAGAAAGGAAAAGAGGCTGTGGACGACTAAGGGCTCCGGAGACCACATCAGAAGGTACGAGGCTCCGACATACAATGACGAGGCTTACTATATCGCCAGAGAGATAAAAGCAGCCGTTGAAAGGGCGGAATTCTCATACAGAGACATCGCGATACTCTACAGGATCAACGCGATCTCTCAGTCGATAGAATCAGCGCTCACAAGACTCGGAATACCTTACAGAGTATTCGGCGGCATGAAATACTTCGACAGAAAAGAAGTCAAGGATATCATGGCTTATATGAGGATATGCACGAACCTGATGGATACAGTCGCGATAAAAAGGGTCATAAACGTTCCGGCGAGAGGTATCGGAGCGACAAGCGTCGCAAGAGCGGAGGAGATCGCAAAGAGGGAAAATCTGCCGCTGTTCACCGTTTTACTCGGAGCCGAGGATTATCCAGAACTTTCGAGAGCAGGCGCGAAAATGAAGGAATTCGCGACTTCAATACTCAATTTCATGGTAAAAATGGACGAGCTTTCCGTTTCTGACGCAGTCAGATTCATCATAGAAAATTCCGGAGTGAGAAAAGAATACGAAGAGGAGAGAACGCCTGAAGCCCAGAGCAGAATAGAAAACATCGACGAGTTTATATCAGTCGCGAAAGAGTATGAAAAAGACAGGCAGGAACTCGGAGAGAGCATATCATTCGTAGATTTCCTGGCGACGGTCGCTCTCAGCACGGATATGGACAATGCGCCTGACGACAACTGCATATCTCTTATGACGATGCACAGCGCGAAGGGTCTTGAGTTTCCTTGCGTATTTGTAGTCGCGATGGAGGAGGGAGTTTTTCCGTCTCCTCAAGGCATCGATGATCAGGGGGAGCTTGACGAAGAGCGAAGGCTTTGTTATGTGGCGATCACAAGGGCAAAGAAGAAACTTTATATAACGAACAGCCTCGAAAGAATGCTCTACGGTCAGACGAGACGGATGATGGTTTCGAGGTTTGTGGGCGATATACCGGAGACTCTTTTTACCGGTCACGACGCGGAAAAGAGATTTATCGGAAAAACAAATCCGATATCAGTCGCAGGAAAGAACGTCGTAGGAGGATACGGATTCAAGAAGAGCCCCGCGGAGATGAGTACTTTCGCAAGACAGATCAATTCGGTCGCTGATCTTAAGAAGCAGTCGGCGCCTATAGATCTTTCCGAGGGAATGAGAGTCGTTCATCCGAAATTCGGTAAAGGTACGGTCGCAAAGATCGAGGGAGAAGGAGACGACAGAAAAGTTGAAATTGCATTCGACGAAGGCGGCATGAAGAGATTCATGGTGAAATTTGCAAATCTACGCAAAGAAGTTTAAAATAAAAAGTCACACAAAAGTCCAAAAATCTGACTGAAAGTGTGCAAAATATGTAAAAATGACGCATAATTTTTTCGAAATCGACCAGACACGCGAAAGCGCGGGAAAGACGGTGACAAAATGAACGACAAGCGAATATATACGCCGGACGGAGTGCAGGACATTTTAACAGATGAATGCAGACTCAAAAGGGATATAGAGGAAAAGGTTAGGAAGAGGCTCAGACAGAGCGGATTCCTCGAAATTGAGACGCCTTCTATAGAATACTACGACGTTTTTGCGGCAGGCGGCGTGATCGAGCAGGAAATGATGTACAAATTTTCCGACGCGAGCGGCGCTCTTCTCGCTCTGAGACCTGATATGACTGTCCCCGCGATGAGAGTTTTCTCCGCAAAAATGAAGGACAGACAGCTCCCGGTAAAATTGTTTTACATTGGCAACGTCTTCAGGTACAACGAAGCGGGCGGAGGAAGATACAGGGAGTTCACGCAGGCCGGAACGGAGATGATCGGAGCTCCGGGACCTCTGGCGGACGCTGAAGTCATCGCGCAGTCGATCGGAATAATGAAAGAACTCGGGATAGATGATTTTCAGGTCGATATAGGACAGGTCGAATTCTTCAAAGGCATCGTTGCGGCGGAGGGAGTCGATGAGGAGACTGTGGAAACTGTTCGCCAGTGCATAGACAGAAAAGACTACGCGCAGCTCGAGATGCTGCTGAAAGGAAAATCATTCTCAAAGGAACTCGCAGACAAGCTGCTCGGCCTTCCCGGACTGTTCGGAACGGCTGACGTTTTGGACAAGGCTGAAAAATTCGCCAACAACGAACGCTCCGCCAAAGCGATAGATAATTTGAGAGAAGTCATTAAAATACTCGAGGATTACGGTCTCGGCGACAGTATCACAGTGGATCTGGGAATGCTCGGAAGTCTTAACTATTACACCGGAACGATATTCAAAGGTTTTACGAAGGGCAGCGGATTTCCGGTCATGAGCGGCGGAAGATACGACGGTCTGAGTAAAAACTACGGCAGAGACAGTTCCGCTACAGGTTTTTCCATAGGTCTCAATATGGTCATGAGAGTGCTTGAGAGGAAAGACCCTTCGATCTTGAAAGAAAAGGAGCCTATTACGAGAGTGTGTTTTGATAAAGAAAACAGGAGCGAGGCTTTTGCGCTCGTTGAAAAACTCAGATCTCAGGGAATAAGAGCCGAATCCGATACAGAAGGACTAACAGCCGCGCAGGCAAAAGCGAGGGAAAACGAACTTGTAAAATACATATTTGCAGGTGAAACAAGCGCCCCGAAAGCGCAGAAAGCACGGAAGGAGCGTGACCTTAAATGACAGAGATCACGATAGCTCTCGCAAAAGGAAGACTCGCGGAATGTGCAGCCGGGCTTTTCGAAAACGCGGGGATAGACATGTCGTTTTTGAACACTCCGACAAGGAAGCTTGTATTTTACGATGAAAAGCAAAAGGTGAAATTTTTCTTCGCAAAACCTGCTGACGTTCCGACATATGTGGAATACGGAGCGGCTGACATCGGTATAGTCGGGAGGGACACGATCGCGGAAGAGGGCAGAGCGCTCTACGAAGTGATGGATCTGGGATTCGGAAAATGCAGGATGTGTGTCTGCGGACCGGAAAGCCTCAAAGATAATCTTGACAGTATCGCGAACAAGAAAGTCGCGACAAAATACCCGCATATCGCGAAGGAATATTTCGAACACGTGAAAAAGGAAAGCGTAGAAATAATCAAGCTGAACGGTTCCGTCGAACTCGCTCCTATAGTCGGACTTTCAGATGTGATCGTAGATATAGTTGAAAGCGGCAAAACACTCGCGGAAAACGGTCTGTGCGTTCTTGAAACTATTTCTGACGTCAGCGCGAGGATGATAGTGAACAGAGTGAGCATGAAGACAAAACGAGAGCGCATCCTCGAACTCGTCGACAAAATGAAAGAAAAAAGGGATGAGAGCAGATGAAGGAATACGAAATATACAGCGAATACTCGTGCGACAAATTTTACGAGGAATTTGAAAAGAGAAGGACGCTGACTACGATCTCCGTTGACACGGCCGTGAAGGATATACTCGAGAACGTAAAAAGCAGAGGAGACTCTGCCGTGCTCGATTACACGATGACATTCGACGGCGCGAGAATGACTGCAAAAGAGATGAGAGTCAGACCGGGAGAAATATTCGAAGCGAGATCCCAGCTTGCTCTCAGCATGCTCTCGACGCTCCAAAACGCCGCGGACAATATAAGGGAATTCCACGAGCACGAGCTTGAAAAATCCTGGAGTATGACAAAGGACAACGGTTCGAGAATAGGAATCAGAGTGACGCCTATAAAAGTCGCGGGAGTTTATGTGCCCGGTGGAAGAGCGCCGCTTCCGTCGTCAGTTTTAATGAATATAATCCCCGCTAAAGTGGCGGGAGTCGAAAAGATCGTGATGTGCACTCCTCCCGGAAGAGACGGTAAAATTAACCCTGCGATACTTGCCGCGGCGGGCATAGCGGGAGTTGACGAGATATACAAGGTAGGCGGAGCGCAGGCGATCGCCGCAATGGCTTACGGAACGGAAACGATCCCGAAATGCGACAAAATAACAGGTCCCGGGAACGCATATGTGGCCGCCGCAAAAAAGGCAGTCTTCGGAACAGTCGGAATAGATATGATAGCGGGCCCCAGCGAGATACTTATAATCGCTGACGAGACGGCTGATCCGTCGTATGTCGCGGCAGATATGCTCTCTCAGGCAGAGCACGATCCGATGGCCGCGTCTGTGCTGATAACGACATCGGAAGATCTCGCGGAAGCGGTAAAACCCTTGATCGAGATGGAACTCGGCCAGCTCGTGAGAGAAGATATCGCCAGGGCTTCGATCGATAAAAACGGAACGATAATAGTGACAGGCAGCATAGATACTGCAGTTAAAATAGCCAACAGAATAGCCCCGGAGCATCTCGAGATAATCGCGAAAAACGAAGAGGAGATCTTACACAAGGTGCAGAACGCCGGAGCGGTATTCCTCGGAAAATGGTCGCCCGAACCGATGGGAGACTACTATTGCGGAACGAACCACGTGCTTCCGACGGGCGGTACGGCGAGGTATTCGTCGCCTCTCGGAGTCTGGGATTTTTTAAAACGCACGAGCATAATAAATTATACGAAAGAGGACTTCATAAACGAGGCGGAAGAGGTGGTGCTCTTCGCAAAGGAAGAGGGACTCGGAGCTCACGCGTATTCGATAACGAGAAGAATGGAAGATATAGAGGACGAGTGATATATGAGCAGATTCTGGAACGAAAACACAAAAAAGATCGTGCCTTACACACCGGGAGAACAGCCTGAGAGCCTTTCTGAGACAGTCAAGCTCAATACCAATGAAAATCCCTACGGACCGTCTCCGAAGGCCGCAGAAGCCCTCAGAACACTTGATTTCGACATATTAAAGCGTTATCCGAATCCCGACGCGAAGGATGCGATAAAAACATTCGCGAAAATGAACGGTCTTGATGAAAAAAACGTCTTCGCGGGCAACGGATCGGACGAGGTCCTGGCGTTTTCATTCAAGGCATTTTTCGACGGCAAGAAGAAAGTATATTTTCCCGATATCACATACAGCTTCTACAGCGTCTACTGCGATCTCTTCGGAGTGAAATACGGGACGGTTCCGCTGAAGGAAGATTTTTACCCTGACGTCGACGCGCTCTGCAATGTGAAAGGCGGAGTGGTGATAGCAAATCCCAACGCTCCCACGTCTATCGGCATGCCCCTTGAAGATGTCGTAAAAATAATCGAAGCGCACAAGGACGACGTGGTGATAGTTGACGAGGCGTATGTCGAATTCGGCGGTGAATCCGCGATTGGTCTCATAGGCAGATACGACAATCTGCTGGTGGTCAGAACGATGTCGAAATCGTATTCTCTCGCCGGTATGAGAGTGGGTTTTGCCGCGGGCGGCAGTGAACTGATAGAAGGTCTCAACA
>JAEEGL016282705.1_pt1 | contig 12914 bp, 11 predicted proteins | sample 9134231 | NCBI WGS metagenome assembly JAEEGL01 (sample SAMN16246548, study PRJNA631951) | gut metagenome | biome: gut microbiome; feature: rumen; material: fiber-attached | host: Bos | place: Iran: Karaj | collected 2018-10 | reverse complement strand
GCGTTCCCCGTTCTCGCGGTGATAGGACTTATCTCGCTGATTCGTCCAAGGCAGATAGTTCAGGAGAACTAAGCCAAAAACAGACGGCCGGGATCCGGAAGGGTCCCGGCCCTTTTTGTTTATGCACGTATACTTGAGTACATTTTGCATCCGGACGGGCAAATAGCGAAGGCTATTCCCTCCCCGTATGCATTTATTCCCCGCCCTGCAGGATATATATTCATATCAGAAAAAGGGACGATAAAGTCTTAAAAGAAAGGAGGCCTCCCATGTACAGAAGATATTTTACAGAGATTCTGGAACTCGGAACCAAATGGTGGTCGGGAAGAGTAAGCGAAGAGAATTTAGCCCAGCTGGATTCAAGGATAGAACAGAGATACAAAGAAGGCTGGGACCTGGTCTCCTACGACTACGTGATGACCTACGGACAGGCAAGACCTCAGTTCGTGATCACCTACAAAAGAAGAGATGACTGGCCGGTTTAACGGGCCCATATAGGGCCGACGGTTGACATACAAGATCCAGAAGGGAGGGGAGCGTCCGCAAGGGCGCTCCTCTTCTTTTTTTTTGAAAAGGAAAAAGGTATAATGAAGGGTAAGTTAGTTGAAAGATCAAGAGGTAAGCATCATGCCGGGACCGGGAATGGCGGGCTTCGGGCCCAGAGGCTTCCTGACCGAAGAAGAAAAGGCCAGCGCCCCTAAAATAACCAAAGGACTCATAAAAAGGATACTGTCATATCTGAGACCCTACGTATTCCAGTTCATCATGGTCTTCGTGACCATAATACTCTCAGCTACCGTAGGTCTGCTTCCTTCCATCATAACGGGAAAGATAGTGGACCAGGCTCTGGTGGGAGAAGACCTAAAGCTCCTTGTCCAGCTCCTCCTCATGGCTCTTGCGGCCATGACGGTGAGCCAGCTCATAGGCATACTGGAAAGCTATATCAACGCCTGGATATCCCAGCACATAATCTATGACATGAGGAACGAGATGTACCATCATCTGGAGTACATGCCCCATTCCTTCTTCACCACTGAAAAGCAGGGAGACATAATCACCAGGATGAACACGGACATCTCGGGAGTCAGTTCCGTCATAAGCGGAACGCTCTCCTCGATCGTGAGCAATATAGCAACTCTCGTCACCACCCTGGTAGCCCTCTTCACCATGAGCTGGAAACTGGCCATAGTGGGCATCGTAGTGATCCCTCTCCTGGTGATCCCCACCAGAAGCGCGGGCAAGAAGCGCTACGCCCTCCTCACCGAATCCCAGGCCAAACACGATGAGATGAACCAGATAATCAACGAGACCCTGTCGGTCTCCGGTTCTCTTCTCGTCAAAATATTCACAAGAGAAAAGAAAGAGTTCGAGCACTTCCGGAAAGTCAACAAGGAAGTCACAGACTTTGCCATGAAGGAATCGGGCAGCGGAAGATGGTTCAGGGTCATCATGGGCATGTTCACCCAGATAGGTCCCCTGCTCATCTACTTCGCCGGCGGATACCTCATCATAAACAAATTCGACACCACCCTTACGGTAGGCACCATAACAGCCACCGTAGCCCTCATAAACAGGCTGTACATGCCCGTCCAGTCTCTCCTCAACATAGGGGTGGACTTCACAAGATCCCTTGCGCTCTTTACAAGGATCTTCGATTACCTCGACAGAGAAAACACCATCAAGAGTCCCGAGGAAGGAAAGAAGCCGGAAGTAGCGAACAAAGACATCGAATACAGGCACGTATCCTTCGGTTACGAAGAAGGGAACCCCATACTCACCGACGTAAGCTTCAGAGTGCCCGGCGGAAAGATGTACGCCATAGTCGGGCCATCGGGCTCAGGCAAATCCACGGTGGTAAACCTCATACCCAGGCTCTACGACGTATGGGACGGATCCGTGACCATAAACGGCGTGGACGTGAGAGACTTCGACCTTGAGTACCTTAGGCAGAACATAGGCATGGTAACCCAGGACACATACCTCTTCAACGGTACCATAATGGAAAACCTGCTCTATGCAAAGGACGACGCCACGGAAGAGGAAGTCATCAACGCCTGCAAGATAGCCAACATCCATAACTTCATTGCCTCGCAGCCCGACGGATACAACACACAAGTGGGCAACAGAGGTCTGAAGCTTTCAGGCGGAGAAAAGCAGAGGCTTTCCATAGCAAGGGTCATACTTAAAAACCCAAGAATACTGATACTGGACGAAGCCACCTCCGCCCTCGATTCCATATCCGAAAGTTCCATACAGGACGCCCTCGAGGCAATGATGGAGGGAAGGACCTCCATAGTCATAGCCCATCGTCTATCTACGATACTTAAGGCAGACAGCATAATGGTAGTAAAAGACGGAGTCATAAAGGAACAGGGGTCCCACGACGAGCTCCTCGCCCTGGGCGGAGTGTACAAGGAGCTTTACGAGACCCAGTTCAGACAGGCCATAGATTACGAAGCGAGCCACAGGGAAAGGAACGAATTCGATCCCCAGATACTCTCCACCCAGTACAGAGTAAAGACCATAGCTGAAGAAGATATACAGGACGTATACCGGCTCTGCAGGAACAACCGCAGATATTACAGATACATCCACGAGAGACCTTCCATGAAGAACCTGACGGAAGTCATCACCAAGCTTCCCGACGGTACCGGCATGGAAGACAAGCATTTCGTAGGCTTCTACGACGGAGACGGAAAGCTCATAGCCCTTCTCGACCTCATCACAGGTTACAAGGAAGCCGACGACGCCTTCATAGGCTGGTTCATAGTGGATGCGGAAAAGCAGGGCCAGGGCATAGGCTCGCAGCTCTTCGCCGACATACGCGCGGCACTTTCGGGCCTCGGCTATGACAAACTGCGCCTAGGATGCGTCAAGGAGAACAAGGAAGCCGAGAGCTTCTGGCAGGCCCAGGGTTTCGCATTCAACGGAGCCGAAGAAGAGCAGGAAAGATACACCGTAAGATATATGGAAAGAGACATCTGACCGGGAGACATACGATGGCATTCAGTGAACAGATAAACATATTCGAAAAAAACATAGCGCAGCCTCTTCCAGCAAGGATGAGGCCCGATACCCTCGATGAGATCGTAGGCCAGCAGCACCTCATAGGGAAAGGAAAGATACTCAGAAGGATCATCGAAAACGACGCCGTATCCTCCATGATATTCTGGGGCCCTCCCGGCGTCGGGAAGACTACCCTGGCTCACGTGATCGCCAAGCAGACCAAAGCGGAATTCCTCAATTTTTCTGCCGTGACCAGCGGCATCAAGGAGATAAAGAACGTGATGCAGCAGGCCGACGACAACAGGAAGTTCGGCGTCAAGACCATAGTCTTCGTAGACGAGATACACCGCTTCAACAAGGCTCAGCAGGACGCCTTCCTGCCCTTCGTCGAAAAAGGGAGCATAATACTCATAGGGGCTACCACGGAGAACCCTTCTTTCGAGGTCAACAGCGCTCTTCTTTCAAGATGCAAGGTCTTCGTCCTGAAAGGACTCACGGAAGACGATCTGACGGTACTTCTTAAAAGAGCCATAGAAAGCCCCAAAGGCTTCGGCGGGGAAAAGATAAATATTGACGAGGACACATTGAGGATGATAGCCGTCTTCGCCAATGGGGACGCAAGGACAGCCCTCTCCACACTGGAGATGGCCGTGCTCAACGGCGAGATGGAAGGAGACGTTACAACGGTCACCAAAGAGACCGTGGAACAGTGCACATCCAAAAAATCCCTTCTCTACGACAAGAACGGAGAGGAGCACTATAACCTGATATCCGCCCTTCACAAATCCATGAGGAACTCCGATCCCGACGCGGCAGTCTACTGGCTTGCCAGGATGCTGGAAGCGGGGGAAGATCCCCTTTACGTCGCAAGAAGGCTCATCCGTTTCGCCAGCGAGGACGTAGGCCTGGCGGAGCCGAGAGCTCTGGATATGGCGGTATCCGCTTATCAGGCCTGCCACTTCATAGGCATGCCGGAATGCTCCGTGAACCTTACCCAGGTGGTGGTTCACCTTGCTCTTGCGCCTAAGTCCAACGCTCTGGACGTTGCATATATGCGGGCAAAGGAAGATGCCCAGAACACCTTAGCGGAGCCTGTACCCCTACAGATAAGGAACGCTCCTACTAAACTTATGAAGGAACTGGGCTACGGAGACGGATACAAATACGCCCACGACTACGAAGAAAAGGTGACAGCTATGAGCTGCCTTCCTGATTCCCTTCAGGGCAAGGAATACTATAACCCCACGGAGCAGGGAAACGAGACCAGGTACAAAGAGCGCCTCGAGCAGATCAAAGCCTGGAAAAAGGAACACCGGAAAGATTAGAAAAGACACAAAGAATCCGCAGCACCCGCTGCGGATTCTTTCTTTATTCAGTGCTTCTTCAGTGCTATACGTCCACGCCCAGCGTTCTTAAGTCTTCTCTGAGCCTGCTGATATCCTGCCGGAATATGACCGGATGCATACCGCAGCAATAGGCGCCTTCGCAGTTCAGTTTGAAGTCGTCTATGAAGGCGCACTCGTCTGCTTTGAGCCCGTATTTCTCCAGGATTATACTGTATATCTCCGGCTGGGGTTTTTGAATATGGTAGTCGCAGGATACCACGCTCCCGTCGAAGAGTTCGTTTCCTGCAACGTTTCTCCAATACTCCTTCTGCCTGTGGCTGGCGTTGGAAAGAAGATATATTCCGTATCCCTTGTCCTTGAGTTCTTTTACAAACTCTGCCATGCCTTCTATTGATACGACCGGTTCGAACCAGTGAAGCAGCAGTTTTTCTGCAGCAGGACGAAGCCTTTCGGGCAGCCTTTCCTTTATTATGTCATAGGCTTCAACGTCGGTCAGGGTGCCCCGGTCCATCCTGACCCATTCCACGGAATTGAAGACCTCTTCTTTAAGGACCTTTTTATCTTCCGGGTCCGTTATTCCGAGCCTTGCTATGAAGAAATCCTCATCGAACTTCATCATGACCTGGCCCATGTCAAACAATATATTCCTTATCATTCCGCTTTAAGTTCTCCGTTCTTTTTTGAAAAAACTTTAACAAAGAACTCTTTGCGTTTCTTTTTAGCCTCGAGCCTTTCCGAAAGGTCTCTTGCGCCTACTCCGTATACCAGCCACAATATGATCCCTGACACTATCATTATGAACACCGTGGAGGCGCAGCGCCTTCCGGAAGCATTCATATTGAAGCCGTAAAGCCCTTCGTCGTGTGTCATGGCCTGGATGACCATAGCGTAGGTCCTGCCGTAGGAACTGGCAAAGGTCGCAGACATATCGTACTCCGTAAAGAGAGCGTTGAAATTAAGAGCAAATACCGCAAGAACGCTTGGAAGTATGATGGGAAGCTTGACCTTAAGGAATGTCCTTACGGGGCTCGATCCCAGGTTCTTGGCAGCGTCTTCAAGTTCATTGTCTATGGAATAGAAAGCCGCTTTGATCATCCTTAAACTAAAGGGCAGCTTAGTCACAACGTACGCCATTATTATGAGGAGCTTTACGTTGTCTGCAAAATACAGGTTCTGGTTTCCCACGTACCATACGCTGCTGGAGTTGAAATATACTCTGTAGGAATAGCAGATCAGTATGGTCGGAAGAAGCCACGGGAAGAGAAGCGAATACTCCAGAGCGGTTCCCGACTTCTTATGCTTCGAAATATATTCGCAGGCTATTACCACTATCACGCAGGCAAGAAGCGCAGCCATGGCAGAGAGGAAGAAGCTCATTTTTATTCCGCTGAGAGTCGCGTCATTGGAAAAGACACCGGAAATGGCTCCCGGTATGGTCTTGTACACACCTCTTGCGGTCAGATACTGATTGTCCTGCGTTCCGAAATAGTTGATAAAGGTCCAGTTCGAAAAATCGATCTTTTTAAGGCTTATGGCCGAGTGGGTCTGGAAACTGAATATGATGATCATTACCACCGGGACCATGTATATGATGAACAGAACGTATGCGTATATATGCGCTATCACGTTAGCCACGGGGTTCTCGATCTTCTGTTTCTGAAGCTTTGCCTTGGTCTTTGATACGGAAAGATAATGCCCTTTTCTCTCATAGGCCGTGAGCACCGTAAGAAGGACTATGGTGAATATGGCCAGTATTATGGAAAGAAGCGCGGCCCTTGCCTGGGGGAAGGATTCGTCGGCTGACGAACTTCCGGCAAGTCTTACTATCTCCGGGTTGATGGAGTCGTAACCCAGGAGCACAGGAGATGACATGGCGCAAAGACCTGTTATAAAGGTCATTATGGTCAGTGAGAAAAGAGTCGGGATAAGGGTGGGCATGACCACCTTCATCAGGACTTTGAAAGGGTTGGCTCCCATATTCCTTGCGGCCTCGACCGTATTGTAGTCTATACCCCTTATGGCGTTCCTTAAGAACAGCATGTGATTACTGGTACACGCGAAGGTCATGGTGAAGACTACTGCGTTATAGCCGGTGAACCAGTTCTTGGAAAGGGACGGGAATGCGTTTACAAGAAGCGGCGTAAGTATTCCGTCATTTGCGTAGAGGAACATGTATCCCGTTACCAGAGCTACGCCGGAATAGATCATGGTGGTCATATATCCCAGCCTGAGTATCTTGGCGCCTTTTATATCGAAATATTCCGTAAGAAGAACTATGGATATTCCCACCAGGTTTACGGTCACTACCAGCACTACGGCAAGCCTCAGGGAATTCCACACGTAGGTCTTCATATTGCCTGCGAGGAAGAACCTGATGACCGCAAGGGGATCGGTCTGCCCCGCGGCGTTTTTTACCGTAAATATGCTGGTGAGCGTGTTCCAGCAAGGAAGGACCATGAAGCCCAGGAACAGGTAGGCAAAGAATACCAGCATCAGCGCCCGGAATACGAATATGCTGTCAAAACGTTTTTCCTTAAGCATCTTATGCCTCCTTGGAACTGTAGCTCATGATGTTGGCAGGACTGAAGCTTATCTTTACCGTCTCTCCGGTTTCGAAGGGGACCCTTCCGTCGTTCTTTTCGATGACCCTCAGCGTCTGTCCGAAGGCTCCCACCGTATACTTTATATACAGTCCGTAATATTCGGAACTTTCGACCCTTGCGTCGAATACGAAATGATCTTCGTCCTGAGCCTTGTTTACATGAAGTCTTTCGAGCCTGATATAGTGGTGCATATCGGGATCGAGACCGGCGCCGTATTCGTTGAGCGCTTCGACTATGCCGTCCTCGAGCCTGTTTATATCACCTATGAAGTTGCAGACGAATTCGGTTGCCGAATGGTTATATATCTCATTGGGAGTACCTATCTGCTCCACATAACCGTTGTTGAAGACCGCGATCCTGTCGGATAGCGTCAACGCCTCTTCCTGATCGTGAGTGACGTATATGGAGGTGATACCGAAGTCCTTCTGCATCTTTTTAAGCTCGTTCCTGAGCTGTACCCTCAGCTTCGCGTCAAGGTTCGACAGAGGCTCGTCAAGGCAGATCACGCTGGGGTTTGTTACCAGGGCTCTTGCTATGGCGACCCTTTGCTGCTGACCTCCCGAAAGCTGGGACACCGCTTTTTCAAGCTGTTCGTCGGAAAGATCCACCTTTCTAGCTATATCCCTGACCTTGTTGTCTATTTCGTTTTTGCTGAGTTTCTTTATCTTGAGACCGAAGGCTATGTTGTCATATACGGTCATCGTCGGGAAAAGAGCATAGCTCTGGAAGACTATACCGATATTTCTTTTCTCGATAGGAATATTGGTAATGTCTTTGTCCTTCATATATACCTTTCCTGACGCCGGATTTATGAAACCGGTTATGGTTCTCAGCGTTGTGGTTTTACCGCATCCCGAAGGACCGAGGAATGTAAAAAACTCACCCTCTTTAACATTTATATTGATGTCGTGAAGTGCTGTGAAGTCGTCAAATTTTACGACGATATTGTCTAATGTGATCATAGCGTGGCCTTTCAAAAAATGGCGAGCCAAAGATATGGCTCGCCAATGCAATACGAATCGACTATTTCTTCTGTGTAAGAGTTGCCCAGTCGAGGCTGTCCCAGTTAGGCTCTGCAGGAGCATCCTTCTGGTCTGCCCAGTAGAATCCAAGGTTGGTCATGATGTTTGTCCACTCTGCGGAGTGAGCGCCTACGTATTCTGCGTAGTTCATGTCAGTTCCTTCGACCATGTTGAGAGCGAAATTCTTGATAGTGTAGATGACCGGTGTCTCTGCATAAACCTTTGCAGCTGCGTCGGTATTGCAGGGATAGCTGTCGAACATCTCAGCCCATGCAGCCTGTACGTCAGCGCTGCCGAACCACTCGGCAAATGCCTTTACCTGAGCTGTTTGAGCCTCGGTACGGCCTTCCCTTTCGAGGATGCCCAGGTACTCTGCGATGTAGTAGGTACCGTCTTCGATATCAACGAGTTTCCATGTCTCGTTCGTGAGCGGATGCTCGGAATTGTCTTTAGCCGTATCCAGTTTTCCGTAAAGAGAGCTGGAATAGAATGTAGATACCTGGACATCGCCTCTGTTAAGAGGATCGAAGCCATAGCTGTCACCGGTGTAGTTGCCGTTTGCGCAATACTTCCACAGCATCTTCCATCCGTCAACGGAGATCCCGCCTGCGGGGGAAGAAGGATCTGTGTATGCATAGAGCAGGGAGTTGTTGATGTTGGCATTGGTCGTTCCGCCTACTTTGCCCTGTCTGTACCACTTGTATCCGCAGTCTACGATATCCGACCAGTGTTTGAAGTGGAGTTCCTGACCGTTTGTACCGTACTCATCTGTTCTGTAGAGCATGAGTATATTCTGGATCACGAGGCCGTATGCTTTTCCGTCATACTTGAAATCGCCTACCTTGTCCGCCCAGGAGGGTGTCCAGTCTGCGAGCTTGAGGTTCTCATAGGTGCCGTTTATGACCTGTCCCCAACGGGTCTCGTTGAGTCCGAAGAGTATATCTCCGTCCTTCTTTTCGTTGGCTGCCTGTACTGCCGCGGTATCTCCGGAGATTACGGAGTTGTCATCGATGGAGATGTTGAAACCCGCCTGCTTTGCATAATCCACGAACCATGTTACACGTTCTGTGGAGTTGGAGTTGGAATAGATACGGATGACATAATCCTTATCAGCTTCCGCTTCTTTCGGCTTGCCGCATGCTGCGAATCCGAGCACCAATACCAGTGCAAGAATTACTGCTAATACTTTTTTCATACTTTTTTCCTTTCTTTGATTTGGCATTCAAACGCCTAGTGCGTTTTTGCCGTAGATTCAGGGCCTATGCCCATTGTTCATTATACTCTTTTCGCATTCCTTTTGCTATATAAAGGATATATAAATAATATTCACATATATGGCCTGTATGTGTATAATATTCTTACAGAACAGGATTTAGGCAAAGGAGGTACATATGGGACTTTTTGACAAACTTATCAAAGAAGGCGCCGAAGCTTTAAAAGACGTCGCCAGTGAAGAAAACAAGAAAAAGGCACAGGACCTCTTCGGTTCTCTCAAAGACAGCCTGGAAGAGCATGCAGACGGACTCAAGAAAGCTGTCGACGAACTGAAAAACGAACTCGGTGTAGAAGAAAGCGAAAAGACGTCCAGCGGAGAAACTTCGACCGGATCTTCGTTCATCCCCGAGGACTACAACGAATATGACGATCCCAAGACCTGCAGGGAAAAGCTCCTGGAAGTACTCGCCGAAGAATTCCCGAAATACGAAGTAAGAGAAAACGTTTCTCCTACTGAGATCGGCGGGACCGGCAAATTCATGAACTATTCCATGGTGATCTATGACGGAAACGTTCCCAAGCTTTTCATAATGATCATAGGCAAGACCACCACTTCCCACAGGGAGTACCGCTGGAGCCGCGAAGAAGCGGAAAAGAAGGGATACACCTTCCTCAACTTCGTGGGGCACTATCCGAACACCCCGGAATACATCAAAGACAGACTTCACAAGTATCTGTAACTGACCATCGCATAAAAAGAAAGAGAAATGCATTTAATTGCGTCTGCGGAGGGAAGAAGCGCAGGCCGTACGATTGCTTTGCAGACAGCAGGTCCCGTACCTTCCCGTAGCGTAAGCACAGCTTACTTCAAAGCTTTTTCTCTTTCTTTTTTCTTTTTATGAGCCTTTTAGACAGCCTTTACTCAAAAGAGGAATGGGAAGCCTTCCTCTCATACAAGGAAGAGAAAAACCAGCTGAGTAAAAAAGAAACGAAGCAGCTGGAGTCTTTTATTGCAGAAGAAAGGTATTTGCCTCTTGCAAAGGACCTTTCTTTCGGCTATCCCGTGAAAAAGGAGATAGCGAAACTCGGTTCCTCAAAGAAAAGGACCGTTTACAGCTACAGCGAAGGTGAGACATGGGTCCTCAAATTCCTCGCATACGGTCTTTACCGCTACGACGGCTGCATCGCGGACAGCTGCTACTCCTTCAGAAGAGACAGGACTGCGAAAACGGCATTCGACAGGATAAGAGCCATCAGCGGTCTCGATGAAAAGTACGTTCTGAAACTGGACATACACGACTATTTCAACTCTATCGATACGGATCTGCTGATGGGATACCTTTCAGACATCATAGACGACGATCCAAGGCTCCTGAGCTTTCTAGAGAATCTTCTTCGCCAGGACAGATGCCTATGGAACGGCGAGATCACGGAAGAAAAAAGAGGAGCCATGGCCGGGGTGCCTCTGGCCAGTTTCTTCGCCAACATCTATCTCAAAGATCTGGATCTCGCTTTCGAGGAAAAAGGCATACCCTACTTCCGTTATTCCGACGATATCATCATCTTTTTCAGCAGCGAGGAAGAACTTAAAGAAGGTTTCAGGTATATCGAAAGCTGTCTTGCGGAAAAGAGGCTTGCCCTGAACATGGATAAATACAAAGAAAGACCTCCGGGAGAAAAGTGGGAGTTCCTGGGCTTTTCATATAGGAACGGGAATATAGATCTGGCAGACGCCACCGTCAGAAAGATGAAGGGGAAGATAAGAAGAAAAGCCAGGAAGCTCTACCGCTGGAAAGTGAAGAAGAACGCCTCCTTCGAAAGAGCTGCCAGAGCCATGATAAACAGTTTCGACCATAAGTTCTACGATCTTACGGGAGACAACGATTTCACCTGGACAAGGTTCTATTTTCCGGTCATCACCGTTGCAGAAGGCCTGAAGGAAATAGACGCATATATGCAGCAGTATCTGCGCTACCTCTATTCGGGAAGGCATTACAAAGGAAACTACGCCGTTTCTTACGAAGACCTGAAGAAACTGGGCTACACTCCCCTCGCGGCTGAATACTATAACTGGCGCAGGGAAAACAAACTGCTCGAAAGACAAAACCGCAGCGGTGATGTATAATCAGGGCAGGAAATACGTATCCATTTTATTTCTATATATACAGGAGGTATACCGATGGCAGAAACCATTAGCTTCGAAAAAGCAAAAGAAGTAGTCAGAGAACTTACCGGCCGCGCCGAAGAGATGCTGAAGGACCCGAGCAAGGTCGAAGAGATGCTCCAGAGGCTTGAGGCAAGGATGAAAGCAGTACCCACAATAGGTGAATCCCTTTCCAGACTGCCGCTCATGATCTCCATGATCAGAGCCTACGTACGTAAGGAGTATACGGAAGTTCCGCCCAAGACCATAGCAAGCATGCTCGGCGCAGTGCTCTACCTGCTCATAAGCAAGGATCTCATCCCGGACAAGACCCCCATAATAGGACTTGCGGACGATATCGCAGTAGGCGGCGTAGCGCTGAAACTCAACGAGTATGAACTTAACGAATATTCAAAATGGCGTGAACAGCACGGCATAGCGTAAAGGAAGAACTGCATTGAAAAACGGGGAGAATATCTCCCCGTTTTTTTGTGTAGTTTTTATCACAGGAATCTTGAAAGGAATTCCCTTGTCCTCGGATTCTTGGGATCTACCATTATCTCCTTGGGATCTCCTTCCTCGACGATGACTCCGTCCGCCATATATACCACGTGGGAACTGACGTCCCTGGCAAAACCCATCTCGTGGGTGACTACCAGCATGGTCATTCCCTCTTCCGCAAGGTTCCTCATTACCTCAAGAACCTCTCCAACCATCTCGGGATCGAGAGCGGAAGTTGGCTCATCGAAGAGCAGTATCTCGGGTTTCATAGCCAGGGCTCTGGCTATTGCCACTCTCTGTTTCTGACCGCCGGATATCTGCCTTGGCAGCGCGTTTATATACGGCGTCATGCCGACCTTGCCCAGATAGTAAAGAGCAGTATCTTTCGCCTCTTCCTTCGGTATCTTGAGGACTCTCTGCTGCCCTATGATGCAGTTGTCGAGGACAGTCATATTGTTGAAGAGATTGAAGCTCTGGAACACCATGCCGACCTTAGCTCTGTAAGCGCTCTGGCTGAGACCGCCTTTCGTTACATCCTGCCCGTGGAAGAGTATCTCACCGCTGCTGGGCGTCTCAAGAAGATTTATACATCTGAGAAGAGTGGATTTTCCGCTGCCGGAAGCCCCTATGATACTGGTCACGTCTCCCTGGCTCACGTTGAAGTCTATATCCTTGAGCACCTCGTTCTTTCCGAAAAATTTGGAAAGGTGGCGCACCTCGAGTATATGTTCGCTCATAGCTCTGCCTCCTCTTCCGGTTCGTACACGGGTTTTCCGAATTCCTTGCTCTTTTCATCAAAGGGAGATCCCTTCGCAGGACTGTTGTAGGTGCCTGCGACGGTCACCAGCTGGTCGCCTGCCGCAAGTTCATAACTCTCTGATCCCGCAAGCTTTCTTTCTACCCATCTCAGGAGGAATGAGGCAACGAGGGTGAGGGTCAGATAACCTACCATCTCTATGAAGGCAGAGGGGAAATACTTGTATATCGCCCCGCTGACCATCTTGTGTATGGAGAAGAAATCGGAAAAACCGATGATGAACATGACCGACGTGTCTTTGACGTTGATTATGTAATTGTT
>JAEEGL015436199.1_pt1 | contig 12914 bp, 10 predicted proteins | sample 9134231 | NCBI WGS metagenome assembly JAEEGL01 (sample SAMN16246548, study PRJNA631951) | gut metagenome | biome: gut microbiome; feature: rumen; material: fiber-attached | host: Bos | place: Iran: Karaj | collected 2018-10 | reverse complement strand
GTCGGCGCGGCCATGGACGATCGCCGCGCCGGCCTTCGAGGCGTCGCGCCCGCTCCAGGCGGCGTCGCCGTCGAGAGCCAGGCGGTATTGCGGCACGGTGGCGGCGAGCGCCGCGCCGGCGGCCAGCGCGAATACGACTGCGGAAATGGCGGAAATGGCCATGTCGGATGATGACACAAGGTTGCGGAACACGCTGTTGTTTCCTTCACGTATCGCGGAAAAGGTCGTCAAGCGTGACCTCTGACTGGAAAACCCCGGAATGGCGCCCCTGTTTCAGTCCGTATGGCGAAACCAGCGTCAAATGGACGGCCTTGCGGGTACCGGTTTCGCAGATGAATGCCTCGCGTCTGGCGCGAAGCCGCGCCGCCTCCTCGGCATCGACCTCGTATGGGCCGTTCGAGTACTTCATTTCGCAGAGGTTCACGATTCGGTCATCGCGGTCAATGACAAGGTCGATCTGCGCGCCGGGACGTCCCTCCCTTCCCGCACAGCGCCATGAGCAGATTCCTCCAGCGACGCCGGAAATGCCAAGCGCGCGCCGTATCTGGGCGATGTGCATCAGGCACACGCGCTCGAACGCGAGTCCCGCCCATGCGTTGTGGGCGGGCTTGCCGAATGACGATGACCAGAAGGACGGATCGCCCCTGGCGTTTTCCTTCGCGAACCGGAAATGGAACAGCGTGAACGAATCGAGAAGCTGGACGAGGAATCCTTTCCTGCGCGCACCGAACGGGACGTAGCGTCGGACGAATCCGCATTGTTCCAGCTCCTCGACGATCTTCGACATTTTCCCGGACTCGGAAAACCCGCATGCCCTTTCGAGTTCCGCCCTTTCAAGTCCCTTGCCCTTGACACCAAGGGCTTCCACCACGCGCAGATAGGGTTCCGGGTTCTTGAACAGGGAGGCGTAGAGCCGCGAGAACTCAAGGCCGAGCTTCGCGTCGGGGGCGAAAAACAGTTCGTCGATGTTCATCGCAAGGCTCACGCTCGGCCGCAGAAGGCTCCAGTACCAAGCTACGCCCCCAAACGCCATGAAGGCTTCGGCGATGTCCTGCCGCGACATTTCCAGTCCCAGTTCCGCCGCATAGCGCTCGCATTCGCCCAGAGAAAAGGGCTGCAACCGAATCTGTTCCGACACTCGGTTGTGCAGGCCTCCTCGTGCCTTCAGAATGTGATTGATGATCCAGGATGTCGCGCTCCCGCAGACCACAAGCATGATGTCGTCACGCGCGGACGCCCAGGAGTTCCAGAAGAACTCAAGCGCAGGCACGAAATTCGACTTGGGAGTATCCATCCACGGAAGCTCGTCGAGGAAGAGGATTTTCTTCGGGGCGTCCGATTTCCTGACGGCATCCTTGAGCGCGTCGAATGCGTCGAACCAGGTTTTAATGTTGTAATCGGGCTCCGCACCAGCATCGCGAAGCGAACTGCGGAAGGCGCGAAGCTGGCCGTCCATTCCAACGTTCTCGACGCCGGAATGGCTGAACAGCATTCTTGAGCCCAACGTCTTTCGAATCAAGTATGTCTTGCCGATGCGCCGTCTGCCGTACACGGCGACAAACTCCGACTTCCTTGAATTCGCGGCACGGGCCAGAATAGCTGCCTCCTTTTGTCTGCCAATCATCGTTCGTGTGTCTCCAATTGTCCAAAGGTTGACGAAATCATGCCGTATTTTGATCATTCCGTCAAGCAATAACCTATAACCGGGCGAAATCGGCCAAAAAACAGTATATTCCGCCCGATTATGGTCCGTCGCCCCGTCGCCCTGACTTGCCGACTTGCCGACGGCCGACTTGCCCAAGTCGCCGGGTCGAAAGTCGCCAAGTCATTTCGGCGCTGGCACCGCCGCCCTTTTTCTGCTATCCTTTCCCCATCGCGCGGCACCATGCCCCGCCCGAACCAACGGAGACCCCACTACCCGCCACTGACCCCTAACCACCAACATCTTTAGCGAACTGCCAAACGATACCACGAAAGAGCGTCGTATAACTCAATGGAAACAAAGCGGATACCGAAAGTATATTGCGAGACATCCTTTTGGAGCTACCTCACGGGTGGTACACCAAAGGATGAAAAAGCCATCGACTGGAGCGATCCCAAATACCGCGACCCTCTGGAGGAGATCTACGCCGTGCGCCAGATGATTTCCGCCGAGTATGACCATGACATCCGCAAACTGTCCGAGGCGATGGCACAGAAGACTGCACGGGCAGAAGCTCGTGGCATGAACTACGGAGAATACTGTCTGTGGCTTCTTGAACAGCAAGCCACTTCACCTCTTTGTGTCTGCGAAAGTGGGTCTGACACGAAAATATGACCCCCTTTGGCCCAATTTCTGCTATCCTTTCCCCACCGCGCGGCACCATGCCGCGCCCCGAACCAACGGAGACCCCACTACCCGCCACTGACCCCTAACCACCACCATCTTTAGCGACTGCTAAACGACGCCTCTCTGGAAAACGTAGGACACTTTCCAAAGTCGTTTCTTTCAATCAGGCCAGACTTGGCCTTGTCTTGAACCATAGCAGAATCGCGCCCATCCGGGCGCGTTCTTCACCATGTGTTCAAGACGGGTCTGTCCTACGGCCCCCAGAGAGGGCATGGATTTTGAAGGGCGCGTTTTTTATTGCGCAATTTCAGTCCGGCCCTCTAGACACCGCGATGCAGACGCATCACGGCTATGAAAAAGAAAACGGATAACGACAGGGATACCCTTCTGCCAGTGGGGAACACAAATCCCATTCAGGAATTTCACCTTTTCGCCGGTATCGGTGGAGGCATCTATGGAGGAGAATTGCTAGGTCACCATTGCTGTGCCGGCGTAGAAATCATGCCGTATGCCCAGCAGGTATTGCGGCAGCGTCAGAAAGACGGATGGATGAACGATTTCCCCATCTATCCTGATTTGTGTGAGTTGGAGGGAAAACCGCACAAAGGAACATTTGATGTTCTTTGCGGAGGATTCCCCTGCCAGGCGTTTAGTACAGCTGCCCACGGTAAGAACATCGCAGAAAAGAACCTATGGGGCGAGATGTTTCGCTTTGCGCAGGAGTCGGACGCTCCAATTGTCTTCGGTGAGAACGTCGTTCTCCGTGCGATTGAGAAGGCAAAGTCCGATCTGGAAAGCGTTGGCTATACTGTTGAACGGATTCGCCTTAGTTGTTCAGACCTCGGCGCGGATCACCAACGCAACCGTTTTTGGCTCATGGCCGTGAAGGACTGGAAGGTGTTTTCACGCGTTGCCGCCCATCTAGCAACGCTTCCGAAACTGACTGGCAAGTGTTGGACAAAGAGCCCAGAGAAAACAGGTGAGCACATTGCTGTGAAATCAGTTGAGCGCCGCCAACAGCTCCTTGGTGTCGGCAATGCACAGTCACCCTTCGTTGCCGCAACCGCTTTCCGAATCCTCGTGAATCGGCATCTTAACCGCATTAACGGGCGTAGCGAGATTGTTTCGGCCGATGAACTATCCAAGGTGTTTGAGAAAAAGGACACGTGGATACAGACGGCTTTCGGCCACATTGGTCTTGTTCATACGCCGACCACGATGGCGAACTACGCCTGCAAGTCCATGATGAAACATCAGGGATGCCGCAATTTTGTTCAAGTATTCGGTAGGCCCGAGCCGGAGAATGCCGAATATTTGATGGGTTTTCCACTCGGTGCCAGTTCGCCGAATCCGTTGCCAAAAACAAATCGAGAAAGGTGGAATTGAAATGTCAGCATACAATGATTTCTCCAACCGGGGACTAAAACATGTTCGTCCATGGACATATCCCAATACATTCGCCATCATCGGCACAGCAAGTTTGATGGCAGAACAAGCAACAAATCGTGATTCTGCATCTTGGAAAAAAGCTGAGCACATCATAGTTGATGAGTATCAAAGTGATGGTGGTACATGGCTACTTCCATTTTGGCATGCTTTCATCTCGGCATCTCCTGGTGGCTCTCCTGTGGAGCAGAAGTTGTATATCAATGTTGGTTGCGGTCGATATGTGGTTTACAATGAAGACGGTCGCAAGATTGGAGAAGGCCGACCATCTGAAATCATTGTATGAATTGTTGAACACCAACAAGGAGTGAGAAGAAGGAATTGCCATGGATAGTCAAAAGATCAAACAAATTCTGAACTCTGTTCTTCCGATATCTAAACAAGAGGGAGATTCTGAAAAGAAGAAAACAGTTCCCGGAACCTCGCATGTTGGTGGATTGTCGGGGAACCGCTTGAACAGTGGAACTTTACGATCGCAATTCATCGTATGTGAGTCCGTTTCGATTTGGGAAGAAAGCGATTTTTCTGCGCGCAAGGCATTACATAGCGATCAGCGGGTTTTTGTTCAAACGGGCGATGATATTTGGGATGTTTACGCAGGTACGACACGAAATTCGGAGTCAAATACTCCGATACGTATTGTGCACCACAGGAACGGACTGCGGAATCTGTTGTTGGAAGCCCAAACCGCACTTTCCTCTTCTGCAAACGCAATGTTCGATGGGAACAGTCCTCTCCAGCGCATCGTCTATGGCGCTCCCGGCACGGGGAAGTCGTATGGAGTAAACAAAGAAGTTGAGAAATATGCCGACACCATCCGAACAACTTTTCATCCCGATTCAGACTATGCATCATTCGTTGGCTCCTACAAGCCGACAATGAAAGAAAGAACGCGAACTTCTATTACCATTTCTGGAACAAATGTAACTGTAGCAAGCGGATCATCTTCAACGGAAAAGGAGGAATACATTGCATATGAATTTATTCCTCAGGCGTTTACAAACGCCTATGTGCAGGCTTGGACGAAGCTTGCGAACACGCCCGCAGACGGAACGCCGGAAAAGCAGTACCTCGTGATCGAGGAGATCAACCGCGGAAACTGTGCGCAAGTGTTCGGCGACCTGTTCCAGCTTCTCGACCGCGACAACATCGGCTACTCGAAGTATCCCATCGTCCCGGACGCGGATCTCGCGGTCTTCCTCCACAACTGGTTCACGGGAAAGGGCCAGTTCGTGGACGAGAATGACACGGAGAAGTCCAGCGAAAATGTATTCCAGAAGGTCGAAGAGAAGGGAACGCTGGAGACGCCGGCCGGCACGGCGAAAGCGACATGGAGGGCTGTCCTTACAGGCCGTAAGCTCATTCTCCCGCCCAATCTCTTCATCTGGGCGACGATGAACACAAGCGACCAGTCGCTCTTCCCCATTGACAGCGCGTTCAAACGACGCTGGGAGTGGAACTATGTCCCCATCAGCAAGCCCGAGAAAAACGAGGATGGCACGGATTGGAAAGACTGGAAGATCGATGTCGCGGGAAAGGTCTATGACTGGTGGCCCTTCCTTGAAGCGGTCAACCAACTCATCGGGGAGGTCACGGAGTCCGAGGACAAGAAGCTCGGCTACTTCTTCGCGAAGGCGGAGAACGGTATCGTCTCCGCCGAGACGTTCGTGAACAAGGTCGCGTTCTACCTCTGGAACGATGTGTTCAAGGACTATGGATTCGACCGAGATGAGTTCAGCGGAAAGGAGGACGGTCAGGGCAAATCCGTAGTCGCGAAAGCCAAGGACGGGCAGATTCGCTTCACCGATTTCTTTAATCCGTCAGGAGATCCGAGAACCGAGGTTGTCGAGAGGTTTCTGGCCAACCTCGGCCTGAACCCGAATTCCGCAGGTGGGGCGGGAAGCGGGCCGGATCAACCTGCCGGTACCAATGGGTCGGAACAAGTCGTTCCGTCGCCGAGTCCCCAAGTCGGGTGAGGCCGTCCATGAAAATCCTTGTCGAAGGGTATCCGTATGACCGAAAGGACGTCGAATGCGTCCTGGGGGAGAGTACGCGCCAGCTCATGGACGACAAGGTGAAGTTCGAGTACGTTGGCTATTGCTTCAAGCCCGAGCTGGGCGATTGCCTGTTCTTTCTGCCAAAGGTGGTTCTTCAAGAATCGAACGAGTTCGTCTTTGGAAAATGCCGGCCGGAGGACATCATCGATCTGGACGCAAAGACGACGCATATCGACGACAACGGCCGGGAGTTTCTCCACGAACTCTCCATGTGGATATATCAGGCGCTTGTCGTCTATCGGGATCGCAATAGCAATAGCGAAGTCCTCTGTGAGCGCACGCTGCCACGCCGAGGGCATTCAAGGAAACGCCGACTGGGAATGCTCTTCGACATTATGATCGCCTTGCGCGATTTTGCCCTGGAAAACCGCGACTTCTTCCTTTTCCAGGTGAAGAACCGCCACTGCGGCATGAACCGAGTCGATTGGCGCCGGACCGTCGCGAAGACTCAGGCAGCAATCACGAACGGAACGCCGGCGTATCTTGCGCCCGTCAACCGGAAGCGGGAAATCGACTTTGACGAGGAACTTCTCGTCGTCTTCTACTCGATACTTGGGTACATTCGGGACAAATACGGTTTCAAGGCCCCCGTTGAATTCGGCTACGAACGGATTCCCAAGGCCCGATTCGAGGCGTACCTGAAGGGTTATGGCAGGCGTCGCCTTCTGCAGATCAAATACAAGTATTATTCCGACCGAGCCCTGATGCTCTGGGAGCTCTGCTACGCCTTCTTCGACCACTCCGAGGCGCACTCTCTGGCAAGTGCCAAGGAAGAATTCCTCCTCGCGAAGGACTTCAACATAGTCTTCGAGGCGATCATCGATGCGTTGCTCGGCGATCAGGATCTTCCAAAGGCAGCCAGGGAACTCAAGGAGCAACGGGACGGGAAAATCATAGACCACCTCTGGCTCGACCGAAATCTCATCCAGGGCCACCACGACAACGTGTACTACATCGGCGACAGCAAATACTACAAGATCGGCAGCGGCCTTGGAAAGGAATCACTCCACAAGCAGTACACCTACGCCCGGAACATCATCCAGTGGAACCTCGGGCTCTTCCACGGCACTGAGGACGAGAAGAAGAAAAAGGCCGAGGCAGGAAAGTACGGAGAGTTTTCCCTGCGGGACGATGTCACGGAGGGATACAACATCGTTCCCAACTTCTTCATAAGCGCCAATCTTGATGCGGAGAATCCTGCCCGTGCCGTGAAGGAAATCAAGCCGCTTGGGGAGCCTGAGGTCAGCCGTCAGTTCGAGAACCGGCTTTTCGACCGGGACACGCTTATCCTGTCGCGCTATAACGTCAATTTCCTGTTTGTTCTCTCGCTCTATGCACGCAACAACGCGGCGGCGAAGTCGCAGTGGCGGGAGTATGTCCGAAAGGAGTTCTGCAACAAGGTGCGGCATACTCTGGAGAACCTTTTCGAGTTCTACGCCATAAGACCGCTTCCCGGAACGGATCCCGTCCGCTTCCTGCGAGAGAATTTCCAGCGAGTGCTGGGCAAAGTGTACTCGCCGTGGCAGAGTCCGGACGATGCACCAATCTACTCTCTGGCTTTGGATAGGAAATTCGAGGAAGAGAATACACTGCTGAAAAACCTCCTGAATCAAGGATTTGAAGTGGAGAAATGTCCTTTGGGGGTCAATCCAACGGAAAAAATCGCGAAGAAGGCGATTTCAACGGGCAGTCCGCCGAGCGGTTATCTGCCGCGTTACTGGCTTGAACGGTATCCGGAAACATATTTTCTTATTGGTTGTTGGCCAGACCAGACGCATTATGACTGGTACTTCTGTCGATGCAAGTGGAAGCAATCCGATCTCTACAACGTGCGGATTGGGATACGACCGGGTGCGGTGTCCATCGGTGCGAAGAACGCTCTTGCGAAGGCTCCCCGGTTTCTGATTCTCTACGAGGAGAAGAATCCTACGAATGTCAGGTGCTTCCGTCTTGCAGGAAACCGCCAACATTCGCAAGCGCAAATGGTTGCCTCGGGATATCCATCACCAAAAGGCGACTATCTCTGCTATGAACTTGATGAGGAAGTTGATTTTGGTGGAATTGATGTTGCCCGGCTTCTCGCAGAGCGTGCGAACGAAAATCCCGCAACCATTCTGCCCGGGCAGCCTCTGTTCGAGAAAGGGGCGGAAGTAATCAAGTACCGTTTCCATCCTCAGACGGATAAATTGCCATGAGCATTGGTGAATGTGCAATCCATGGTTCATGTTGACTGAAAGGAAGAACACCCATGAACGAACAGGACCAAACAAGGGACGCTCAGCTTGCCGAGATGAAGTCATTTCTTGCGGCGAAGGTGAAGGCCGAGCCGGAAAACGCAGAGGCATGGCGTGAACTGGCGCAGGTGAAGATGATGGAGGGCGACATCGGCGGTGCGGAGAACGACTGCATCAAGAGCCTGCCTTCCCAGACCATCTGAAGGACATAGGGCTTCCCTTCGACGACGCCTATGCCATCGCCTTGCAGATGCAAGGCAAGGGAACGGGCGGAAAGTCCTGTCCATGAAAACGCACCCAATCCATTGCAACGGTAGGGCCCGACCGCCGGGCGGGCCGCATTATGTCAGGAGGTCTTGGGGAGTTATTGCCCTGATCGTCGACCTCGGCCGCCTGAACGGCGCGGCCGCTCCAGTCGGCGTCGCCGTCGAGGGCCAGGCGGTACTGCGGCACGGTGGCGGCAAGCGCCGCGCCGGCGGCCAGCGCGAATACGGAGGAGATCAACAAACGGATTTGCTCGCCGCTAACGCGGCTCACGGGTCCATTTGATTCGCGAACGCCGTAAGGCGTGAGCAAATCCGGTTGCTTTCCCGCAAGCCCGTTCGGCCTGATGTGGTGACGTCGAATCATGTGGAGGTCCGCGTCTCGGGGGTGAAGCGGACGACCACGGTTCCGTGCTGCGGGACCGCCCTGGCCGTGAACGATCCCTCGGCCTCGCCCAGGTCGCAGTCCGCCCAGACGTCATGCGCCAAGCAGCGGCCTTCGAGCCCTGCCTCGGCCCAGGTGACGGTGATGTCCCTGGGGCCTTCGTCGCCGATGTTGACGAAGCCGACGGCGACGTCGCCGTTCTCGAGCGGCTTGACCAGGGCGCGGCCTCCCGGGACCTCCTTGTCGACGGCCTGGATGCCGAGCGGGTCCTGGTCGATGTCGAGCATGCCGTCGTTCGTGAGAAGCGAGAGCGTCCAGTCGTCGAGGCGGTCGATGGGGCAGCCGATGATGATCGGCGAACTCCACAGGCACCAGAGGGAGATGTGCGTGATCTGCTCGTCTCTCGTGAGCCGCGTGGGGGCGAGCGGCTTTTCGTCCCAGCCCCCGAGCATTCCCACGCGCGTCGGACAGGGCATGTTCCAGTGGCCCGGGCGGTTGAACGGCTGCCAGCGGCGCATCTTGACCATGGTGTCGAGGACGCCCATGGCCCAGACGGCGATCCGGCTCGTGCCGGAGTAGCCGTCGTGGCTCCAGATGTCGATGAGGTCCGACCCCGTGCGCGTCATGTTGCCGAGCGCCGTGAAGTTCGCGGCCTCGGGGAACGGCGCGGCGTTGGAGAGTTCGAGCACGACGTCGCGCCGCTGCGCGGCGAACGCGGCCGCGATGCGCCCGGCATAGTAGATGTGGGGCAGGCCGGGCTGGTTGGGCGCCTCGCCCATCGACCAGTCGTATTTGAAATAGTCGCAGCCCCATTCGGCGAACTGGCGCGCGTCCTGGACGTCGAACAGGTGCTTCTTGATGCGCCACCCCGTCTGGCGGCTCGTGTCGCCGTCCCAGGCGCCGTCGGGGGAGTCGGACGAGCCGCCGGCGAGATACTGGTAGCTCGTGCCCCAGGGGGTGGAGTAGATGCCGGCCTTGAGCCCTTCGGCGTGGATGTCGGCGAAGAGCTTCGCCATGTCGCCGAATTTCGCGTTGGGCTGGATCGCGTTGAACGGGCCGCCGCGGAGCCCCTGCCAGCCGTCGTCGAGGTTGCAGTAGGCGTAGCCGTGGTCGACGAGGCCCTTGTCGATGAGGGCGCGGAACGACTTGCGGACGTTCTCCTCGTTCATCATCTCCCCGCCGCCGAGGCCGCCGAAGGTGTTGAATCCCAGAGGCGGCGTGAGCGCGATTTCGTCGCCCACGACGAGGCGGAACGTCTTCGTGGCCGTCCCGCAGGCGTTCCGGGCAGTGAACTCGATTGCATGCGTGCCGCGCGCAAGCGTCGAACCGCCGAGGATGCCTTTTTCCGCGTCCAAGACCACGCCTTCCGGAAGCCCCGTCGCACTGAAATGGAGCGGACGAGTGCCAGTGACGGGAAGGCGGTAGATGATTGGCGATCCCGGTCGGACGCCGTAAACGGATGGCCCGTTGATGCGCGGGGCGGCATCAGTGATATTGTTGTTTTTGTCAGTGATGGTCATTTGGAGTGTTTGTCAATGACACAAATGTCAATGGAGCATCGATGACACAAATGCCAATGTCAATCGGTTTCGTCAGAAGCGTCGCGACACAACCTGGAATCTCTAGCGCGCTACCGGAAGAAGAGCACCATCGCCCTGGTCGTCTTCTTCGCTGGGCTGTATGTCGCGAAATCCGCGTTCGCCACGGTGTCGTGCGACGCCTTCACCCACGCTTCCGACCGCGCTACGGACGAGATGCGCACTTCGTCGATGCTTCCAGGATATGCAGACGTGGTGTTGATGTAGCGAGTCTCCGCATAATCGATGAAGGAAGCGCTGTCGTTGCCGACTACAAGGGGAATGGTCGTGTTGGCGCACAAGGCACCGGCGGTCGTGCTCCTGGTGCTTGCGGAGGGGACACCGTTCTGGAACCAGAGAATTATACCATCCGTCCCCGTCCGTTTCATCGCGACATGGCTCCATTTCCCAAGTTCCGGCGCATAGTCGGATGCGCCAGGGTATTCGGTCGCGTTTTTCCCTGCCGAACAGATCGTGGCCTGCGTTTTCCCGCTTGTGTTGACATACATTTGATAGGAATAGTAGGACGACGCAGGGGAGGCCCAGGAGCGCTTGACCAATATGCCGCGGTTCGCGGAAGGCACGTTCGTCGGACATAGCCATGCCTCGATCGTGACGTCCATGAAACCGGACAGCCCGCCGTCCGTGTCGGCCGCGTAGAGCCCACCGTAGTTCGTGTTGTCCTTGCAGAACCCGATGGCCCCTCCCGCCACACCAACGGCGGCAAGGTCGACATGCGCCGCATCCTTCTGGTGGCAGACGAAACTATGCCCGTTCACGGTCGAGTCGGGCTGTATCAGCTTGTCCGTTGAGCCAAGGTGCCATACGCCGGCGAACCCTTCCGACCACACGTCGTAGGGCTTTACGCCATGCGGCGCGACACACCCGTAATAGCAGACAATCTTTGTCGAAGGGGAAAGGACCGGAACCTTCACCCACACGAGCGACTCACCGTTTGTGTTCCACGTGTCCACTTCGCACGAAAGCACCGCCGTTTCGTTGGGTAGGGAGAAGCGCAGGTCACCTCCCATTGGCAACTGGCAGTCCGCATAGCGGAAGCCTTCGATTCCGGTTCCCGTTGTCTCGTCGTATTCCGCGATTCGCACGAGAACGGGGAAATTCTCCAGCGTCCCCGTGATGCCCGTAGTGAACGTCACGGTGAACCGATACGTATAGTCCTCCCAGTCCGCATCGAAGGAGTACGTGCAGAACCCCTCTTCCGCAACGCAGTCGTGCGAAGCCTTCAGCCAGTCATCGGACCGTGCCGTACGTGAAATGCGGAACTCGTCAAGCTGCCCGGGGAACGCGTTGGCGAGGTGGCTTCCGCCAAGTTGCAGGGGGGACGATCCGGTCCATATAGGATTGGACGTGTATTCACCCAAGGAGCCAGAATAGACGCCCTCGCCGTCCAAGAATATCCGGAATCTTGCCTTATTCGCCTCAAAGACGCCGGCCACATGGGTCCACACGCCGGTCTTCTGCAACACCGTGTTGCCGGTCCACGAAGCCTGGGTAGTCCCGTTCGTACTCAGCTGGAAGGAAATCGCCCCGCCCTTTTGATAGTTCTGGTACATGTAGTACGAGATGTCTACGGTGTAGTTGTCGCGCTTGTTGAATATGCCTCGGTTGTTCGCCGTGTTGAAGGCGTCCTGCTTCGTCCAGACTTCAAACGTGCAATTCGTGAATCCGCTGAGGCGGTCGTCATGCGCGGCCTGTACGCGAGCCGCCCACGCGCCGCCGCTCATGTCGAGGGCGCCGCCAATTGCGCCGGAGGCCCCAAATGCGACGGTGCCAAACTTCTCCGTGAATGACATTTGCGTTCCGGACGCCTCTTCAAGGGGCAATGCGCTTTCACCAAGGTGCCACACGCCGACATATCCGTTCGACCATACGTCTTCTCCCGAAACGGCCGGCGGAGTACCGGAGCATCCGTAGTAAGCCTTGATTCCGGTTGTGGCATTGAACGCAGGTATCTTCACCCAGACATACGAAACTCCCGACGTATTCCATGTGTCGATTTGATGCGAAAGCAGAGTGCCATCCGCAAGCGCGAAGCGGATGTCGGGCTCGCCGTCAATGATGTTGCACTTCCCATACCGGAAGCCCTTCGCTTCCGAGAGCTTCACCAGCACCGGGAAGTCTGTGAGCGTTGACGAGCCGGTATAGCCCGTGAACTGGATGCCGAACGTCGACGAGAACGCCGAAGTATCGATCATGGTAGCTGATGACGACAGTGCCGTCAGGGAGAAGAGAAGGGCCGACGCGGCTGTGCAGGCGATACGAGAGAAAGTGTTTTCTTTCATGGCGTACATGAGGGTAATTGGCTTTGGAACTAATGTGATTGTACCACTCCCCTGTCCACAGAGTGATAGTATTTCATAAAAAAAGTCAAAGGCTGTTCCGCGCGCGCCACTCGCGCATGGACATTCCGGTGCGGCGGCGGAAAACCCACCGCAGGGCGATGTCGGTGCGGTAGCCGCAGAGGGCGGCGATGGCGCCGATGGACGTCCCGCGCCGGAGCAGTTCAAACGCCTTTTCTAGCCGGACGTGCTCGATTTCGTCCTGGGCGGTGTGGCCGAGAGCCTCCTTGAGCCGGAGGTCGAAGAGGCTTCTCGAGCAACGG
>JAEEGL013547264.1_pt1 | contig 12914 bp, 15 predicted proteins | sample 9134231 | NCBI WGS metagenome assembly JAEEGL01 (sample SAMN16246548, study PRJNA631951) | gut metagenome | biome: gut microbiome; feature: rumen; material: fiber-attached | host: Bos | place: Iran: Karaj | collected 2018-10 | reverse complement strand
TCATATTGATGATATGGATCAGTTACGTCAGGGTATCGGATTGCAGGCATATGGTCAGAGAGATCCGGTTGTTGAGTATAAGATGAGCGGTTATGATATGTTCGATTCCATGACCGATGCAATAAGAGAAGATACCGTTAAGCTTCTGTGCCATGTAAGAGTGGAGGAGAAGGTTGAGCGTGAGCAGGTAGCCAAGGTTACGGGTACCAACAAAGACGATTCACTGGCCAAGCAGCCGGTTAAGCGTATGGAGGGTAAGGTATACCCCAACGATCCGTGTCCCTGCGGCAGCGGCAAGAAGTATAAGCAGTGCCACGGCAGGAGAGAACAGATTTAATCACTCCCGTGAAAATTCGGGAATTATAAGATAGGACGTATTATGGTAGAGTTAGACCAGTTCAAAGGCGAACTGTCCAAGTATAAAGAGCCCCTTGCTGAAGTGGAGGCGTCTCTTGGTCTTAAGGATAAAGAGGCCAGAATTGAAGAATTGGAACGTGAGATGGAGGCTCCCGGATTCTGGGATGACCCCGATTCTTCCAATGCCAAGATGAAGGACCTTAAGAACATGAAGGACACGGTAGCCAAGATTGAGGGTCTTAAGACACAATATGAGGATATTGAGACCCTTATCGAGATGGGCTATGAAGAGTCAGATGAGAGCCTTATTCCTGAGATAAGAAGTGAACTTGATACATTTATTGCTGATCTTGAGGATATTCGTATAAGTACTCTGTTATCCGGAGAATTTGACAGAAACAATGCGATTCTTAAGTTAAATGCCGGCGCAGGAGGAACGGAGAGCTGTGACTGGGCGCAGATGCTATACCGTATGTATACAAGATGGGCCGAGAAGAAGGGCTATTCGCTAGAAGTGCTTGATTATCTTGACGGAGATGAAGCCGGAATCAAATCCGTTACTTTCCAGGTAAACGGTGAGAATGCATATGGATATCTTAAGTCTGAGAAAGGTGTTCACAGACTTGTGCGTATTTCGCCCTTTAATGCACAGGGTAAGAGACAGACTTCGTTTGTGTCGCTTGATGTAATGCCTGAGATAGATGAGGATCTGGATGTTGAGATAAACGACGATGATATCCGTGTAGATACTTACAGAAGCTCGGGCGCGGGCGGTCAGCATATCAATAAGACTTCATCTGCCATTCGTATCACGCATCTTCCCACGGGAATTGTGGTTCAATGCCAGAACGAGAGAAGTCAGCACATGAATAAAGATAAAGCGATGCAGATGCTTAAGAGTAAGCTCTACATGCTTAAATTAGAGGAAAACAAAGAGAAACTTGATGATATAAGAGGCGAGGTTACCGAGATTGGCTGGGGTAACCAGATAAGATCCTATGTCTTCCAACCCTATAAGCTTGTTAAAGACTTGCGTACCGGAGTGGAAAGCGGTAATGTCGATGCTGTCATGGACGGCGCACTGGATCCGTTTATAGGCGGTTATCTTAAGTATATCAATAACGGCGGCAAAGCCTAGTCTTGGAGCGTAATATGCAGGAGAATGAGCATAACAACCCATATGTCAGACGTCCGGGGTCAGTATCCGGTGACGGTGCCGATGAAAGGCGCTTAGAGGCAGGTATGCCCAATTCCATGGCCAAGGCTGCAAGTACGGTAGGGATAATTGCGGTTGCATCTATATTTACGATGCTGTTATATCCGGCAATAGTGCTCGGTGCAACTGCCGTTATATTGGCGCTTTTATCAAGAGACAGAGAAGGCAGGATGCATGATAAGGCTAAATCCGCCATAACCACGGGAGTTGTGGCAATAGTTGCAGATGCTGCCGTTATCATATTTGCAATGACTCTATTATTCTCTAACGGGTCGTTTAAACAACAGATCAATGATTCTTTCAAGCAGACCTACGGGCAGACTTTCGACGATATGTGGGAAGATGCCATGGACGGTCAACTTGATCTTGATTATACCCTTGGTAATCTGTAAATAATTGGTGCATTTCGTATACCGCTTGTGGTATAATGTACATAGGACTATTGTCTTATCAGATACGGAGGTCTTATGGTACCTGTAGGCTGGGACCCTTTTGTCGGATATAATTCGACGATGAATTTTACAGGGACACCCGGAATGGGCAGAACGACAGGCGGTACATTCGGTACGGCTTATGGTAACGGTGCGGGAATTGACGGCTCTGTTAAGCCCTTAGGAGGTACGGAGGATGCAGGGCGCGTTAAGCCGATTGTTAACCCCGGTGAATCCACTAAGGTGCAGCCCGGTAAGAAATCATCGCCTGCGGAGTGTGAGACATGTAAGGAGCGTAAGTATCAGGACGGATCGGATGAGTGCAACGTGTCTTTCCAGACAGCCCAGCATATATCTCCGGAAGCTGCGGGAGCAGCAGTAAGAGCGCATGAGGGACAGCACGTATCCAATGCCTATAAGAAGGCTGCGCAGAATAACGGTAAGGTCTTACAGGCATCTGTAGCCATACATACGTCTATATGCCCTGAATGTGGCAGAACTTATGTATCAGGCGGAACCACAACCACCAAGATACAGTACGGTAATGAAGAGAACCCGTATATGAAGAATCTTAAGAACAGAGACAACGGCTTATTGGCCGGAATGAATTTTGACATAAGGGGATAATCCGGTTATGAATATCCGTTTGTCCGGCAATTATAAAGGAATAGCGAGAGAGAAACTGCTTGGCAGGTATAGCACGGTGATAGGAGCTATACTTATTATGCAGCTTATTTTTATGGGTATTAGCTATATTACAGACATGGTTGTAGATAATACAACTGTACCGGGTATGATTATTTATATGGCAATACTTGTAATAGTAGGTCTTATAAGTGCCGTATTCACTGTCGGAGAGCTGACCATATACCTTAAGTTGTCGTGTGATGACAAGATATCAATATGGGATATATTTGCGGGATTTACGGGACACCCGGACAAGGCAATCATGTTACAGTTTAATATTGCAATAAGATGCCTGATATTCTGGTTGCCTTTTATTCTAACCGCTGCATATATGGTGTCTGCCGGAATGATATCGTTATTTGCCGGAATAGATGTTTTGATTGCGGGCGACAGCCAAATAGGAAACGGATATATACTTATGTGCGGACTGTTCGCTGCAGTTGGCGCAATCGGGTCCATATATGTAAGAATCCTGTATTCGCAGATTTTTTTCATGTTAATCGATCACCCGGAGTATGAGGCTGGCGAGATATTGTTTAGGAGCCGTAAGCTTATTGCCGGACATATGTGGGATTATCTGTATATTAATATAAGCTTTATTCCGATAATGTTGCTTGGAATATTAAGCCTCGGTGTGGGACTTATGTATGTTCAACCGTACAGGGGAGTGACGCTTGCACAGTTTTATCTGGATTTGGCCGGAGGGGAACTTGACAGGGGGAGAAATATAGATATAGCAATAGACGACTAAAGTATCAATCTATCTTAAGGAGGGCGGCAAATGGCTGAGGGATTACAGGACGTTAACATCAAGGATTTGAAGGAACTGGCAGAGAAGTCTGAACTTCAGATAGCCAACAGAACCACGCTTATATGCTATACCGTTATTACTTCTATTCTGTCGGCAGCGTATGTGCTTGAGATTTTCAAAGGCGCAAGAACTGTCGGGTATATTGCAATAACGCTTCTTCTGGCATTGGTTCCGGTTGTGATATGTCATATAGCATACAGGGCTAATGGGGAGACAAATGCCATACTTCATGTTGCATCAATCGGATATGGTGCTCTGTATACATTTCTGCTGTTCACTGCTCAGAACGATTTGGTATTTACATATGCGATACCTATGATAATCGTTATCTCGCTTTATAATAACAGGAAGCAGACAGCCTTGGTCGGTGGCGCAATATGTGTAGAGAATATTATCGATGCGGTTATCAGGATATCGAAGGCTGAAGATCCGGGTGCCGTTACCGCAACTATTGAGATCCAGGTGTTGGTACTCATTCTTATAGTTGCATATCTTCTTGCCGTTAATGCCGGCACCATCAGTTTCGAAGATATAAGACGCGCAAGGCTTATGCTTCAGGAGAATAAGAACAATACACTGCTTAATGAGATACTTAAGGTATCGTCCCACATGTCGGATACCATTGGTGTTGTAAGCGATGAGATGGATAAACTTAAGGATTCCGTTGACAGGACCGTATCATCGATGGAAGAAGTATCTACGGGAACCGGAGAGTCAGCCGATGCGGTTCAGAGGCAGTTGCTTAAGACAGAAGAGATACAGACTCATATAAGCAATGTTGAAGAGGCCAGCAAGGTTATATTCGATAATGTGTCTGCGGCCAACGATGCCGTGGGTGAGGGTCAGAAGAAGATTGCTCAGATGACCAAGTACACTGAGCAGGTAGATAAGGCCGGTAAGGATGTGGCTGCAGTGCTTGACGTATTTAAGGAGACTACATCCAAGATGAATACCATCACGGATCTTATTACGAATGTGGCGTCGGAGACATCGTTGCTTGCACTTAATGCTTCTATTGAGGCGGCAAGAGCGGGTGATGCAGGAAGAGGATTTGCCGTAGTTGCAAGCGAGATATCCGGCCTTGCAAGTCAGACAACAGAGGCAACGGATAATATTGTTGCTCTTATCAATGATATTACCTCACAGGTAGGAACGATGATAAGCACCATCGATGAACTGATACAGACGGGTGCTGAAGAGAGCAAGTGTGCGGAAGAGACAGCGGAGAGCTTCTCTGCAATAGCCGACAATGTTGTTAATATCAACGAACATTCAAGACAGTTATCCGAGGCACTTGATGAGCTTACAGTAGCAAATAAAGAAATTGTTGAGAGCATTCAGACGATATCTTCGATTACCGAAGAAGTTACGGCTCATGCCACGGAGACGCATGCGGCAAGCGAACAGAACCAGGCTATTGTTAATGATATTAACGGCATGGTAGACAGCTTAAGAGATGATGCGACGGAGCTTAAGGCTGCCGAGGCATAAACAGGACAGAATAACAGAATAATTATTTTATTCATAGGATGCTTGCATTGCAGGCATCCTATGTGTATAATGTAGGAGTTGTTTCTTGAGGCAGGGTGTAATTCCCGACCGGTAGTTATAGTCTACAACCCGCATAAGGCGGCTGATGTGGTGTAATTCCACAACCGACGGTACAGTCCGGATGGAAAAGGAGGATACAAATGAACAATGATCTGTTATCTGTTGTAGCTCAGAACGCTATGTTCGTTCTGACGTTTCTTGGCATCGTAATCGCCGTTTTTCTCATCGCATATTTATGTGAGAAATTTGGAAAGACAAAAGAGGTCGACACTGCCGCTTCCAATGAGAGAATTCTCTCTACGAAGAAGATTGTGGTGATTGGAATGTTTTCGGCGATTTCAACCGTCTTAATGATACTTGATTTCCCGGTGCCGTTTGCTCCGCCGTTTTATAAGCTCGATTTCTCGGAACTTCCGGCGCTTATAGCGGGATTTGCATACGGACCTGTTGCCGGCGTTATGGTTGAGTTTATTAAGATTGTGCTTAAGGTGCTGCTTAAGGGTACAAGTACGGCGTTTGTCGGTGAACTGGCCAACTTCGTTATCGGTTGCGGACTGATATTACCGGCGGCAATCATATACAGACTTAATAAGTCCAAAAAGACCGCATTGGCAGCCTGCATTACCGGAACGGTACTTATTACATTGATCGGATCGTTATTCAATGCCTTCTATCTGCTCCCGGCATTTGCTAAGTTATACGGCATGCCCATGGAGGCGATAATAGGCATGGGAACGAAGGTCAACCCGAATATCACTTCGGTGAACAGTCTTGTTATACTGGCGGTTGCACCCCTTAATCTGCTTAAGGGTGTGGTCAACAGCATAATAACAATGCTTGTGTATAAGCACATAAGTCATTTGATTAAGTAGAGTCATCTGTTCTGCCGGCTTATGCCGGCAGAACTTGTATAAAGGCAAGGTTCATATGTATAATCATATGGAGGCTTATATATGAAAGAGAGAATTCTTAACTACAGGCAGAGAATAGATGATTGTATAGACGGTAAGGTTGCAGTCAAAGACTGGAATGCGCTGCTTGAGGAACATCTTATTCAGATAGGATTCTTTCAGCATGAAAGACTTGTTCATCTTATGGTTACGCTTACATTTGCGATTCTTACGATCGGATGTGTATTTACCATGATCATTACTGAGTATTATCCCCTTGCATTTCTCGCAATATTACTCATGGTTCTGTTAATTCCCTATATAGCTCACTATTATCTTCTGGAAAACGAGACACAGAAGATGTATGTTCAGTACGATAGGATACTTAAGATCATTTCAGATAATTCTTGTGATATCCACTGATTTCCAGTATAATTGTAACTTAGGGTAGTATGTATAATTATGCCCATTTGACAGTCTTAATTAGTGCATAACAATATGCAGAATGCGTACAAGGTGAAATATGAAATGTGAATTTGACGTGCAGATGACCACAGCTGCATTGTATGACTATAATATGTACCATACTTATACAGGAAGCGCCGGAATAGCAGGTACGGCAGCAGGTGCGGTATTCATAATAATCTATTTATCAGTTAAGAATCCCATGTATCTGGCAGCAGGTCTGCTGCTCATCTTATACAGCCCGGTGGCTTTGTATGTAAGTTCGTATAAGCAGATCAAGCTTAACCCTGCATACAAGAAGCCTCTTCATTACATATTGGATGATGAGGGCGTTACGGTCATATCAGGTGATGAAAGCATCAAAGTGGGCTGGGATAAGATGTATAAGGCCAGATCCACCAATCAGAGCATACTTCTGTATACCGGAAGGGCGAGTGCATGGGTATTTCCTAAGAAGGATTTAGGACAGCAGCGATATGACGTGATAGAGATAATATCTACACATATGTCGCCCGATAAGGTGAAGATCAGACAGTAAGCGTAAGAATATAAGGACAGAGAAATGATACTTGCAATAGACAGCTCGGGACTCACTGCATCCGTAGCTATTACAGATGAAGAACAGGATACGGCCATAGCGGAATATACGGTCAATCTTAAGAAGACTCATTCAGAGACACTTCTGCCGATGATTGACGAGATATTCAGATTGACCGGAGTGGTCAAGAGCGAGATAGATGCAGTTGCCGTGGCGGCAGGACCGGGTTCATTTACCGGACTTCGTATAGGCGGAGCAGCAGCCAAGGGTATTGCAAGCGCACTTAACATACCGATCATTCCCGTTCCAACCGTGGACGGATTGGCATATAACTTATACGGATATTCTAGTCTGGTATGTCCGATTATGGATGCCAGAAGGAATCAGACATATACAGGAATATATGAATATGTCAAAAAAGAATGCGATTTAAATGCGGATACAGCGAAGGAAATTAAGTCCGGGGCGTACCGTTATGAAATGAAGACCGTATTAAGTCAGTGTGCGATTGGTATAGAGGAACTGATTGATAAGCTTAATACATTAGACAGGGATGTGATATTCGTCGGTGACGGAATCCCTGTATTTAAAGAGATTATAACCTCTAAACTAAAGGTCATGCACACATATGCACCTGCCGGACTAAACAGGCAGAGTGCTGTGTCGATAGGTCGTCTGGGCGCGTTGTATATGGAAAAGGGACAGACAGTCAGTGCTGCCGAATTTGCCCCTGAATACTTAAGGCAGTCGCAGGCAGAGCGTGAACTTAGTGAGGGATTGGGTGAGAAGTCATGATAGATGTATGCCTGTTGGGAACGGGCGGTATGATGCCGCTGCCGAACAGATGGCTGACAGCCATGATGTTAAGATATAACGGCCACAGTATATTGGTTGATTGCGGCGAAGGAACGCAGATAGCTCTTAAGGAAGTGGGATGGAGCCCCAAACCTATCGACGTGATAGCTTTTACACATTTCCATGCGGACCATATATCCGGACTTCCCGGTATGTTGCTTACAATGGGTAATGCGGAGAGGACGGAGCCGTTACTTATTATCGGACCTAAGAATGTGGAACGAGTGGTGGAATCAGTCAGAATCATAGCCAGAGACCTTCCCTTCGCGATTGAATACAAGGAACTTAAGGCTAATGAAGAGGAGTTTGAAGTATTCGGATTAAGGGCCAGGGCTTATAAGGTCAGTCATAACGTAACTTGCTACGGTTATACATTTGAACTTGACAGAACGGGCAAATTCGATGTCGAGAGAGCCAAGAAAGAAGGCATAGAAGTATGCTATTGGAACAGGCTGCAGAAGGGTGAGACGATTACTACACCCGAAGGGTTGATATACACGCCCGATATGGTCCTTGGACCGGACAGAAAGGGCCTTAAACTGACATATTGTACCGATTCAAGACCTACGGACTCTATAGTAAGGAATGCACGGGGTTCTGATCTGTTCATATGCGAAGGAATGTATGCCGAACTGGATAAGATAGATAAAGCCAAAGAGCATAAACACATGACGTTTTATGAGGCGGCCGAGATGGCTAAGGAAGCTGATGTTAAGGAATTGTGGCTGACGCATTATTCTCCGTCACTTCCCAATCCCGGTTCATATGCGGGGGAAGTTCGTAAGATATTCCCTTCTACGGTTGTTGCCAAGGACGGCAGATGTACCAGCCTTATATTTGAGGATTGAGAGGATCGATGACATGAAAAGCCCCAAAGGAGTAAAGGGTTTTATTATCATCTTAATATTGATTCTTCTTGTTGTCGGATATTATTATTATCTGTCTAACAGAAATTACAATGAGAGGAAAGAAACTGAGGTAGTGCTTACGCCGGCTCAGTCACTTCTGTTGCTTAATTTTGAGATTAATTATCCGCCTACCCCCAAGGAAGTCGTCAAGCAGTATATGGAATTCTCCAAGGTATTGCATAACGAGGATTTAACCGATGAAGAGGTTAATGACGTAGGTATTAAGCTGCTTGAGATCCTGGATGATGATCTTGCGAACAATAAGAGCAAGGAAGATTATCTGCTTGATCTTAAGAGCGAACTTAAGACATTTAAGAACAATAACTATTCAATAGTGAATATGTATACTTCACAGAGTACTGATGTTGAATATTTCACTGTTGAGGATAGGGAGTGCGCTAGCTTATACGGCACTTTCAATATACGTACCGCATCGGGAACGCAGGTACTTACGGATATATTTATCCTGCGTAAAGACGCAAATGGCCATTGGAAGATATACGGATGGCAGCCCATACAGAACGAACAGTAAGAATACGTACAGAATAGGTAGATATGAAAGACATAAGAATTCTGGGAATTGAATCTTCGTGTGATGAAACAGCAGCATCTGTCGTCCTTAACGGACGTAAGGTGCTGTCTAATATTATATCCTCACAGATTGATATACATACGTTATACGGCGGAGTTGTACCTGAGATTGCATCCCGTAAGCATATGGAGAGAATAGACAGGGTAGTAAATGCTGCACTTAAGGAAAGTAAAGTGAGCATAGACGATATCGACGCGATAGCGGTAACATACGGTCCCGGCCTTGTGGGTGCACTGCTTGTAGGTGTGTCATATGCCAAATCATATGCCTGGGCGCTTAATAAACCGCTTGTTGGTGTACATCATATAGAAGGACATATTTGTGCCAATTATATAGAGCATGAAGATCTTAAGCCACCGTTTATATCACTTGTTGTATCCGGAGGCCATACCCATCTGGTTAAAGTATCCGATTACGGTAAATATGAGATATTGGGACGAACAAGAGACGATGCGGCAGGTGAAGCATTTGATAAAGTGGCAAGAGTTATAGGACTGGGCTATCCGGGTGGCCCTAAGATTGATAAAGTGAGTTCTGAAGGCAATCCGAATGCCTATTCATTCCCCAGAGCAAAGATAAGTGAAAACGAGTATGACTTCTCTTTCTCAGGACTTAAATCTGCGGTTTTAAATGAACTTAACAGCCTTAAGATGAACGGGCAGACTTATGTGCAGGCAGATGTTGCCGCCTCGTTCCAACAGGCTGTTGTTGATGTGCTGGTATCACACAGTATGGCGGCAATCGATGAATACAAGCCCGAGTGTTTCGCTATAGCAGGCGGTGTTGCTTCCAATTCGCATTTAAGAAAGGCTATGGAAGAAGCCTGCGCAGCCAAAGGAGTGAGATTCTATATGCCTTCGCCTGTATATTGTACGGATAATGCCGCCATGATTGCGGTGGCCGGATATCATGAATATCTGGCAGGAAATATTTCGGGTTGGGATTTAAACGCGATACCGGGTCTTAAACTTGGTGAGAGAAATTAAATATGAATTTAATTATCAGGAAGCTTAGGATTAAAGATATCGATTCTGTATGTATTATGGAAAAAGAAGCTTTCTCTATGCCTTGGCACAGAGAGTCTTTTATTGATATGATCAACAACCGCGATGCGTTATATCTTGTTGCCGAATTGTCTGATGACGGAAACGGTCAAATGACTGACCCGGATGATGGAATTATAAAAACATATGATTTTGCATTTGATTATGACGGAGATGTCACAGTAGTAGGATGTGCCGGATTAATCAGTGTTGTGGGCGAAGGAAACATATGTAATATAGTCATAAAAAAGGAGTTTCGTCGACTGGGAATTGCTCGAAGACTCGTTCAGTCAATGATTGATACAGGTAAAGAACAATTTGGGATTAAGGATTTTACCCTTGAGGTAAGACGAAGTAACGAAGCAGCAAAGAGATTATATGAAGAACTGGGATTTGAATGTGAAGGGATCAGACCTAAGTTCTATGTGAAACCGGTTGAAGATGCATGCATATATTGGTTAAGAGAATCGAAATGACTGGGATTATAAGCGGAGTCTTATTATGGAAATAAACGAACCTGAAAATAAAATAACGTGTACACGCAGCGCAGAGGAGACATATGAGTTTGCCAAGAACCTTGGTAAGGGTGCCAAACCGGGAGAGGTGTATTGCCTGATTGGAGATCTCGGAACAGGAAAGACTGTATTTGCGCAAGGTTTTGCCGCCGGAGTTGGAGTGACCGAAACAGTCAACAGCCCTACATTTACCATAGTTCAGGTATATGAAGACGGGCGGATTCCCTTCTATCATTTTGATGTATACAGAATAGGTGATTCAGAGGAAATGTTTGAGATCGGATATGATGAATATATATCCGGTGACGGAGTATGTTTAATAGAATGGGCGAATCTGATAGAGGATATTCTGCCTAAGACATATATAAAGGTATTGATTGATAAGGATTTAAATCAGGGAAGTGATTATCGAAGGATTATCACGGAGAGAATCGGGTAGGAGTATATGAGAAATGTTGCAATAGTTCTGGCTGCGGGGAGTGGAAGCAGGATGAACTTAAATGTTAAGAAGCAATATATGTTGCTTAATGACAAGCCTCTTCTGGCATATTCCATGGATGTATTTGAAAAGTCGGATATAATAACGGATGTTATACTTGTATCATCTCAAGAGGACATCGGGTATTGCAGAGACGAGATAGTATCCGCCTTCGGCTATGCTAAAGTCAGAGCGGTTATTGCAGGCGGCAAGGAAAGATATCATTCTGTTATGGCAGGCCTTGACAAGATAAGAGAAGACGGTGGCGCGGAATATGTTTTCATACATGATGCCGCAAGACCATTTGTGACAGAAGATATTATTAAGCGTCTGTATGAAGATGTTATCAGTACATATGCATCGGTTGCAGCGGTTAAGAGCAAGGATACGGTTAAGATTGCCAATAATGCGGACTATGTTGTGTCCACACCAAACAGAGAATTAACCTGGATTATACAGACACCCCAGACATTCAGATATTCGTTGGCGTTGGAAGCTTATGACAGATTAAGAGAAGAAGAGGATGGCCTTGGCTGTCAGGGTATTAAGGTTACAGATGATGCCATGGTGGTTGAGACATGGACGGATCATAAGGTAAGGCTCATTGAAGGAAGTTATGAGAATATCAAGGTTACTACACCTGAAGATATTGATATAGCTGAGGCAATTATTAAAAGAAGAATTAATTAATGAAGAGCGAGCGAAATGTTTGGATTGACATAGCCAAGACCGTAGCCATAATCGGAGTTGTATTTCAACATTTACGCGGTTGGGCTTATGATAATACTACGGTATACAATCTTATTCTGTATGCCGTGGCTTTATTTGTCTTAACAGGCGGATACAATATCATGAAGTCATATCTCCGTACAGGTCATGTATCCGTACTTAAACGGATATTCAGTATGGTGATTGCATATGTGATTGCCACACTATTCTATTCTCTGTATGAAGGTGAGATTACTAATCCGGTGTATATAGCTCATTGCATCACCCATTTTGATGCATGCGCGCCCATGTACTACGTTGCCGTATATATATGGCTTATGATCGGTACGTTGCCATTAGCCTTAATATTGGGTAACAAACAAGGGAAGAGCAGGCATATCAGGCTTATCGCAGGGCTAATTCTTGTAGCTGCAGTCTCATATTATACTACGGGTTATAATGATATCCTTGGAATAATCTTAGGCGGTGGCAAGATTCTTGCGGGACCGTGGTTGTTGTTCCATTATTTGGGTATGTCAGTTGCATTATATGAAGAGGAGATTGTTAAGAACCTGTGCAAGCCGGTATTTTTAGGTGCCAATACGGTTATATTGATTGCATGGCAGTATGTATTTGTATTTAAGGGATATGCAGGGAGCGTTCCGGCAATATTCGGATATGAAGATATATTGATCTCATGGGCTACATTACCGGAAGTGCTGCTTATTCTTATCTGGTTTATCCAGATATCGGTAATAACAGGTAATAAAGAGAATACGGTTCTTAGGTTGATGGCAGTACCCGGAAAATATTCTTTGTATATATTTCTGTATCATATTCTGTTTCTTAAGATATATGTTACGCACATG
>JAEEGL012322568.1_pt1 | contig 12914 bp, 13 predicted proteins | sample 9134231 | NCBI WGS metagenome assembly JAEEGL01 (sample SAMN16246548, study PRJNA631951) | gut metagenome | biome: gut microbiome; feature: rumen; material: fiber-attached | host: Bos | place: Iran: Karaj | collected 2018-10 | reverse complement strand
GCAAGACGGCAATATGGGTCAAAACCGAAGGGCGGTGCATGAGAGCGTCTTCGGATTCCCTTGTGGTGCTTGGAGTGCTTTCGATTCTGAAAGAGATGTATGACAACAAGGAAGTCAAAGAGATCAGGGCAAACCCGATCAGGTTTTTGGATGTGGTGTCGGAACAAGTGGTGTATCCTGAAATCAGGGAGAACGGAATAAGAAAACTATATGCAATCCTGTCTGAGACAGTGGAGGAAGAGAGATGAGATATGCAATGGATGTGAAGGTCAACCTCAGACCTGTGTTCAGCAACCTTGTGCACACGGACTGGTGGGAGGGGCCATGCAGAGTGGGCGTCTTCGAGGAGAACAACCCGGATGTGGAGCGCAGAGCGGGCAAGGAGCAGTTCAAGATCTGGTCTGATGAGCTTCAGGCCAACATCGACAAAAGTCGCTGCAACATTCTTGAGCCCATCTACCTTGAGTATGACGAGAGCTTCGTGATTCCCGAACAGGAGTTCGACAAGCTCAGGGCGGAGAACCACCTTGTGGACATCTACCTGATCACCTACAGGGTTCCTGGCATTGAGAGGCTGGGTAAGGCTGTGTCCATGATCAACCTTGGCCCTACGCCCATAGATGTTGTGGGCTACTACAAGGACATAGGCCTTGATGCTTTCATGGCCCACGACTATGCGGAGTACAACGAGATTCTGAAGCTCCTGCAGGTCAGAAAGGCCGTTGCCAACACCAAGATCCTGATTCTGTCATATGGCGAGCAGACTCCGTTTGCGGTCAACACCAGCACCTATGACATGGCAAACCTCTTTGAGAGATATGGAATCACCAACAACCGCCTGGACTTCAGGCAGGTCTTCCAGTACATGGACAAGATCGAGATCGACGACAAGATCCGCGCAGAGGCCAAGGCCCTGATCAAGGGTGCGGACAAGTGCAGCCTCACGGAAGAGTATGTCTGCAACGACTTCCGCTACTTCCATGCGGTTCGTGCCATGATGGAGAAGTATGGCTGCAACGCCTTCACAACTGCATGCAAGGAGCTTTGCGCAAGCAGAATCCCGCAGAAGCTGAAGTTCGTCCCGTGTCTGACCCATACCACCAACAAGGACGACAGAATCCCATCCGCCTGCGAAGAGGACATCGCCGCACTGATGGCAATGATTGTGATGATGTACCTGACTCGCCAGAGCGTCTACATGGGAAACCCTGTTCTGGTCATCGCGGGAAGCAAGACCATAGAGCAGCTTGGAATGCCCAAGCTTCTGGAGCAGCCGGACAGGATCTTTGACCGTGATGTTCTTGAGATCCACCATGCTGTTCCGGTGACCAAGATGCGTGGCTTTGACAAGAAGCCTCAGGGCTACAGCCTGGAGCACTTCACAACTCAGGGCTGGGGAACACATCTTCAGGTCAACATGGCCGAGGAGGAGGGCCAGGTGGTCACCTTCGGACGCTTCAACAGACGAGGTACGAAGATGATGGTCGCAGTAGGTCACACACTTGGCTGCGAGTTCCGTCCGTACTACTGCTCACCTGCGACCTACTATGATGTGGAAGGAGGGGTGCGCGAGTTCCGTCAGGCTCTTGCCGAGGGCAGCTACGGCCACCATCAGGCCATTGTCTACGGCAACCACGTGAAGGAGATCCAGAAGCTAGGAAAGTTGATGGGCTTTGAAGTTGAATATTTTCACTGATTCTTGAAAACAATGATATAATAACGCAGGCTGACGGAAAATCACCTTCGGTGATTGCCGTAAGTGAATAAAAACGAATCTAAAAAGACCGCTTCGGCGGTTGGAAAAAAGGAGAAAGAAAATGAAGAAACTTTTGACAGTTTTGCTCGTGCTCTGCGTCGTCATGACAGCAGTGTTCGCACAGGCTGCAGCTGAGACTGCAAAGTTCCCGTCAAAGGACATCACACTGATCGTCCCATGGGGAGCTGGCGGATCTTCAGACCTCGTCGGAAGACGTGTAACAGATGAGATGGCCAAGATCTGGGGCATCAACATCAGCACAGTCAACACACCGGGTGCTGTCGGAACAGTCGGAATGACCGATTGTATGCTCAAGCCGCATGATGGCTACACACTGATTGCAAACGCAACACCGCATACCCACTATGCAATGGGTACTGCAGACTGGTCTCCAAAAGACTGGGATTTCATGGCAGCTTACTATGTCCCATGTGTCATCGCAGTCAACAAGGACAGCAAGTACAAGACATTTGAGGACCTGTACAAGGCTCTGAAGGACAATCCGAAAGACACAATCAAGAACGGCGTTGCAGGTATCGGATCCTCCGGTTACAACGCAGTCATGGTTCTTTCCGCAACCGATGCAACAATGGGTAAGGGACACAACATCTCCTACGCTGGTGGTGCAGATGCAATCAAGGCTCTTCTTGCTGGAGAGGTTGACTTCACATCACAGCTTTCAAACGAGATGATCGACCTGCTCAGATCCGGTGACCTTGTCGCTCTCTGCGCCCTGACAGCAGATGACCTCAAGCTCGACGGTGTTGAGAAGACAATCCCATCAATCAAGAACTTCATCCCAGAGCTGGCAAAGAGCCTTCCTATCGGAGATGCTTTCGGTCTCATGTTCCCGTCAGATGTTCCTGAGGCAACAAAGGCTGAGCTCGAGAAGGCATTCGTCGCTGCTTGCAAGACCGACAGTGTCAAGGCATTCGCTAACGAGAAGGGTATGGTTCTCATGGGAGCAACAATCGCAGAGTCCAACAAGCTCAAGGATGATGCAGCTGTTGCAATCGGATTCACACTCTATGATCTCGGTGTTGCAAAGCGCTCACCTGAGGATCTTGGATACAAGAGACCGTAACAGGACCATTGTCTAATTCCGGATGGTGCGGAGACCCCGCACCATCCTGTTGTTTTTAAAAGATGGGGAAAAAGTTATGAGTAACGAGGGAAAACCCACCAGACCGCAGACAAGATATGGCATTGACCTGATTGCCGGAATTGTCATCTTTGCTGTCTCAATCTACGTGATGATAAAGAGCATCACTTTCTGGCATGAAGACTTTGTCGATGTCTTCTACTATTCAGCAGGTCTTACGCCGATGATCATAGGAGTTTGCCTCTTCATCTTCTCGGCAATCTACATAAGAAGAACACTTAAAGAGCATTCCTTGAAGGAGTGCCTTTTGGACATAAAAAACTTCAGCATTGAGTTCGTAAAGAGCAAGAATGTGCACAAGGCTCTTGTGGGTCTTGTCATCTTCTGGATCTACATTTTCCTGATGCTTGGCAAATTGCCGTTCTGGCTTGCCACATTCATCACGCTCAGCGCGCTTTTGCTGTTCATCAACTGGAAGAAGTCGGTCAAACAGATTCTTAAGCTTCTGCTTATCTCTGGAGTGTCAACCTTCATGATCATCCTGATCTTCCAGATCATATTCAAGGTTCCAATGCCATAAGGGGAGGGAGATATGGATGCACTAAGATACATCGGAGAGGCATTTGCAATAGCTCTCACACCGCAGGGCATTCTGGCCCTTGTCCTTTCTGTCTTCACAGGTCTGATCTTCGGAATGCTGCCAGGCCTTACATCAACCATGGCAGTGGCACTTCTGACAGGCCTTACATACAACTTCAGCGGACCGCTTGCGATTCTGTCGCTTCTGGCAATCTACATCGGAGCAATATCCGGAGGAAACCAGAGCGCAATCCTTCTGAACATCCCAGGAACGCCTGCATCGGCTGCAACGGCAATGGAAGGCTATCCTTTGGCCCAACAGGGTAAGGCTGGTATCACCATCTTCGTTGCAACGGGAGCATCGTTCTTCGGAACGATCATCAGCATCATCTGTGTTGCCCTGTTCACACCGATTCTTACCAAGTTCGCCCTGAAGTTCATGAGCCACGAGATGTTCCTTCTGGCACTGTTCGGAATTGTCATCTGCGGAAACCTTACCAGTAACGGTGACCCCTTGAAGGGTTGGATCTCCGGTTTCATAGGGCTTCTGATGAGCCAGGTCGGAATGGACACCATCTATTCCTACAGACGCTTCACCTATGGGAACATCAACCTTGCTGGTGGAATCTCGCTTCTGCCGGTCATGATCGGACTGTTCGGATTCCCTGAGGTCATCAAGGCCTTCAGCGGAGCCAAGAAATCCGCCATGCAGCAGAACACCAAGTACAAGATCCGTGATGGTCTTAAGATCCTCAGACGCAACTGGCTTAACATCCTGCGCTCTGGAATCTTCGGAATGCTGATGGGTGCAATCCCAGGCGTTGGAGAGGATACCGGCGGATGGCTCTCCTACTGGTCAGAGAAGAAGGTCTCAAAGACCCCAGAGCTCTGGACGCACGGCTGTATAGACGGAGTCGTCTCTGCGGAGACCGGAAACAACGCCGCCATCGGAGGTGCCATCATACCTGTCTTGTCTCTGGCAATCCCAGGCTCCACATCTGCAGCTGTTCTTCTTGCTGCGTTCTGGATGCACGGCTACAGACCTGGTCCGCTTTTGATGCAGGACACTCCTCAGTTCCTGTACTACGTGATCATCTTCATGGTCCTTGCATCTTGTCTGATGTGGGTCCTTGCAATGGTCATCTCCAAGTTCAGCATAAAGGTCCTTTCGGTTGACATCAAAATCCTCATGCCGGTTGTGTTCATCTGCTGTGTCATTGGAGCGTTCGTCGTCTCCAACAGAATCTTTGACATCAAGCTGATGTTCGTCTTCGGTATCCTTGGAATAATCATGAGCTTCCTCAAGATGCCTGGTGCCCCGTTCCTCTTGGGAATCATTTTGGGCAACATGGCTGACGAGAACCTCAGACGTGCACTGCTTCTGACAAAGGCTGACATCTCGATCTTCTTCACAAGACCGATTTCCATCTTCTTCATAGTTGTCATCACCTATCTGATCTTCACGCAGACTCCGGTCTATGCAAGGATCCAGAACAAGCGTGATCTGAAGCGCGAGTCTGCAAGGCTTGCAAAGGCGCAGGCACAAAAGGCAAAGGAAGAGGAGGTCTCCGCTCAAGCAGCCACGGGCGAGGAGAAAAAGGACTGATGTTTACACTCACAGGATTTGCTGACGAGCTTGACCGGGACTTCGAAGTCCAGATGAAGTACTGGAAACAGATGGGCCTCTCATACTTCGAGTTGCGTTCGGCCTGGGGGGTCAACGTCATGGACCTCACCGATGAGCACATCAAGAAGATAAAGTCCATCATCGACCCCATCAACGTGAAGGTCTCCTGCATCGGATCTCCGATAGGAAAGACCTTCATCGAGGACCCGCCGGAGCTTGAGGAGAAACGACTGGAGCGTGCCGCATACCTTGCGCACTATTTCGGATGCAACCGTGTCCGTGTTTTCTCCTACTACTGCAGAAACGGCAACATCCTGGATCATCGGGACGAGGTCATGAGAAGGCTCAAGCGCCTTTCTGACTATGCGCAGAGCCAGGGCATTGTGCTTCTGCACGAGAACGAGGCTCACATCTTCGGTGAGCTGAGCAAGCAGAGCGCAGAGATTGCCGCAACGCTCAAGTCTGACCACTTCGGCCTTGTCTTCGACCCTGCAAACTATTCTGTGGCAGGTGAGGATGCCTTGGATGCGGAGCGCAACATGCACCCTTACATCAGCTATGTCCACGTAAAGGACTATGCCGGCCATGACTTGGACATGAGCATCCCGGGAGAGGGAGTGTCCCACATACCGGAGGTCTTTGACCGCCTGCGTGACAGGGACCTGTTCGTCTCCATGGAGCCGCATCTGGATGTGGCAGGCCAGTTCGGTGGCTTCACCGCACCGGACAAATATGCCGCTGCAGTGAAAGCCGTCAGAGCCATCTGCGACAGGCTCTCAATCAAGTGGAGCTGAGATGAAGTACGGATACTGCACAGGATTCTCGACGAATCCCCATTTCCAACTTGGCCTGGATCTTCTGCCGATGATAAGTGCTCAGGGCTTTGACTACGTTGAGTTTCCCATGATGGATTTCAGCGGCATGGGAGAAGCTGAGTTCTCCAAGATAGTGGAGAAAGTGAAGGCAAACGGACTTGAAAGCCCGGTTGCCTGCAACTTCTTCCCTGGCAGCGTCAGACTTGTGGGAAGGGAGATGGACAAGGATCACATCGGAAGCTACCTTGATGAGATTCTTCCCAAGATCAAGCGCATCGGGATAACAAAGATCATCCTTGGAAGCGGCCCTGCTCGCACATTCGGTCCGGACCAGACAAGAGAACAGGCCTTTGCACAGTTTGCAGACGTTCTCAAGACCGTGATCCTTCCAAGGACCAAGGCCTATGGCATTCTGGTGTGCATCGAGCCGTTCGAGCGCACCTACTGCAATCTGATCATATCCGTCCTTGAGGGCCTTGAGCTGGTGCAAGCTGTAAACGACCCGGGCCTTGAGCTGATGGTGGACCTTTATCACATGCTCAGCAACGGAGAGCCTCTGGATGAGATTGACCAGTGCTTTGAGCACATCAGACATGTCCACATCGCAGGACCCGACAGAAGGGTCCCTGAGGTCAGCGACAGCTACATCTTCCAGGCTCTGGAGAGACTTAAGAACCTGGGTTATGACGGAACGGTGTCATTCGAGACCGAGCTTCCGAGGAGTGGGGAACATCTTAAACACATTCTCGCAAAGACGAGAGAAAGCATTGGAGGTTGACTATGGCAACTAAAGGTTTTGGTATCATTGGACTTGGAATGATTGCCGAGTTCCATGCAAGCGCAATCGAGCACATGAAGGGCGTCAAGCTTGTTGCCGGCTTCGATCCGGTTCCGGGCAGGGCAGACGCATTTGGAAAGAAGCATAACTGCAGAGGCTATGATAACCTTGAGGCCTTCCTCAAGGACCCAGAGCTTGATATCGTCACTGTCGCAACACCGTCAGGACTTCACATGGACGGAGCCGTTGCAGCCGCCAATGCAAAGAAACATGTCATCGTGGAGAAGCCTCTGGACGTCACACCCGAGAAGTGCAGAGCCATCGTCGACGCCTGCAAGAAAAATGGCGTGATGCTTTCCGGAATCTTCCCGTCCAGATACCATGAGGTCTCACAGGTCATCAAGAAGGCTGTTGAGAACGGCCGCTTCGGCAAGATCGCCTTCGCAGATGCCCAGATCAAGTGGTGGAGAACCCAGGAGTACTACGACAGCGGAGCCTGGCGCGGAACCTGGAAGATGGACGGCGGCGGATGTCTGATGAACCAGGGCATCCATGCAATTGACCTGCTTCAGTGGTTCATGGGTCCTGTGGAAGAGGTTAGTGCCTTCATCAACACAGTTGGCCATGAGAGAATCGAGGTCGAGGACACTGCAGCAGTTGCCCTGAAGTTCGCAAACGGTGCAGTGGGAACCATTGAAGGCTCCACCTGTGCATATCCAGGATTCCTCAAGAGAATCGAGATAATGGGAACCAAGGGAACAGCGGTGATGGAGGAGGAGAGCCTGATCAAGTGGGAGTTCTCCGACGAGACAGATGAGGACAAGGCCATCCGTGACAAGTTCTGCAACGCAACAGCCACAGGTGGTGGAGCATCCGATCCGTCCGCAATCGGCTTCCATGGCCATCAGAAGCTCTTTGAGGCCTTTGTTGAGGCTCTGGACAAGGGAACCAAACCGGAGATCGACGGAGAGAGCGCAAGCAAGGCAGTCGAGATCATCTGCGCAGCCTACGAGAGCGCCAAGGCCGGTCACCCGGTCAAACTCTGAAACCCAAAGGCACAAACAAGAACCGGATCCAAATCGGATCCGGTTTTTTTATCATTCGTAAACTGGCTCGAAATCGCTTGCAGGATGCCCGCACAAGGGGCAGATGAAATCTGCAGGAAGATTAGGTTCTTCATAGACGTAACCGCAGATCTTGCATCTCCAGCCCTTGATCTTCTTCTGCACCTGGGCAGCTGGCTTTGGTTTGACGTTGTTCTGGTAGTCGTTGTAGGTAAGCGGTGTATTCTCGCTTGTGCGAATGGCATCGTCCACCTCGGCGATGAACAGGGTATGGCTTCCAAGGTCTTCTTTGGAGATCACATGGCAGCTTAGGACGGCACAGGTCTGGAAAGGAAGATAGGGAATTCCCTTCTCATCGACGGGGCATGAAAGCCCTTCAAATTTGTCCACATTGCGCCCGCTCTGCATTCCAAAGCGTTTGATTGTGTCAAATGTGGCGCTCTGGTCCAGGATGCTCATCGCAAAGACCCCACTATTTTTGATCATCTCGCAGGTCAGGTTCTTGTTGATGCATGCGATTGCCACCCTTGTGGGGCTCATCGCCACCTGCATGCAGGTGTTTGTTATGCAGCCGTTGATTCTATCCCCATCCTTTGTGGCGAGCATGAAGATTCCGTACGATATGTTGAACATTGCCTTTGGATCCATGAAAAACCTCCAATCCACACATTGATAATCTAATTCACAAGTACATTCAAAGCAACCGAAAACCACTCAAATTGACAACCTGAAAACCAGCCAATAAACTTCAGATATGGTAATCACAATACTTGTAGACAACATCTCCAATGACGAGAGGCTCAAGGCCGAATGGGGTCTGAGCTTTCACATCAGCTATAAAGGCCACAACATCCTTCTTGACGCCGGTGACAGCAGCGCATTCGCGGAGAATTCGGATGTTTTGGGCATAGACATCTCAAAGGTGGACCTTGCCGTCCTTTCCCATGGCCACCATGACCATGGAGACGGATTCGGCGAGTTCTGCAGGAGAAATCCACACTGTCCTGTCTACATCCGAGACGAGGTGAACGAGAACATCTACAAACTCAGGGAGGAGGGCTACTGCTACCTGGGAGTTGATCTGGAGGTACTGGACCAGCTTGAAGCTCAAGCCAAGAGGGTAAAAGGCGCAATCACAATCGCAGACGGTGTTCATCTTCTTCCGCACAGCACGCCGAATCTCGAAGAGCTTGGAAAGCGCGAGAACATGTTCATAAAAAGCGGCAGGCTATTCAAGCCAGATGACTTTAGGCATGAGCACAGCCTTGTAATCGAGAATGAGGGAAACGACGGGATCACCGTCTTCAACAGCTGCTCGCATGCCGGAGCCTACAACATAATAGATGAGGTGACCAGGGCATTTTCCGGCAAGACTATCAAAGCCTATCTTGGAGGCCTTCATCTGTTCAACAAGACCGATGAAGAGGTTCTCAAGTTCGCAGAGCTCGTCAAGAAAAGGAAAGTGGGGCACATCTACACAGGCCACTGCACAGGGGAACACGCATTCGACCTTCTCAAGGCAGAGCTTGGGGATAGACTTGAGCAGTTTAGCAGCGGCATGAGAATCAGGCTCTGAGTGCAGAGGAGTCGACGACCTTCTCAAGCACCATGTCCGTCAATGCCCCGGATATGACCGAAGCTGCATCCGACGAGTGCGAAATCCATGAGGAGACAAGATCTTCTGGCAGAACCACGGGCATCCTGTCATGTAGAAAGCGAATGCGCCCGGAAGCTTCCATTGTCAGAACCGTGAAGTGCGGAAAGCCGTTTTCAAAGCGATAAAGGCCTGCAAGGAACATCACAGAGGAGCTTTCCGGCTGGATAGAGTACTTGGGACCTGTGGAGACCTTGCCTGAGAACGAGTCCTTCAGATGCTCCCATTCGAAGTACCAAGAGCAGGGGATTGCGCAGCGACGTGCCTTCCAGCTCTCCTCGAACATGGGCAACGTGGAGGCCGTCTCCGATCTTGCATTGAACACAGGCGTCTTCAATCGGGGGTTCTTGAAACCCCACACCATGGGGAAGACGGTCTCCTTGCCCGACCTGGAAAGGGCCACTGCAGGAACTATGTCGGTAGGGAAAATCTCGCCTTCGGTTTTCATGGGACGTGCCAGAGCCTTTGTCATCCTAGAACGTAGAATGCACTTCTCGGCCTTTGCGACAAATCTGGTTATGTCAGTTGAGCTGTATATGTAATAGCGATGGCACACAGGTTCAACCCCGCTTCAAGCACACACCGAACTGACCAGTCTGATGAACCGGATGCACGTCTCCATGTCGCAATCCGAACTCTTGACCTTCAGACAGGGCTTTCCGACCTCCTTGTAGCGCAACGTCCAGCCATGGCCTGAGGCCGATGCCTTCGAGCCTCCCTTCCACTGGTCCACATTGCAGCCTTCCAGGTCCGAGATAAACTGCATGGGATCCCCAGAGTACAGACCCTCCTTCAAGGCAAGCCCCGTGGGCAGACCCGACTCCATATGCTTGATGACATACCTCAGATTCTCTCCGTCAACCTCAATGCGAATCTCACGGCTCCATGCATAGCTCTGATACTCATAGAAGACAAGGTACTCAAACATCTTTCTACCCTCCACGAACAAAGTAGATGGACAAGTGTGGCCAATCGACCACATATCTTAATACTTTTTAAGTATTTTCCTAAAAACACCACACATATTCTCAAAAAAACTTTCTTGGAAACCGCTATAAGATCGACATTCCGTACGTATAGGACTTTTAGGAACATGCAGGAGTATAGTATGAGAAAGCCCAAATCAGATAATTTCAAGAAAAGACCGAAGTTGACAAATATTCATTTAAGTGAATATAATGATGCCACATGGACCGTGGAATCATCAGATGAGTTTGACATTTGGTTTTCCGGTCTTGACGAACAAAGCAAAGAGGTTGTATTCGGAAGAACCCTTCTCCTATGTGAGTTCGGTCCAACACTCGGACGGCCATATGCTGATACTTTGAAGGGTTCGAGATGTGGTAGAAACATTAAGGAATTGCGCTGTCATACAGACCATCATGTTCTTAGGGTAGCCTATTACTTTGATTCAGATAGAAATGCCTTTCTCCTGATTGGTGGAGATAAAAAAGGAATAAATGAAACGAGATTCTATTCAACGTTAATAACAGTCGCAGAAGGGATTGTTGAGAGGCACGAAAAGGAGCTGGCAAATGAAAAACGCAATCAGAATGATGGAAGATAACATGTCAGAAGAATCCATAAGACGAGCTCGCATGAAGGCAGAGCTTGAGATTCTTTCAATCAAAATGGCAAAGCTTAGAGCAGAGCATGACATCAAGCAGTCAGACATGAGGAACTTCAGACAGTCATCAGTATCCAAGATTGAGAGCAGGAAAGACATGAAGATTTCAACACTGATTGACTACTTTGATAGCCTTGGGATGGGCGTTGAAATATCTGTATTCAATCGTGACAATGTGGTGGAATCCAAGCAGATTCTTCTAAGTGTCTAAGACTCACTATCTTCCGTTCTGTACATGTCCGCAGCCTTCTGGTGCCAGTCGCGGATGGCATTTCTGAACCACTCTGGCTCCAGAACCTCAACTCCGGTTCCGAACCCAAGGACGAACTTGCGGATGCCTGAATATGAGCGGGTGCGTGCCCTCATGATCACAGTCTCATCAGGAAGAACCTCAATGGATACGGCATCTGGCCAGTTCTTCTCAAGATTGTAGAAGCCATGGAACGAATCGAACTTCAGAACCGCATTGATCTCCTTGTCGTGTCCAAACGGCCCGAAGGGATCCTTGAAAAGCTCTTCATAGTCATACCTTTCAGGAAGAACCCCAGAGTATTCGAAAGAAGTTGGGACTCCAACAACTCGCTCTAGGCCAAATGAACGGTACTCTCCATCTGGCAGCTTCTGTGCTGCAAGATAGAAGCCTCCATCATAGCGGAAAACCCCAAGAGGCATGAGTTGGTACTGTGTGACATCTCGCCTTACAGGTTTGTAGGCGAAGTTGATGCATTTGCCATCGCGGATTGCATTGAGGATCGCCACAATGACCTTCTGTGTCTCCTTTGTTGTCACCTTGCGTGCAGAGTTAAGGTTCAGAACTTCATACTCCTTGAAGGAACGGAACATGTTCAGTTTCTTTCTGAGGCCAAGGGCACTGTCCTGCAGGTCCGGGCTTGCAAAGCCTTGGTTGAACATCAGAGCCAGAAGCAGGGCCTCGTCATCAGAGAGGTTCATGCCGGGAAGTGTGAGAGTCCAAAGATGGTCTTTGGGGACCTTGTAACGAGTCTGGCGCCTGTCTTTCTCGTCCTCGAACTCCTCTATGTACAATCCCTTGCCGTCCGGATTGAAGTTCTCCATCCGGTCAATCATGTCGCGCACCGTCCAACGATCAATGCCTGTGGCCTTTGAGATCTCTGTGACCGTGGCCCCCTCGTCACGTGCCATGAGCCTGATGATCTGAAGCGTCCTTGAAAGAATGTCTATCTGACTTATCTGTGCCATGTTAACCCCGCAAATGCTAAACCAATACTACCACGCATCAGAGCCAAAGAAAACAAAATACGTGAATCCATGACCACACATCAAGCTCGATGCCCTCAGCATCTTTCTCAAATTCTTTTCCGAAAACCTGAATATTATCAGCACTTCTTTCGTATAGAGATATATGAAACACAACAAACACGGAGGAACCATATGTCAAAAGAGAAATACGAGCTGGTAAAATTCGTCGACAACGGATTCGAGCTTGAAGTGAATGTGAGTCCGACTGAGGATACAGTGTGGCTTGATGCTGAATCTATGGCAGATCTATTCAGCGTAAATCGACCTGCAATAGTTAAACACACGAATAACATCATAAAAACAGGAGAACTCGAAGAATCATCTTGTTCCATTTTGGAACAAGTTCAAGTTGAAGGTGAACGAACAGTAAGGCGAAAGGTGAAAATGTTCAATTTGGATATGATAATCGCCGTAGGATACAGGGTTAACTCAAAACGTGGAACACTGTTTCGCAGATGGGCAAACTCCGTTCTTAGACAGTATTTGATCAAAGGCTATGCCATGGACCAGTCACGGGTCATGGTCACTCAAGAAAACTACCTCAATCTTGTGAATGTGGTTACAGATATGAAAAGCTCCCAACTGAAACTTGAAGACAGAGTCGAGAAACTTGAGGAGAAACACCCTGATGTCG
>JAEEGL012147124.1_pt1 | contig 12914 bp, 11 predicted proteins | sample 9134231 | NCBI WGS metagenome assembly JAEEGL01 (sample SAMN16246548, study PRJNA631951) | gut metagenome | biome: gut microbiome; feature: rumen; material: fiber-attached | host: Bos | place: Iran: Karaj | collected 2018-10 | reverse complement strand
TCATCCGGATACGGGGTCCTGTAAGCCGAAACCACACGGATCTCCCCGTCTTCATACAGGACCGTACCCGTCTTTTCCGGCACCAGCTGCCGGAAGCTCCGGTAGAACAGATGATGCTCCGGGATCCTGCACCCGTTGGAAAAGGAAACCGAGCCGTCCGGCAGCACCCGGGCCGAGCGCACCGTTTCCGCGTCGAACGCATATCCCTCCGTATCCGGGTCTTCCCGCAGGCACTCCCCATCCAGCGGACGGATATAATAGTTCCTTTCCGTCCCGTCCGCATAGGACAGCCGGATCCCGTACCCGTAAATCTGCTCCGGATCCAGCATCCGCACGCCGGCAAGCGCCGGGATCCGTTCCAGCAGGCTTCCGTATCGGGGTGTTTCGTCCGCGTCCAGATAGAATGCGCGCGCTTCGGAACAGCGTTCCACCCGGAGACAGGATACCAGGTTTCCCCTCAGGCTGTAGCGGAGTTCGGACTGTCCCGCCAGGATACACGGCCGGAAAATCCCCGTATTCTCCCGGTCAGCCCATCCCGCCCGCAGCGGTTCCAGGTGTTCAAAGGCTTCCCGCACCGTTTCCCTCCCCGTTATCCGGTTCCTGTCCTTTGGGAAGGAAAGGAGCAGGGGGCCGGGATGGAACAGGCATTCATATTCCGCGTCCCTTCCGGATTCGGATACGGAGACCAGCTTTTTCTGGACCGCCCGTTCCCATTCCGGGATCGTTTCCGCAAAAATCCGGATCCCGCCGCACCGTTCCACGCCGCAAGCCTTTATCCATACGGGCTGCCAGCATTCCGGGCGGAGCCTCCGGGACGGGTCCCATTTCTTTTCCGTCCTCTTCATGCAGGCAATCAGCAGGCATACCCTGCCGTACCCGCGCTTTTTCTCCGTGCGGAGCAGTTTTTCCGCATATGCCGGGTCCAGCCGGAACGGGAGATCCTTTTCCGCGACGGCGAAAAGCAGGCAGAGTTCCTTCCGGTTCCCGTCCAGGAAGCGGTACGCCATGCAGTCATCCCGCACTTCCGTGCCGGTCAGGAACCGGTTCCTCCGGTCCAGGGAACAGGCCTGCCGGTCCGCTTCCAGCCACAGCAGGGCAGCGAGGTCTTCCGGTTTCTCCTCCCCGTGCGTCCATCGGTTTCTGCCGCGCATGCCGGAAACGGGATCGTTTCCGAAGTAGGACCGCAGCAGCGCTTTTACTGAATATGGATAGAACCTGTTCATTCTTCTTTCTCCTGTCCCCGTTCCGGGCCGCTGCTCCTGCGGTTTTCCTGAAGTCCGTGCATCTGCATTCCGAAAAACCGGAGCATTTCCGGAGCATGGGATCAGTATAGAAAGGAATGTGCTTGAAATGGTCGCCCTGATTGCGACATTTTACCTCCCGATCTTCCTCAGGCCGAGTTCATCCAGGATGATGTTGATCTCATGGATCCGGTAGATGTGTTCCCGGAAAAAGTATTCCAGCACAATATCCCGGACGTCGCTGTGCGTGAGGAGGAACCCGGCCCGCCGCAGGAGGTCCTCCGCTTCGGGAAGGTCCAGCTCCAGGGCATAGGCCAGCGCAAGGGCGGTATCCTTGGACGGCTTGTAACGGAAATCGGACATGATCTTGGAAAACAGCCTCCGGTCAATCTGGGCCGCCTTGTAGATTTTTGAATCCTTTTCCCCTCTGGCCCGGATCAGTTCGTTCAGTTTTTCGACAAACGTCAGCTCCTGCCTGCTCCGCAGCGCGGACAGGATTTCCCCGGGAACGCCCAGATTCGGTTTTCTGTCCAGGGCATCGTTCCGCAGTTTTTTGCCCGGACGGAAGTCCTGTTCTGCAGAATCCGCCGGGACAGCATGGGATTCTGTGCCGGTGTGCTCCGGTTTCTTCCGTTCAGGTTTTGCGGACGGAACGGGAACCTGCGTCCCGGCATCAGCCTGTTCCGGGTCCTCGAGGCGATGGGAGCTGTAGCGGAACTGCTGCGGGTTTGCGCGGATGCTGAATTTCGTTCCGCCGTACGCTTTTTCTTCCGGTTCGGCAGGTACGGAAGCCGTACGGAGATCTGAATCCTTCCGCTCCGCTTCCCCTTCGGAAACGGGGGGCATGATGGAAAACCGGGCTTCCGGGACGGATCCCTCCATTTCTTCCGGTTCCAAAACGGAAGGCGCAGCCGGGCGGGAGCCGGAAAACGCTTTTTCCCGCTCCTGCTCCAGGATCAGATCCCGGTATGCCCTGGCACCCGCCAGGTCGGTCTTCCGTTTTTTTCCAAGCAGGATTCTGCCCATATGCCGGTTCCGTCCAAAAACAGCGGATTCCGGATCCCGCCGGCCCCCGCGGCATCCAAAGCCGAGGGCAGGGCGGAATCCGTAATCATCAGTATAAAAGAGTTTCCCGGAATTGTCTTTCCCTGAAAGAACAAAAAGGAGAATCTGCCTCCCGAAGGGCCCTTCCGGAAGCCATGTCCAGCGGGATCAGGCCCCTCCGGACGCCTTGAAATTGTAGACCGGCTTCAGGATACCGATCACGTCCACGGTGTCACGGACGGCGTCCAGGATCACTTCCATCGGCTTGTAGGCCATCGGCGCCTCGTCCAGCGTATCCCGGCTGACGGAAGTCGTGTAGATCCCCCGCATCGCGTCCCGGTACGCGTCCAGGCTCAGCGATTCCATCGCCTTCTTCCTGGACATGATCCTCCCGGCCCCGTGCGGGGCGGAATAGTTCCACTCCGGGTTTCCCTTCCCGCAGGCAAGGATCGACCCGTCGCGCATGTTGACCGGGATCAGGACCTTTTCGCCCTTGTGCGCCGCGATCGCGCCTTTCCGGAGGATCCGTTCCCCCGTATCGATATAGTTGTGCACGGTATGGAACGCCTCCAGGCCCGTCAGCCCGGCCCGCTCCATCAGGATTCCCGCCATGATTTCCCGGTTCCGCCAGGCAAACCTCTGGCAGACGGCCACGTCGTGGAGGTAGTCCTCGAAATCCTCCCCGTACAGGCAGCACAGCGCTTCGGGGACTTCGGTCTCCTTCCCGTCATAGGCCGCCTTCATCCGGTCCAGGGCTTCCTGGATCTCCGTTTCCCGCCCGGCTGCCCGGTAGTCCCGGATCAGGGCTTCCCGTGCGGCAAGGTATTCCTCTTTCCCCTTTGCCAGGTCGACCGCCTTCTGCTGGTACAGTTCGGCAACCTGCTTGCCGAGGTTGCGGCTTCCGGAATGGATCACCAGGTACTTCGTCCCGTCCGCCGCCTCCTCCGCCTCGATGAAGTGGTTTCCGCCTCCCAGGGTCCCGAGGCTCCGCTCGAGGCGGCCCTTGTCCTTCAGGCTTCCGAAGCAGCGGAGCTCCGAAAGGCCGAACGGCTCCTGCGGGTCCTTCCAGACGTCGAACCCGGACGGGATGAAATGCGCCGCTTCGTCCAGCTTCTGAAAATCGATCCGCTCTTCCAGCAGGCGGACGGTATACATCCCGCAGCCGATGTCCACGCCGACTACGTTCGGCACCGCCCGGTCCAGGACCGTCATGGTCGTGCCGATCGTGCATCCTTTCCCGGCGTGCACGTCCGGCATGATGCGGATGCGGCTTCCTTCCGACATCGGGCAGTCGCATATGCCGCGGATCTGCGCGGCGGCGGCTTCCTCGATCTCCTCCGTGTAGCAGACCGCCGTATTGTATTTTCCCCTGATCTCAATCATCTGTAACCATCTCCGTTTCCGGAGCGCTATGCGGCGACCGGCCGGTAGCGCTCCGAGGCAAGAACCTGCATCATGAACCGGTAGGGGTTCAGCAGGTTGTCCTTCAGCATGGCGAATATCTGCGGGCTGCACCCGGAGACAAGGGCCACGCCCTGTTCGTTCTTTGTGACCGGCTGCTGGGCGTTCCGGCTCTGCACGTTCCAGAAGATCACCTCCGGGAGCCGGTAGCCGGCTTTTTCGAACGCGGCTTTCGCGTGCTCGAAATTCGTGGCGCCGGCATTGCTGCAGCAGTCAAACTCCATATCCGAGATGATATAGAGCTTCGCCGGCAGCTCCTCCTGGGGAAGGCGGTTCTTCACCGCCGTCCGCAGGATCAGGCCGAAGACCTTCTCGAGGTCCGTGTTGCTGCACTCGTTGAACTGCATGCAGTACCGCACCTTCTCGACGATGTCCCTCCCCCGGATCTCCACGAGCTTCGGGCTGGCGGAGAACGTGATGAAGTGGTTGCGGAACGCCCCCGTATTGCGCTCGGCGAAGTAGATCCCGAGCGACTGCGCCACGGCTGCCGGGAGCGGGCTGCCGCCCCCGTACATGGATCCGGAGCCGTCCACCACGGCCAGCGCGTTTTCGGACCCGGTGAAGTCCTCCTGCGCGTTCCAGATCACGTCGAGGCTCGCCCGCTCCTCCTCCGGGATGCGGCGGCCTTTCACGACCGGCGAGATGATATCATACGGCGCCAGCGTCCCGGTATGCATCGCGGAGGGCTTTGCCTTCGCGAGTTCCAGGAAGGCCCGGTAGCGCTCCCCGTCGTTCCTCAGGAACGCCCTGCGGTACTTGAACAGCGCCCCGGAGGGCTGGGCTTCGTACTCGAACGTGTAATCCTTCTCGCGGAGACGGTTCTCCAGGATCCGGATCCGTTTCCGGAGCGCTGTCAGCGTCTTCCGGTACTGCGCGTCATTCATCCCGAGGCAGCGTGCGATCCGCTTCGCCATGAGGACGGTATCCGCGCTGCTCGCGTTGACGGAAGGGAGCCATTTCCCGAGCAGGGAGACCGGCTGTCCTTCCCCGCCGGAGCGCAGGTCCTCCCGGACCTGCTTCCCGATGTACGCCAGCATGTCCGCTTCGCAAGCGGTCCCGAACAGGCAGAGGAGGTCGTCGTACCGGCCGTACTCCCCGATCAGGGGGATGTTCTTCCTGCAGGACGCCGGCTCATGGTCGGCGAGCCACCGGAGGATGACGCGGAACACCCTTCTCTCCCCCAGCCCGCCGCGGATGTCCCTGGCAAAGAAGAGCGTCTTCATCGCCAGGTCCGCGTCCTCCGCGTAGGCGCGGAGAAAGCGGCGGATGATCTCCTGCTCTTCCGCGGAGCGGAGGGCTCCGGCTGCCGCGAAAAGGTCCAGGCATCCGGATCCCGTGCCCGCGTGGGTCACGGCTCCGTTTTCGGTATAGGTTCTGTCTGCTTCCTTTTTCAGCATTTCCAGCATTTTCGTTCCCTCCTGTCCCAAGGAATACAAGGTGCTCTTTTGCTCTGATGATGATTGATCTTTGATTCACAGGTTTGCTGCAGGCACCTTTATCAAATTCAAGACACTGTTATATCAAAGCGGGAGTCGAACCCGCCCTTCCCTGCCCCAGGCAGGGCGCTGACCGTCAGCCGGATCCGATATCATGATTGCTGGCAGTGTCTTCCCAAAGCGCGGTCCTGACGGACCCGAGCGGGATTCGAACCCGCGGACGGGGATTTCCGGTCCCCGGCTGTAACCACTGAGCGATCGTCCCTTGCTGTACGCGCTTTTCATGCTCCCATCGTAACAGCCGGGAAGCCCGCGATCATGGAAAAAAAGTTGCGAACCGCTTACGATCCGCAACCTTTCTGCATGTCCAGCCGTTCCCGGACCAGCCGGAGAAAACCGTCCGGGCCGGTCACCCGGACCGTCGGCCCGAATGCAAGGATCCGGACCAGGATCTCGGTCTCGTCATCCTTCCGGTACCGCAGCGTAACCCGGTAATGGAGGTCGTCCAGCCGGACGGTCTCCTTCTCCAGGTCGGAAAAATGGATCATCGCGCGTTCCAGCGTATTCCGCGTATCCGTCAGGATCAGGGTCACGGATCTCTTCCGCTCCGGGCGGGCCTCCTTCGCGTCCGGGATGGGTTCCGTCAGTTCCGCATGCAGGATCCGCGCCAGGTTGACCGCATAGGGCGTTCCCCAAGCCGAATGCGCCAGGAGCCGGAACTTGTCGTCCTTCGGGGAATACTCCAGCCGGTCCGGCACGAATGTCTGGGTATGCCTGCCCCGTTTCCCGGCATAGCGGATCTTCAGCCCGAAGCCTTCCCGCAACGCGGTCAGGACCGTCCGGAAATGCTCCCGGTATTCCGGGTCCCCGAACGGGTCCCCGTCCGCGTACCGGTCAAAGAATACAAAGAAGTCCTCCTCAAACAGGGGCTCCGTCCCGTCCAGGTCCTTGACCGGGGGATCGAACAGCCGGATCCGGGGATCCTGGCAGACCGCTTTCATCCACCGCTTTTCCAGTTCGGTCAGGGGCATCGTCGGAACGCGGGTGACCGGGGTGCTCCCGTCCCCGGCGACCAGGGGCCACTTTCCGCTCCGGAGCGCTCCGGGGATCGCGGTCCCGCTTTCCAGGAACGCCTTTTCCCGGACGATCTCCCGGATCCGTTCGGGAGACACGCTTCCGGAAACCGCTTCCGCAAGGACCGCGGCGACGACGTTGTAATAACTGCCGTATATCTCGTTAAAAATCACTGACGCCACCCCCGTACATCGCATACAGGGCATCCAGGTCCCCGTAAAAGCGTTCTTCGATTTCCGGATCCGAGCACTCCAGGGACAGGATGCGGCCGGTGAACGTCCGGATCCACGGCAGCATCTCCCCCGGGTCGTACACGTCCGCGGCGAACAGCCAGGTATGCGCATCCAGCTGCGTCACCGTGCCCCGGCGTTTCTCCCGCATCAGCCTCTGCGGGATGTGCGCCTCGCCGTCCCCGGCATGGATCTTCATTTCCAGGTGCTTCAGGCCGCGCTCCCGGTCCGGTCCCCCGGACGTTCCCCACAGGTGCGCGGCGAACTGCTCCCCCGCGGCATCCAGCCGCCCGGGTTCCGGCTGCGGTTCCATCATCCTGACCGAGCGGATCCGGTCCAGGCGGTACATCCGCGGCCGCCTTGCCTGGAAGCTGTAGGCCATCAGGTTCTCCCTGCCGCTCTGCGTGCTGACGTAGACCTTCAGGGGATACACCAGGGCCTGGTGCGTCTCCCCCCTGCTTTTCCTTCCGGAGAACAGGATCAGCGCGTTCCGCCGTTCCGCCCGGCACCGGAGCAGCCCGTACAGGATTTCGGAATCCAGCGCCCCGGTCAGGTAGTGATGCTTGAAACTGAAATATCCGGGAAGCTCCGCGTACTTGTCCAGAAGGTAGGAGCCCGTCACGCCGAGGGGCATCGCTTCCGAGGCGAACGCCGCCGCGTCGCGCCAGCCTTCCCGGTCCCATCCCGTGTCGTTTCTGGAATAGAGGACCTCCCGGCCGCGCCTCGTCTCCTTCAGGAGGCCGAGGGAAACGTATTCCTTCAGCTTGTTCCGGACCGTGGAATCATCCGGGAGGAAATCCTTTTCCGAGACGGCCCGGCAGCGCTCCGATACCTGTTCGGCGATGGTCCCCGCGGGAAGCGCTTTCCCGTCCGCAAGGAGGTCGAGGATATAAAAGTGCAGCGTGATGTCCCGGTCGGTAAAGCTTGCCGCCCTGAACGCCCGGTAGAACGGGTTGTGCGCCGTTTCCCTGCTGTCTACGGAGATGAAAACGCTTTTCCCGCCGGAATCCTGCCGGAACGATACGGAATCCCCGAGCCAGCTCTCCGCCCTGCGGCGCTCGTTGTCATAGCTTCGGGAGCTTTTCCGGTCATAGTCGGAACGGGACCGGAAGCCGAAGATATAAAAGTCCCTCAGATAGGACCTGATTTTTTCGAAACTCTTGATCAGCTCGCTGTACGCCATCCGCCCGATCCTTCCTTTCCGCAGTTCCATTCCATTCCGCCGGGCCGTCCTTTGGGCCGCGTTTCTTCTTCCGGGATCCGCGTAAAAAAGGCCGCATGGACTGCGGCCGAATGGTTCCTGCCCGGTTCGATCCCTTCCGCGTCCGTTCCCGAACCCGGGTCCGGGCGCATCCGTGGCTCCTTTCCCCCGGAAGGCTGCCCCGTCATTTTTTCTTGGAAACGCCTTTCCCGAAAACCGTCAGCCAGTCGTTCTTTATCGAGATCGGGATCCAGCCGTTTTCCTCGCAGATGCCGTAAACCTTCTGCGCCTTCTCCGGGCTGCCGCTTTCCCGGATTTCATCATCGCAGCAGACGAAAAACGCCGCGGTCCGGTACTGGTCGTTGCCTGTCACATAGGTGGACATGCTGATGTCCCCGGCGCTGTTCCCGAAAGACAGCACGGGGCGCTGCCCGATCTGCTGGGCGATCATGGACACCTTGGTCATCTTCAGGTTCTTTGCCGCGATCTTCCCGCTCAGCACCAGCTCGTCCCCGCTGCTGAATTCATATTCCGTACCGTCCTTGTCTCCCTGGTTGTCCGCCGAGATCAGCTCTTCCGTCCCGATGACATACCTCGCGGGAAGGATCAGCCCGCCTTCGACGATCCCCCGCACGACCAGCCGGTCGCTGCCGCTGCAGACATAGACGGTGAACCCGCTGTCCTGCAGATAGTCGATAACCTGGACCATGGGCTGGTAGAACTCCTCGCCGACAGCCATGCCGTCGTAGCCCGGAGACGGCCTTTCGGCATATTCCCGGACATAGCGGGTAAAATCGCTGACGCGCATCCCTTCAAAGACCTGGGCGATGCAGCGCCCGATCTCGGACTCAAATCCTGCAGGAACGGCGCCGGTATCGATCACGGACTGGACGGTGTCCGCGACCTGTCTCTCATATTCCGTCGCCCGGTCCATATAATCCGGGTCTTCCCGGACCCGGTGCCGGTACAGCATAAAGTCAAACCAGGTCGGATCCGACTCGCAGAACAGCGTGCCGTCCAGGTCGAACACCGCGATCCGGTCGGCCGGCGGGATATAGTCCGGGCTGTTCCGGTCCGTCACAGCTTCGACATAGCCGACCAGCGCTTTCTTGGAAGGGGCGCCTTCGGCCCAGAGCGAAAGCCGGGCTGTCCTCTGCTTGGCCTGTGTTTTCCGTTCCGAGGTGATCATGCGCAGATACCGCATGCCGAGGTCAAACATCAGGTCGTCCGCGCCGATGTTCGGATCGATCGGTTCGTCCAGGATCTGGCTGATCCTTCTCCGCAATACTTCGTCGTACTCTCTGTCTCTTCCCATCCCTGCATCCTTCTCTGAATGATTCGTTTCCCCATCAGTATAAAGCATCTGCAGACAATCACAAGGCTTTCTCCCGGCGGTCCGGCCGGATCCCGGAAGAAAGCCTCCCCCGCGGTCCCTGCCGCAGGGGAGGCCGTTTCAGGGCAAGGGAAAACCCGGCGGCCCTTCCGCCGTGCAGGCCGGCGGCACGTTTCCTCAGCGTTCCGCCGGATCCGGGCGGATCTCCTCCGCCTCCGGCAGCGCTTCGGTTTCCCGGGTTCCCTGCGCGATCACCTCCAGGTACCGGGTCGAAGGTTCCGTTTCAGCGGAGCGGGCCCTCTCCGTAAACGTCACGGCGGGAATCCCGCCGATCGGCGCAAGGCCGAGCTGTCTGGAATACCATGCCCCCTCCTGTTCGTTCACATCCTCGAACTGCTCCTTCGTGATCAGCCATGCGCGTCCGAGCGTTTCCCCCGGGACCGCCGGGTCCAGGAACGCGACGCCTTTCCCTTCCCACGTCCCGGATTCCCGGGCAAAATACCGCCGGTACGGGATCACGGTCCGCACGGACGCAAGGGGCAGGCTTCTGTCCCTGCATCCTTTGTAAACCCGGCGCGCGCCGGGGAACTCCCCGCCCAGGATATACGCGAGAAACCGCTCTTCCAGAAGGTTGGACCCGTAGGAAACGTACCATACATAGCCGCTGAGGTCCTTCCCGTACGGCTGCCGCCATTTCGGGATGACCGGTTTGCCGTCCACCCCGCGCAGGTATGCGTACACCAGCGCTTCCACCCGTCTGCCGTCCTGGAGGACCACCGGTTCCCGCCGCCTCTGGTACAGGGTTCCTTCCCCTTCCAGGTCATCGAGCTGCTCCAGGGTATCCGGCGTCACCGCGTAGAGCTCGCCCAGGATCCCGGAATCCCCGCCCCGGACCGCGCCCGGGTAGGATCCGAGGTCATAAAGGACGTATCCTTTCAGTTCCCCTTCCCCGATCCGTTCCGACCCTTCCAGGAGGAAGTGGTTCCTCCGGCCTTCCAGCAGGGTGCCGTATACGAACACGGGGATCCCGGATGCAATCCGGTACGTCCGCGTGAATTCCGGGCAAAGATCCGGGTATTCCGCCAGGAACCGCTCCGCACCGCCTTCCCGGAAGGTCCGGACCGTCTCTTCAAGGCCCGCCTGCGCCCCGTATCCGTGTCCATGGAACCCGCGCCCGCAGGAAACCGCGAGCGATTTTTCCAGGGCGGGAAGGATTTTCTCCCGCTCCCCCGTTCCGGATAGGACGGCTTTCATCAGGATGGCCGAGCAGAGGTAGGTCGGCCGGTAGCCAAAGTCCACGCGCGCGTCGGACGGGATATGCCAGGAACTGACGAGCCGGAAGCTTCCGTCCGTGTCCTGGAACGCCAGGATGCTCCGCACCGCGTCCTCCCATTCCCTCCCGGAATGCTCTCCCCGCAGGAACGCCTCCAGGTCTTCGTTGATCCGCAGCATCTTTTCAATCTCAGGTTGTTCCGAACTGAACCGCACCAGTTTCATCGCACATTCCCCCTTCGTTCTTTTGATATTATCCATTATTCCTGCTCGGAAGTGCTTTCGCTGTATAACTCGCTTCCCGTTTTCACGGCCTGCCTCTCTATTCCCCGAGGTCCGGGGAAATCTCCAGGATCCCTTCGAGGTCGGCGGGAACCCGTTCCCCGCCGCTGAATACGGCATATCCCTCCCCGTTGGGCGCATGCCCGATCCCTGCACGGAACAGGGTCCGTTCTGTTCCCTCCCGGTCCCGGAACCGGATATACCGGCAGGTCTCCCCGGACTTCAGCGCGTGCAGGGTCCTGCCGCGGAGGCTGTCGGGGCGTTCCTCCCGGAACCGGTTCCCCGCTGCCGTAATCCCGTCCCGGTTCATCGGTTCGAGCCGGCTTCGCGCGTAATCCGACATCTGGCCCCAGATCCGTTCCGCGACCGCGCGGTACTCCGCGTGGAACACGGAGCCCTTCGTGTCCTCGACGAGCTGGATGGTCATCAGATAGAGTTCGGCCAGGTTCAGCGGGAGGAATACCGGGTGCACGGTCGTCGTATAGACCTTCCGGCGGTTCCGGTACCGTTCCCCGATCCGGATTTCCGCGCCCATGACCATGATCCCTTCCCGGAGTTTCCGCAGGTCCTTCTGGATGGAGGATTCCGTCCGGCCGAAATGCTCCGCGATCTCCCCCTTGGTATGGGGGAACTGCAGGTACTTGGCGATTTCGAGCTGTCTCAGGACCGGGCTGTCGATCAGGCGCTGCTCCGGCAGGCTGCTGTCCACAGGGTTCCCCGCGGATTCGCACGCCGCATAGAATGCCCGGATCAGCCTGGCCGCGCTTTCCGAATCCCCCCGGCTCGAGCGCAGGTACTCGTCCAGCACCGAAGGATCCGCGCAGTCCCCCTGCTCCTCCAGGAATTCCATGATGTTCTTCCGGATCCGGCTGTAGCCCTGTCCCTGGAATACGCGTTCCGTCTTCCGGGCAAACCGTTCAAACTCTTTCCTGACATCCATCTTCCCGCACCTCCCCCGTGCCGTCAGTTTCATCCGTCCCCGGTTCATACCGTTCCGGTCCCCGGGACTTGATACAGTTCCCTGTCCAGTATAAACGGTCCGGAAAACGCGTTCACGACAATCCCGGACAGATCCGCTCCCCCGGCCCGGGCCATCCGAAGCGCTTCCGGAAACGGCTTCCGGACCCGGGAAACCCGTTTCCCGTACTCCCCCATCTCCGCCGGGTCCGAGAACACCGGGAAGAACAGCCGGTCCCCGTCCTGCAGGAGGTCCGGCACCAGCCGGATTTCCTCCGCCGCCGTGTACACCTTTCCGACCAGGGCTTCCGGATGCTTCCCCGCCTCCCGGAGCCTTCTCTCCCACAGCTTCCGGTCCCGATCCCCGAAAACCGCCGTGCACGGGATCCAGACCGGGCTTTCGGAAAGGCATTCCAGGGCTTCGAGGAAACGCTGTTTTGTCCGGTCCGACCGGAATGCCGCGATTGCGTCCCGGAGCGGGTCGTCCCGGCCCGTGCTTCCGTCCGGTCCGTGCGTGCTGCGCCGTGCGTTTCGTTTCTCCACCGCGGTCCCTCCTCAGCCGATCTCCCAGACCACCGTCACGGTATCAGCCGCTTCCGCATCGTCCGGTTCCAGATCCAGGTCGTAACCGGCGCAGCTGTCCATCACCGCGCCCGGTTCCATCAGGAGGTTCTTCCGCATCGGCATGCTTTCCATTCTGATCTCGCTCCAGGAATAGTCGATGGACTGGATTTCCCGCAGTTCCGCGCCGGCCGCCCGCGTCAGCGCAAGGGCCTTTTCCCTGGCGTCCGCGGCGGCTTTCCCGATCAGGGCGTTCTTCACGGCCTCCGGGTCCCGGACCGTGTAGCAGATGCGGATCTCGGGGTCCAGGCCGCAGTGCGCCAGCGCATGCAGGAGCTTTCCGAGGCGCTCCCGGTCGGAGTCGAACTCGACCTTCGCCAGATGCGTGTACCGGTATCCGGTCAGTTTCTGCCGGTACACCCCTTTTTCCCTGCAGCTTTCGTATTCCGGATCCACGCTGAAATCCAGGGTCTTCAGGTCCGCCCGCTCAAACCCCTGCCCGGAAATGAGGTCCCGGAGCTTCTCCGTATCCTCTGCGGACCTCTTCAGCGTTTCCGCATATTCCTGCCGCAGTCCGGAAACCGTCACCGTGACCCTTGTCCTGTCCGGGCGCAGCTTCAGGCTGCCCCTTCCCGTTACCCGTATCGTTCGCATTCCGTTTTTCCTTTCCCGGCAGCTGCGCCGCCGTCCTTCCATTCCGCGGTTTCTCTTCCGGTCTTCCCGGAATCCCCCGCATGGTCAGTATACGGAAGTACGGGAAGGAACGGGTCTCCCGCCGGGCGACATTTCGGCTTCCCCGGATCCGGGACCGGAAAAGGAAGG
>JAEEGL015770655.1_pt1 | contig 12915 bp, 16 predicted proteins | sample 9134231 | NCBI WGS metagenome assembly JAEEGL01 (sample SAMN16246548, study PRJNA631951) | gut metagenome | biome: gut microbiome; feature: rumen; material: fiber-attached | host: Bos | place: Iran: Karaj | collected 2018-10 | reverse complement strand
CGTCGCCGATCATGAAGGTGGTGGAGCGGATATGGTCGGTGATCACGCGCAGGGAGATATCCTTTTGCAAATCGTCGTGGTAGTTGACGCCTGCAATGCGGATCACGTGCTTCATAATGTTCTGCACGGTGTCCACTTCAAACAGATTGTCCACGCCCTGCATGATGCACGCCAGACGCTCCAGACCCATGCCGGTGTCAATATTGCAGCTCTTGAGCCGGTCGTAGTTGCCCGCCCCGTCGCTTTCAAACTGAGTGAACACCAGGTTCCAGAATTCCGTGTAGCGGTCGCAGTCGCAGCCCGGTCCGCAGGTCGGCGAGCCGCAGCCGTATTTTTCGCCGCGGTCGAAATAGATCTCCGAGCACGGACCGCACGGACCGGCGCCGTGCTCCCAGAAGTTGTCTTCCTTGCCCAGCCGGACAATGCGCGACGGATCCACGCCGACCTCCTTGGTCCAGATGTCGAACGCCTCGTCGTCGTCCTGATAGATCGTGACCCAAAGCTTGTCCACGGGCATTTCCATCACCTTGGTGCAGAATTCCCATGCCCACGGGCATGCCTCGTGCTTAAAGTAGTCGCCGAACGAAAAGTTGCCCAGCATTTCAAAATAGGTGCCGTGGCGCGCCGTGATGCCCACGCGCTCAATATCGGGCGTACGGATGCACTTCTGGCAGGTCGTTACCCGATTGCGCGGCGGCGTCAGCTCGCCCGTAAAATACTTTTTCAGCGGCGCCATGCCTGCGTTGATCAGCAGCAGGCTCTTGTCGTTTTGCGGCACCAGGGAAAAACTCGGCATCCGCAGATGCCCCTTGCTCTCAAAGAACGAGAGATACTTTTCGCGGATCTCGTTGAGTCCCATCCATTCCATTGTGTTTGTCTTCCTTTCAAAAAAAAATAAAGCGCTCCCACACGCCGGGGTGAGCTGCGCCCACGGTACCACCCGGCTTGTGCAAAAAGCACCACTTTTGCAACCGCCGGTTCACGCAGCAACGCACGACCGTTGGTTACTTCCCGTTAACGCCGGGAATACGTCACGCCTTTCGGCGGCGGCTCCAAAGGGGCAGCAAAGCGGTTCGCTGACCCGCGCGCGCTTGCAGCCGTGGCGTGCGCTCTCTGTTGGTCGAATCCGCCTTGATTCTTTGTCAAAGCCTTTCAAACTATAACAAAAGTATTCTACACGCTTTCGGGCGGTTTGTCAAGCAAAAACAAAAAGAAAACGGACGGAACCGGTCCGGTTCCGTCCTGTGCCGAAAATGCTTACATGCAGGTGTAGCCGCCGTCCACGGGCAGATTCACGCCGGTGACGTAGGAAGACGCCGGAGACGCAAGGAACAGCGCCGCAGAATCCAGCTCGCCCTCTTCGCCGTAGCGCTCTTCGGGGATCATGGTTTTGGCGTTCTGCTGGAAGAAATCGCTGTTGAGCGTGTCGCGGGTTAGATCGGTATAGAAATAGCCCGGGCAGATCGCGTTCACGGTGATGTTGTATTTGCCCCATTCGGCAGCCAGCGCACGGGTCAGGTTGACCACGCCGCCCTTTGCTGCGTGATACGGTGCGGAGCCGGCAATCTTGTTGCCCACAAGACCGTACATGGACGCAATGTTGATCACACGACCGTACTTCGCCGGGATCATGGCTTTCTTTGCCACAGCACGTGCCACGCGGAAGGAGCCGAACAGGTCAATGTTCATCTCGTTGCCGAACTGATCGTCGGTGATATCTTCGGCGGGCGCCACAGCGCCGGTGCCTGCGTTGTTCACAAGGATATCGATGCGGCCGAATTTTGCCAGAACGGCGTCAACCATCGCGTCCACCTGCTCGGTGCTGGTAATGTCGCAGCGGACTGCCAGCGTTTCCACGCCGTATTCCGCTTTGATGGCGGCGGCAACGTCGTCGATCATGTTCTGTCTGCGCGCCACAGCAACGATTGCCGCGCCCTGGTTGGCAAGCGCCTTTGCCATCTGTACGCCCAGACCGGTGGAGCAGCCTGTGACGATGGCGACCTGTCCCTTGAGATCAAAATAGTTTTTCATGGTTACAACCTCCGTTGGTTCGTTTTCCCGTCTTGCGGGTCACTGCTATTATACCCGCAGCGCGGCAAAAAAGCAAGCAGATATTAGCACAGACTTACTTTTTTGTGTCAAATTTGTGGTATAGGTTGCACGCTTTTTCCGATTATTAAAACAAATTGTGAAAAAACACAAGTCCGCTTGCTTTTTCCGGTTTCGTGTGTTAAAATGTGAATAGTGAACGAACGGTTCATCAATTACTATTATTTATGGAGGAACATACCATGGATTTCATCAAAACACTCATCGACCAGATTCTCGGCGCCATCAAGGCTCTCGGCAGCGACAACGGCCAGATCGGCAAAGTCATCGACGCGCTCAAGAACATCTTCGCGAGCCTTGGCAAGAAAGACGACGCTGAATAAGAACCCGTAAGAGAACGGCTGCTGCGGCGGCCGCTTTTCTTTTGCCCGCCGAACGCCGCCTGCTGTGTGCAGCCGCTCACCGGCGAAAACCGCCAAAGCGGCGCCGTAATTCCGAAAAAAGAATGGAAAACAAACCGGTTTTATACATTTTATCTAATTTATTAAGAGTTCTTTTTACATTTTTTGTGCGCTTTATTCCGATGAATCTATTGATTTTTTGTAAACAATGTGTTAATATATTCCCGTGAGCTGAGATCTCGAAACACTCACAACATATTTTAAAGGAGGATATATCCCATGAAAGAGTACATCGAAAAAGCAAGCAAAATTGGTCTTGCCATCATCAACATCGTGAAGGCTATCTTCAAGATCTTCGGCATCAAAGAGCTTGAATATGATGTGACCGGCGAAAACTGGGACACCATCAAAGACAATCTTGACGAGATTGCTGACCAGTTCTAAGTCAAAACACAACAAAAGAAAGAGTCGGTTCGCCGGCTCTTTTCTTTTTGCATTTTTCTTAATGGAATCCCCTGCGGATTTTTTTCAAAACCTCTTGTTTTTTGGAAACAGATATGATAGAATAGCGTTGCTGATAAATATCAATGTACTAATAGGAGGAATTACTATGGATTTTGGCAAAGTAAAAGGTTTCTTCAACGGCATCATGAAGCTTGTGGCAAAGATCTTTGATCTGTGGCTGGTTGACAAGGATATCGCTGACCTCGGCGAAGACAACAGCAACGTCAACACCATCATCGACGAAATGGAAACCATCTTCAACCAGTTCAAGAAATAAGCTTGTTCCGGGGCAGACAGCCGCTATGGTTGTCTGCCTTTTGTTTTTGAACAATCTTTGAATTATTTTTGTATAAATGCTTGCTTTTTCTGCATCGGTATGTTAGAATACAGCCAAGAGATAACTGTATCTTATTTTTACAAGAAGGAGGATGTATCATGAGTTTTGATAAGATCGTTGACGTCCTGAACAAGTTCGTTGCTTTCCTGATGGGCCTGCTCAAGAACCTTGGCGTGCTTGACGACAAAACCGCTGAACTCGTTGACCAGTATGTCAAAGACGGCGAAACAGTTGCCGGTGCAATCGCTGACTGATTTCTCTGCAAACATGAAAAGTCGGGCAACCGGCTTTTTTCTTTTTTCGCCGTCCAGTTTATGAATAATTTTTAAATAATTTTTCCGAAAAATGTATTGTAATTTTCGGATATGTGTGATAATATATGTGCAGGATTTTTGTATCCGAGTTTTCAGAAAGGAGCAACAACGATGGATTACAACAAGATTAAGGATATGTTCAACACCTTCCTTGGCTTCCTGACGAAGCTGCTTGTCGGTCTCGGCGTTCTTGAGAGCGAAGACAAGACTCCGTACGGTGAATACATCAATGACTTCATGGGTCTTGCCGATGCTGTCAAAGATGCACTCGACAAATAAGATTTTTTGTGCACAAAAAGTCGGGCAACCGGCTTTTTTCTTTTTGCTTTTTTCACAAAAAAGATTGCATTTTCAAAACGCTTATGGTAAAATAACGCATAAGACATTCCGTCTTAAATCTTACAAGGAGGAAATTACAATGGATTTTGATAAGATCATGGGTCTGTTCCAGACGTTCATCGACTTCATTCAGAAGCTGCTCAAGGGTGTCGGCGTTATCACCGAAGACAACGAAGGCAAAGCGGAAGGCTATGAAAGCGACATCATAGGTCTGATCGATGCGATCAAAGGCGCGCTGGACAAATAAGATTTTTGTGCACAAAAAGTCGGGCAACCGGCTTTTTTTGTTTTGTGAATTTTTTTAGAATTGTATTGAAATTTTGAACAAAGTATGATAGTATGTCTGCAGGATTTTTGATCCGAGTTTTCAGAAAGGAGATACAACAATGGATTTCAACAAGATTAAAGATCTGTTCAACACCTTCCTTGGCTTCCTGACCAAGCTGCTTGTCGGTCTCGGCGTTCTCAAGAGCGAAGACGACACTCCGTACGGCGGCTACATCGGCGATTTCATGGGCCTTGTCGACTCTGTGAAAGATGCTCTCGACAAATAAGATTTTTTGTGCACGAAAAGTCGGGCAACCGGCTTTTTCTTTTTTTGAATTGTGTCATCATTTTGTCTTTTCCGGACAAAAAAATTCACAAAGACAACAAAGCTTTTTTCCTGTGTGCACTTGCCTTTTTCTTCACACTATGTTAATATATAGGCAAGGAGAACCCGTTTTCTCGAAAGACTGATATGGAGGATTGATTCCAATGAAAGATTTACTGAACAAAGCCAGCACCCTTTTCGGCGCATTCATGAAGCTGATGCAGTCCGTGCTTCGCATCTTCGGCGTTACGGATGGCGACGATGAAAGAATCACCGACCTCAACGGCGCTGTGAAAGAATTCACCGATACCATCGGCACAATCGCTGACTAACAGAAAAGGCCGGGCAACCGGCTTTTTTGATGAACGTTGTAAAGGAGCAAACGCTATGAGAACTGCACTCAATTCCATCTTCAACATTGCCATTAAACTGCTCAACATGGCAGACAACGACGGCGCTGCGCCGCGGATCTTTGCCCTGTTCCAGCGCCGCCTCAACGGTCTGATGGACCTGTTCGGCATCAACGACGAAACCTTCGGTTAAGCGAACACCCGACCGGCAGAAATGCCGGTCTTTTTCTTTGCCATTTTTTGCAAAAAGATTGATTCCCCCTGCGCTTTGCGCTATAATGAAGGCACGGACAAATATGAAGAAACGAGGGATCATCTATGGATCATCTGCAACAGGTGCCGTTTTCCAACGTGGATATCACGGGCGGCTTCTGGCACGAAAAACAGACGCTGAACCGCAGCGTCACCATCTTTGCCGTACGCGACCGGTTTGAAGAGACCGGGCGGTTCCGGGCGTTCAACTTCGACTGGAAGGAAGGCAGCGACGCCCCGAAGCCGCACTTCTTCTGGGATTCCGACATTGCAAAATGGCTGGAAAGCGCTGCATATATTCTGCAGAAAACGCCGGATGCCAACCTGCAGCAGACGATTGAACAGGTCATTGACCGGATGGAAGCGCACCAGGACGAAAGCGGCTATTTCAATATCTATCACACCGTTGTGGAACCGGAAAACCGCTTTCAGATCCGCGACCACCACGAGCTGTACTGCCTGGGTCACCTGATCGAAGCCGCCGTCGCCTATTATGAGGCCACCGGCCGCGACCGGCTGCTGCGCATTCTGGACAAATACATCGATCTTGTGATCCGTGTGTTCACTGTGGAGCGCTCCGCCGGGTTCATCACCCCGGGCCACGAGGAGATCGAGCTGGCGCTGTTCAAGCTTTACCGGCTGACCGGCACAAACAAATATCTTGATCTTGCCATGTTCTTTTTAAACAAACGCGGCAACACGGACGAAGGGCTCACCGATTGGAGCCGCGGCAAATATAACCAGTCGCATCTGCCCGTGCGGCAGCAGATGACCGCCGAAGGGCACTGTGTGCGCGCGTGCTATCTCTATTGCGCGATGGCGGACGCCGCAAAGGAAACGGACGATCCCGCGCTGCTTGCCGCCTGCCGGTCGCTGTTTGACGATATCACAAAAAAGAAGATGTACGTCACCGGCGGCATCGGGTCAAGCCACCACGGCGAAGCGTTTACCGTCGCCTACGATCTGCCGAACGATACCGCCTACAACGAGACTTGCGCGTCGATCGCGCTGTCGATGTTTGCCGACCGGATGAAGGACATTGACCCGCAAAGCAAATACGCCGATCTGGTGGAACGCGAGCTGTATAACGGTGCGCTCGCCGGGCTGTCGCTGGACGGCAAAGCGTTTTTCTATGAGAATCCGCTGGAGATCAACCTCGCCGACCATCACCGCCACACCAGCGTCAACGACGAGGACCGGTTGCCGATCACGCAGCGGCTGGAGGTGTTCTGGTGTTCGTGCTGCCCGCCCAACGTCACGCGCTATCTCGCAACGGTCGGCGGTTCCATCTATTCCGTGACCGACCACGCGCTGTACGTCCATCAGTTTATGGAGAACACGGCTTCGGTTGACGGCATGACCGTGCGGATGCAGACGCACTACCCGCAGGACGGTAAGGTGCACCTGACGATTGACGGCGCCAAAGGCAAGACCGTTTTTGTCCGCATCCCCGGCTGGTGCAGCGACTATACCTTCTCGCAGCCATATCGGGTGCAAAACGGCTACGCCGCGTTTTCTGCCGCAACAGATGATTTCGTGCTGGATATCGACTTTTTGATGCAGCCGGTGTTTGTTGCCGCCCATCCCGCCGTGCGCGCCGACGCAGGCAAAGCCGCGCTGACGTACGGTCCGCTGGTTTATTGCATGGAGGGTGTGGACAACGGCGAAAACCTGTTCGATCTGGTCATTGATCCGAACGGCGGCGCCGAGGTGCGTTTTGACGAAACCTTCGGCGCAAACGTGATCACACTGCCGGCGTGGCGCAGCAAAGCTGCCGAAGAAGCGCTCTATGCGCCCTGCGGCACAGCCGCGCTGACAAAAACAACAGCGACGTTCATCCCCTATTACGCCTATGCCAACCGCGGCGAAAGCGACATGACGGTCTGGTTTCGCTGCCGGTAAGAGAGAAAGGTGACCCCGATGGTGCGTCCTTTGATGAAAAACAAGGGTTTCGGCGCGTTTCTGGTGCTCACGGGCGTGTGCGCCTTTGCGCTGATCGTGCTGCGCGTGGTGTTTTATCAGTTCAAATTCGACCCGCAGTATTACCCCGTGGACTACGGGCGGTTCAACTTCTTTTCCTTTTTCACCGTGCAGTCGAATCTGTATGTCTGCTTTTATCTGGTTTGCCTCGGCTGTGCCGTGCTTGGCGCAAAGCGGGCGCAATCCATCGCCTTTTCGCCCATGGTGCGCCTGACGGTGACCACCTATATTCTTGTGACCGGGATGGTGTATTGCGGCGGCATTCCGATGCACATGACGCCGCCGCTGTATTGGACCGACTTTTACCAAAGCCTGTTGAGCGTGGTACAGATCGTGCATCACGTCGTCATGCCGCTGCTGATACTGGTGCTGTTTCTGCTGCCGCCGACGAATAAAAAACTCCGCGTTCGCGCTTTGCCGCTGGTCGGCGTCTATCCCCTCGCCTATTCGCTGGTTTCCATTGTGCGCGGCGCGGTGTCGGATCCGCCCTTTTATCCGTATCCGTTCTACCGTCCGGATTTCTTCTGGACCATGTTTTTCCGCGACCGACCGCTGCAGCCGGTGCAGGCGTATCTGCTCATGCTGCCCATGCTGCTGTGCGGCATCGGCGTGTTTGTGCTGCTTGCCCTCGTGCTCGCGCTGATCCACAACCGGCTTTGCACACACGGAAAGCCAGCCGCCTGAAAAAAGAAAATGACGCCGGACAGCATCTACTGTCCGGCGTTGCTTTTTTCCATTAAAACTCGATTCCCGCGTCGCGGATCCCGTGCAGCCAATAAGCCACGTGTGACGCAAAGCCGTGGCAGCAGGACGCAAAATCCGTCATGTTTTCCCAGAGCGTGCCGGTCTGCTGTGCCATCGGCAAGAAGAATTTGCGAATCTCCGCGAGCACCTGTGCATACGCTTTGTTGCGAAACAGAATCTCCAGCCGCAGATAGTTGCCGATAAACGCGTTGGACACATAGATATCCGGATACTGCGTTTTGTCGTCGCGGTCGGGTCCGAATGCGTTCTTCATTTTTGCAAACAGCGCCGGGAAGGTCTGCGGCGTTGCGGTGTTCGTAAAGAACGCATAATACTGACACGTTTCCGTGCGGTTGCGCGTGGCAACAAGTCTGCCGTCCTTGCGCACGGCGTTGTCCACGAAGAATTCCCCGTCAAACGAGAAGGTGCGGATGGTTTCGCGCAGCCGGTCTGCCTTTTCCTGCAGCGCCGGTTCGTCATACAGACTGCCCATCGCCTCCAAAAACAGCGCATAGAGCATATTGGACGGATAATTCACGTCCTGCACAAAGTCGTTCGCGCGGCTCCATTCCACAAAGACCCAGCTTTCCAGCTTTTCCAGCAGTCCGTATTCGTTTTCAAACTTAGAAAGGAACGCCACCAGCTGCATCATCCGCGGCTTTGCCTGCGCGATGAACGCGCGATCGCCGCTGCGCTGCAGATATTCGTGCAGCTCGATTCCGTACCACATCGCCCAGTTCGGGATATAGCCGCCGCCCGGCTCCTCCGCCGGATAACATTGCGGCAGCATCCCTGCGGGAAGATAGGGAATACGTTCGGGCAAAATGAAGTTTTCCAAAAACGCCTTTTCAATCTTGCTCCCGCCGGTCAGCGCCCGTTCGGTGCGCGCCGTGAAAAAGCTGTCGCACAGCCAGCCGGCGCGCTCTCTGGACGGACAGTCCATAAAGATATCCACCGCATTCTGGCGGAAGGTTTCCACCGCGGCGTCATAGATCAGCCGCAGCGCTTCGTCCCCGATTTTGAGCGGCGGCAGCAGACCGACCGCCGGATAATGCTCGGCATACTGCGACAGGTGTTCAACCGTCGCTTCGCCGCCGGCGGAAAAGACCTGAAGATACCGGTAAGTATACGGCTCAAACGAAAACAGATCATACGTCCGACCGCCGCTGAGCGCCCATCGCACCTCGCACGCATCGTGACCCGGGTCCGGCAAATCGCCGTGCAGCGTTTCGTTAAAGATCACCCAGAGCACTGTGTCCTGCTGTACCCGCACGTGCAGACGGATAAAGCCGGTCGTGTTGCGTCCCATATCATACAGCGCGAAGCCGTTCTTTGGAAGCTCGGTCACGGAAAACGGCTGCTCCGGTCTTTTTGTAATCGTGAACGCATACCCATACAGCTCCCTGACCGAACAGATCTCCAGCTCCTGCGGATAGTAGCCCTTGATCGTGGTGCCGTTGACGCCGGAATAGCCCCAGTCGTCCCAGTTGTCCCAGCCGGTCGGTTCGGTTGCCGGAGCGGCAGTTCCCACCGCAAGCAGCCGCTGCGCCGCACGCACCTCATAATCGCTCTGCAGTGTTTCCCGCAACAAGAATCGTTTCTCATCCGATACGTCCGGCACCACCGCCGGCGCAGTATAAGCAGGGTCGGTGAAGACCCGGTCATAATCGCGTCCGTGGCGGTAGCATTCCACAAACGGACGCTGGAAGGAATAGCGCTGCACCTTCTGCACCCGGTCGGTATAGAGCGAACAGGCAAACGGCATGTCGCTGCCGGTGGCAAACAGAATCTCGCCTCCGCGTTCGATTTCGGCACAGATAAACGGCACCTGATGCGTCAGATAATAGCTGTTGACATTGTAGCCCGCCGCAAGGATGCAGACCACGTTCTGATCGTCGGTCAGCGCAGAAGAAAGATCCAGATCGTCCACACGGAACCAGCCGTGCCCCGCACGACCGGGTCCCTGGGAAAAGAAACGCCCGTTCACAACGACCTCATAATCCGAATGTCCGGCGACGCAAAGCCGCGCCTGCCCGCCCGGCACCGTCGCCCTGAACACGACGGACAGATTCATCTCCTGCCGTCTGCCGGCGAGCCAGACCGGTTTTGCCTTTTGAAACGTGAACGGCTGCATGGTAACACCCCGCAATAGAATCATTGCCTCTATTATACAGGCAACTTTGTCATTTTGCAATTGTTCTTTCGGATTCTCCCCTTTTTTGCAAGCAAAAACCGGACACACACAGTGTCCGGTTCGTTAGAACAGTTACGCTTCAAACGCGTAGTACGCCGCGAGCGTTTGCAGATCCTGCGCCGTAAACGCCTTGTTGAAGATCAGCAAATCGTCCATGCAGACCAGCGCGTCGTTGGTTCTGTTGATCTTGTGCGACGCCTCGTCGCCAACCGTGAACGGCAGCGCATCCAGCTCCTCTTCGGCAAAATACGAAGGCAGCGTGACTGTGCGCTTGTGGCGGAAGTTCTGATAGAGCGTGACGGTGTTTTCCTGCCGCCGGAACGCGAACGCCACGTGTATCCAGCCGCCGGAAATGTCGCGGAAATAGGGCGTGATGTGCTCCTGATAGGAGGCAGGATCGGGCGTTTCCACCCCGAGCCAGGTTGCAACCCTGGTAAACCCGAGCGCAAACCCGGCGCCGGAATCGGTCATGGTCTTCGTGCCGCAGTAGTATGCCTCCGACACCGGCGCGCCGTCAACCTTGAGCCAGGCGCAAACGGTGAAATCCTCCTTGCCGAACCGCACGTCGTCGCTGCAAAGACAGCCCGTTGCCCCGAATTCGGCATAAGCGCCGCGCACGCCGTCGCCATAGAATTTCACGTGACCCTCCTCGCGGAACTGCGCCTTGCCGGTGGCGTCGGCAGTATCGTATTCAAAGAACATAGCTAACTTGATCAGATCTTCCGGGAAAAACGCCGTAAGCCCCTGTGCGCTGTGCAGATCCGGCTGCGGCTGCGGGGTAATCTCGCAGCGAACGCCCTGCGGATCGCGAAGATACGGGCGCTCCCAGTCGCAGAACACGCCTTCCGGCACCTGCGACGAATACCCGTCGGGATCCATCGCGGGAATCTCCAGCCCGAACGCATAGCGCACGATTGCGTTGACGTCGCGCGTCAACGCAAAAAAGCCGTCGGCGTTGCAGACCGTTTTGCCGCGCAGGGCAAAGAAGACGTACTTTTCCCCGTCGGTAAAGCCGCCGTGCCCGCGCTTGAAGCCGCCGTGGTCGGTGATGGCAAGAAACAGCGTCTCGTCCAGCATGCCGGCGTCGCGGTAAGCGTCAAAGATTCTGCCCACCATCGCGTCCACGCGGGTGATGCACTGCAGATGTCCTTCGGTGCCGTAGCCGAAGTGATGCCCGGCTGCGTCCGGGTCGTCGATATGGATAAACAGCAGGTCGGGTCTGCGCGCTTTCACGCAGTCCACAACCTTGTCTGTCGTCTCTTCGCCGCTTTGCGTCTCCTGCATCTCCACGCCGCAATCGTCTTCAATGATGCCGCCGTTGATCGGCGCCCAGTTGCTCACGGAGCACAGCACGGCGTCGGGATACGCCCGGCGCACCGTGGCAAAAATCGACGGCAGCGCGGCGTTGTGGTAGCGCTCCTGCATGATGCCGCCGTTGGTCAGACCGTGGACCTCCGGCGCGGCGCCCAGCAGCATGGCGCCCCAGTTTTGGGCGCTGATGGTCGGAAACATCGACTGCGCGTCGGTCGTTCTGGCGCCGGACGCAAAAATCGCATCCATACAGGGCGTGGCAGTGTTCACGCAAAAGCTGCCCATACCGTCGATGCCGACGATCACGACGTGACGGTAGCGGCGGGCGGAAGTATTTCTGTTCATTTCTGCATCTCCTTCGCAGGGTTTTCTTGTAACAGATTATATCTCAAACAGAAAGGAAAAATCAAGCGGCTGTGCAAAACCCGACACAGTTTTTGCGTGGCGATGAAACACAAAACCGGACAGCACACGGCTGTCCGGTTCCTATGGCGCCAAACTGTTATCCGACGATCAGGTCTTCCGGCGTTTTGTCTTTGTTCAAAACATTCAGGTCGATGTATTTCTCACCGCCGCTGTAGCTGTCCAGGAGTCCCCGATTGAAATACTGCCAAATGACCCAGTCGTCCTTATAGTTCCAGCTGAGCGGCGTATGCAAACCGGAGATGATAATCAACCGCTTAACGCCCTTTTTTCGTAAGTGTGCTCCTTTTTCGTAAATCCGGGTTTATTCGTCCAGATGGATGTTCCAGCCCGTGTCGATCTTCTGTTTGACGGTTTTCATTGTTGACGAATCCAGCTCCGGCCAGTCGGTCACGGTCTGCGCATGGTTCGAGACCAGATGCGCCTTTTCCGCGCACAGGGCAAGCGGCGTGTCGGCAAGGGAATCGGAGTAGAAGTTGTCGATTACCGGGAAACCGTGGTCGAAGATATACTTTGCCTTTTCCCTGGCATACATCAGATTGTTGAGGAACACCCCGTATTCACGGTCAAAGTCCGAAGCGACGAAGTTCACACCCAGCCGCTTTGCAATCGGTCCGATGATGCACGCCGGCGACGCGCTGATAATCAGATCGTCCGGCTGTTTTTGCGCCAGATACCACGCGGAGATCTTTGTTTCATACTTGTCCCAGTACCGTTCGATCTGCACGTCAAAGTCGTCGACCATCGTTAAAAAGCTGAACATCCGGCGCTGCATCAGATGGTTCGGGATCTTGCCTGTTTTATACTGAATCAGACTTTTCAGCACGCGCGGCAGATAGGTCACAAGCAGCTTCGGATGGCGCACCATGCACCAGCGCGCAAAACCGATGGAACAATCGGAATAAAAAATCGTTCCGTCAAAATCATAAACGTTCATCGCATACCCTCCTGCGTTTTCTTTTCATCCATACGAGTGGCAGATTGTGTTTCATTTCTATCGAGTATTATAATACATCCAAGAATACATTTCAATGGTTTTTTGTCATGTTTATTCGTTTTCCGAAAAACGAAAGGCAGGTAAACGGAAGCACAGACAACGTACTGTTAGGTGAAAGCGCGCCCGGG
>JAEEGL014498897.1_pt1 | contig 12915 bp, 5 predicted proteins | sample 9134231 | NCBI WGS metagenome assembly JAEEGL01 (sample SAMN16246548, study PRJNA631951) | gut metagenome | biome: gut microbiome; feature: rumen; material: fiber-attached | host: Bos | place: Iran: Karaj | collected 2018-10 | reverse complement strand
CGTGCGAATCTGGCCATTGACGCCGGTGCCAGCGGCAGGAGCTTCGGCGGTCTGCGCGGGAGCGGAGGCCTGCGCGGGAGCGGCTTCGGCGGCGGGGGCGGCTTCAGCAGCAGGAGCGGCAGCCGCGCCAGCGGGAGCCAGAGCGGAGGCGTCTTCGCCAGCGGCGCCGACGGCCATGATGTTCTGCAGAACCGGAACCAGATCGCCTTCGTTGCAGAAAAGCGCGAGGACCGTGCCGTCCGCCGTGCATTCCACTTCGATGGAGGACTTGTCCGTTTCAATGTCCGCGATGATGTCGCCGGTCTTGACGGCATCGCCGACCTTCACGCGCCACTTGCTCAACAGACACTCTTCGACTGAATTGCCCGCTTTGGGCATGACCACTGCTTTCGCCATTGTCTTAGCTCCTTCGATTTTCTTGCTTGCCGACGGCATCCATGAAACGCCACGTCAGCTGTTTGATATGACTATTTGCCAATTGAACACTCAATTACACGGGTATTGTTTTCCTCCAGCTCGCGACGGAGATCCGGCTCCATCCAGTCCGTCACCAAAACGTCCAGCCGCGGCGAGGGACAGGCAGCCAGCGAGCGAACCCCAAGCTTGCTGTGGTCCGCCAAAAGAATCACCTTGGCGGCCCGTTGCATGACGAGGCTCTTCGTGAAGGCCTCATTGGCGTCCGTGGTGCTCATGCCGTCCTTCGCGGTGAAGCCCATGGTGCCCATGAACGCCTTGTCGACGGAAAGATTATGCAGAATGGAACTGGTCAACGGCCCCACCAGCGTCCGGCTGATGGCGCGGAATTCGCCGCCCGTCAGAATCAGGCGGTGGCCGCTTTCCATGAGCAGGCTGGCCGCCATGAGGGAGTTGGTGACGATGGTGAGCTGTTTTCGCTTGTCCAGCAGCCGGGCCAGAAGCAGCAGCGTGCTGCCGCCATCCAAAAAGATGGTGTCCTGGTCCTCAATGAGCTCCAGCGCCGCCCTTGCGATGCTCTCCTTCTCCGGACGGTGCTGCCCCTCCTTGTCGGAAAACAGCGGCTCCGCGTTGATCTTGTCCTTCAGCGCCGCGCCGCCATGGATTCGCACCAGCAGCCCCCGGTCGTGCATCTCCTGCAAATCACGCCGCACCGTCGCCATGGACACGCCAAGGGCCTGGCTCAGCGACTCAACGGTCATGACCCCCTGCTCGCGAAGTAGCTGCATAATGCGCTCTGCGCGGCGGGAAACGACCAGTTTGTGTGCGGATTGCGTCATCTTTTGATGGTTTTTTGCGTGATTATTGCTTGTTTATTGATTGAATATAGCCCGAAAATGAGCAAAAGCAAACGCGTCATGGGCAATTATTTGGAATTTGGAACCCAGAATGCAATCCTTCTGCGATTGCACTGTCTTGCGGCTTCCATCTGATTGACAGTTGTGATGGAACAAGAGGGAAGAGGGTAAGAGTGACATCACATATCACGTGCTGAGAGAACACATCTCTTTGGGGGATTCTTTCCTTTCTCCATATGGACCCGCAATTGACGAATGGCCTCAAACAACTATATTGATGCTTTCATCTGCATAACACAGCTGTCTTTTCCAATTGAAAACGATGCCACGGAGCGCAGCAAATGAATTCGGTTCTTTTTCAAATGTATCTGGTTCGGGCCGAACGGTTTCATGAACGGCTGGAGCAATGGCTGTTTGCGGAGACGCGGGTGTTTGACGCCATGGTGCTGACATCGCATAAGCCATTGAGCGCCACAAGGTTGCCAAATGGAAACTACAAGTCCATCATCGAAATGAAGCCATGGGGCAAACTTTGGGACAGCGGCTATTTCCAGCTGAAGGGAGAGATTCCAGAGGAATGGCGCGGCGCTGAGGTCTGGCTGGACCTGCAGATGGGCGGCGAGATACTTCTATACGATGGACAGTATCACCCCGTCGCTCAACTGACGAACACCTGCATCCAAATCCGAAATTTCCGCAAGACGCTCTTCCCCGCGCAGTTAACCGCACAGCCAGGCCCCTTCACCTTCTATGCGGAAGTAGCCGTCAATGGCTTCTCCAACACCATGGACGGCGACACGGGTCTCTGCACCAAACTCCGCTATGGCAAGTTCAACCGCGAAGTCTGGAATCTTCTCAACGATTTCCGCACGCTGTTCTTTTTGTTGCAGTACCATCAGCGGAAGGACGAAGGCATGCTGCCGCCGCCCTATACGGTGCCCGGCGGCTACCATTGGGACCGCAACCGCATCTCCGGCCCGCGAAACCACCGCGCGCAGGCGCTTTGCATGACCTTGAATGAAGCCATTGACGTCTTTGCGGAGAATCCGGCCAACGCGACGGCTGCGCGAGCCGTTCTCGCCCATGAGCTCAGCAGGCCCGCGCAGAGCAGCGAACATGCGACGGTGGCCGTGGGCCATGCTCACCTGGACTGCGGCTATTTGTGGAAGCTGCAGGAGACCGTGCGCAAGGCATGTCGCACCTTCGCAGGGCAGCTCTTCAACATCCAGTTCTACCCCGGCTATGTATTCGGCATGTCGCAACCGCAAGTCTACGAATGGGTTAGGGAGCGCATGCCCATGCTGTTCAACGACGTCAAAGCGGCTGTGAAGAACGGTACATGGGAAGTTCAGGGCGGCATGTGGGTCGAGGCGGACACCATGATGCCCTCCGGCGAGTCCCTCATCCGCCAATTCATCCATGGCAAGAACTACTGGAAGGAGCATTTCGGCGTTGATGTGACCAATGTGTGGTTGCCGGATGGTTTCGGCTTCTCCGGCGCGTTGCCGCAAATCATGAAGGCGTGCGGCTGCCGCTATCTCACCTCACAGAAAATCTCATGGAATGAGTTCAACGAGTTCCCCTACCACAGTTTCCGCTGGCGCGGGCTGGACGGGTCGGAGGTTCTTGTGCATTTTCTTCCGGAGGAGAACTACAACGCCTTCCTTGAACCGAGCACCCTGCGTTGGGGCGAAGACAATTTTCATGAAAGCCATCTCGCGCCGGAGTTCCTCACGCTGTTCGGCTCCGGAGACGGCGGCGGCGGCCCCAAAATGGAGCACATCGAGGCGGGCCTCCGCAATGCAAATCTGGAGGACACGCCACGGCTCTCCTTCGGCCGTGCCTGCGATTTCTTCTCGCGGATGGAGGCCTACGCCGACAAACTCCCCCTATGGGACGGCGAAATCCTGCTGGAATTCCATCGCGGAACGCTCACCAATCAAGGGCGGACGAAGCACTGGCTGCGCACCATGGAACAGAAGACCGCCGCCATCGAAATGCTTATGGCGTTGGGACCGAAGGAGATATGGCCACGCCAAGAGCTGGACGCCATCTGGAAGCGGATGCTGCTCTTCCAGTTCCATGACATCATCACCGGAACCTCTCTGCGCGAGGTCATGGAAGTGGTCGAAACCGATTTCGCCGCCATGAGCAAGCAGGAGGACGGATTTGTAATCAAATTCATAACTAATTGTTGTTCAACACGTTATAATACAGTTACATTCCTTCATTCCATGAACTGCCCCTACACAAGACTCCTTCGGCTGCCGAAGAGCTGGCTCGGCCATGCCGTGTATGACGCCGAAGGCAAAGAGCTGCCCATTCACGAAGACGGCGGACAGATTTTTGCAAAATGCGCCCTGCCGCCACTTTCGACGACGACCTTGTATCGCGGAGGAAAGGTCGGAAGAGCGCCAGTGGAATGGACGCAGGACTGCACGGAATGGGTTCTGGAAAACAGCCGGATTCGCTGCGCGTTCCGCGAGAACGGTGAAATGTCCAGCCTATACGACAAAAGACTGAAGAGGGAAATGCTTGGCAAAGGAGGCGCGAACCGTCTGTCGCTCCATGTGGACATGCCGCGCATCTTCGAGGGTTGGGAAGTGGAATATGCCGACCGCGATGTGCCGCCGGAATTTGCCCACGCCATCGCCAAGCCGGTCATGGCCATCGCCCCGCTGCGTAGCGCCATCACGTTCACATTGGCCATCGGCAAGTCGACCATCCTCCAGACCGCCGTTCTGGAGGATGAGTCATCCTGCGTGGATTTCGTCACGCAGGTTGACTGGAGGGAAACGCAGCGCCGCCTTCGAATGACCATTGAGACGGACAACGACGCCACGGAGGCCGTCGGCGAAGTGCAGCACGGCTTCGTCCGCCGCTGTCTGCACACAAACACCTCGCAGGAGCTGGGCAAATTCGAACACATCGCCCACCGCTGGTATGATTTGTCAGACGACCGCGGCGGCATCGCCTGCCTCAACAACGGCCGTTACGCCCACAGCTGTTCACACAATCAAATCCAGCTCACTCTGCTGCGCTCTCCCTTGCAGGTGGATGTAACCCACGATAACGGCATCCACACGTTCACCTATTCATTGTATTCCCACACGGGGGACTTCCGCGAGGGGAAAGTCGCGGAAGCGGCCTATCAGCTGAACCGTGAGCCGCTCCGCCTCGACGGCGTTTCCGCCATTCCCGCCCTGCCCTTCCAGCTGAAAGGCGATGGCATTGACGTTGATGCGTTCAAGCGAGCGGAACGCAGCGACGACCACATCCTTCGGCTGCATGAATACCACGGACGCCACAGCGAAGCCCAATTGATTCTTCGCGCCAATGTGAAGCCCTATGTGTGTGATGCGTTGGAATGGACAAAGGGAACGCCGCTGAAAGCGCAAAAGGACGGCATCGTGCCCCTGTCCTTCAAACCGTTTGAATTCATCACGATACGACTTGCTTGCGATTAGGCCTCTAGGGGTATTGCCAAAGCATGGCTGAAGTCCTTCGCAAATCAATGGCCCATCAAGGTATTATTGCAAAAATTGAAAGAATGCAAGAAAGGCCCATCTCGCCCCAATGGCCCTTTTTTGGCCCTATAGGGCCGAGGAGGTATTAATATACAGGGTTAGGCATACAACGCGAGGAAGGGCATCGTGGAGGCCCGTAACGGCCATTCATCGAAAAATCAAGAGGCTTTTTTCCGCTTTCAGATGCTTTTTTTGGCCAATTCTGCCCCTGTTTACGGCAAGAAGACGGCGTTCATTCAATGCATTCATTTATATGCATTATATTGCAAAAAACAGGTCGTCTTGGAGAAGCAGGAAACGGCCAAGCCGTTCCGCACAAGGGGGTCAAATTCGCATGCTCTACCTGTCTCGCGTTCAATTGCTGCCTTGCGTCACCCCTTTGTAGGTTTTGCAGATTTCCTCATAGGTCTCGAGAGTGCCGATGTCGTAGCGCTGGCCAGGCATCTGCATGGCGTAGACGGGAAGGCGGTAGCAGATCCATGCGATGAAGCTGCCCGGTGCGTCGACGCCGCAGCCCTCCTTGATCCCCTGCGCGACCATGGCGACCGCCTCCTTCGTGTAATAGTAGAAGGGCGGACAGCACCAATGGGTGGCCGGATGATCCGACTTCTCCGTCATGCCAAGCACGCGGTCATCTTCATCGATGGTGAGGACGCCAGATTTAAGCAGCCGCTTTTCAGAAGGTTCGTAATAGCGCATGACGCAGACGGACCTTTTCTCCCGCGCATAGTCGATGAAGGAGGTGAGGCTGAAATCCAGAAGATTGTCTCCCGCAATGACCAGCAAATCGTCATTGATGTGCAGGGAATCGATGCAGAACTGGATGTCTTTCACAGCACCGAGGCGGGTCTCGTTTGTGGATGTCCCATCGTCGAGCACGGTTATGCAGTGCGGGCTGGCTTCGGCCCATTTCTGGAAATGGGCGGCGAACTTGTGATTGGAGACCACGATGTATTCGCCGATGTGGCCCGTGGTGTCCATGTCGTCAATAAGCCAGTCCAAAATGCTGCGTCCCTGCACCTCCAGAAGCGGCTTCGGAAAGTTTTCCGTGAGAGGATAGAGGCGAGTGGCATAGCCTGCCGCGAGAATCAGGCATTTCATGATGTTGTTTCCTAAGTTTTTCTATTTGAAAGAGATGGGTATTCGGAAATCTTCCGAGAAAGGCAGGCAGATGCCTTCGCTGTAGAGCCAGTCGAATGGCTGGGAGACAACGGAAGAGACGATGCGGGAGCTGACGCGGCGGCCGTCTGCCAGCTCGAGGAGGATGCGGAAACGACGCAGCTTGAAACAGTCCCTGCGCGGATTCTGCAGCTCGAAATAGCTTGTGGGGTTCAAGTTGACAATGGCCTCTGGTGGCAGTTCGTTCTGTATCTCCTTTGACCAGAGGCTCTTGAGTTCATTGCCGCCGGCGGCCGCCAGCGGGCCGATGGACACGCCGTTGACGGAACCCGTGCACTGGAAACTCAGCGGGTTGCTGTCCAGTCCGATGCCTTCATAGCACAGCCAGCCGCGCCTGGCCTTGCGCAGCTCTTCCGTGGAGACGCCGTCGACGAAGCCTTCGTCAGCTTCCATGGTGAACTGGTCAAGATTCGGCACCAGCTGGTTGAGCATCAACTGCTCCTTCGTCTCGATGCGTAAGTCTCCCCAGCAGGCCCAATCGCCTTCCGAATTGTCGTTGGGGCCCACATCGGAAATCAACTTCAGCGTAATGTTCTGCCCCTGCCATGGCGTTAGATCCGCCTGGAAGTCCTTCCATTCATGGCGCTGGACGCTGTTTTCGGCCAGCTGTGTTTCCTTTCCATTCTTGTCTATCAGATTGAGTCTGAACCAGATGCCATCACCGAGATAGCTTCCGTCCTGCTTGCCGACACTGCATTTAAACATGACGGGATAGTCGGCAGGAAGGGTGACAGTCTTGCAGATAAAGGAATAACCGACTCCTTCCGAATAGGGTGGATGGAGGAAGATGCCTGTCTTCGCCACGTTGCCGCAGGACATGGTCTGGAAGTGGCAAGTGGAGCCGTAAGAACCCAAACTGCTGGTTTCCTGTTGGTTACGTATGCAGATGCCCTGGCTGGAAGTGTCTTTCCAGTCGATCTCCATGGATTTGAAGCCTGGACGGGAGAACACGCCGACGGAAATGGACTGGCTCCAGTCACCGTTGCGGAGAACCAGCGGATAGATGTCCAGAGACGTCACTTCAGGCACTGGCATGGGGAGGCGCAGGTCGACATGCCGTCCATGGGGCAGGTCGATGGACTGGCTGCCGCCGTTCCATTCGCAGACGACGGAGCGTAGCTCCGGATCGTGGCTGAAGAGGGAAACGGCGAGGAAGTCGCCTTCCTGATTGACGACGTATCCTACGCGCGGCTGGACGGTGAAGTCGATGGCCAGATCATCCGCCTCGAACCAGAAACGCTGCCCATAGGCGGCATCGGCGGGGATGGTGAAAGGATAGGTTTTGCCGGGCGCCGCGGTGATTGTGAGCGACTGACCCGCAAACACGATGGATTGTGGGCAGGCAAGCACGTCAACATCCACATTTCCTAATTTCAGAAGATAGCTGAAGGCACCCTCCACGGGAAGCACATACGTGTAGCCGCGGCTCCTGCGCAACGCGGCTGGCCCCAGTTCGTTCATCTCCTTGTCCAGCGCCGTGGCGGAGACGACAGGCAGCTTCCAGCCGCATTCTGCGCCGTCAAGCGGGATGAATTCCATGGTGTCGTCATCGATTCTACGGCAGACGCCGCATCCGCTGGCGGCGGCCATGGCGGTATGCCGAAACGCGCCGTCCCGTCCATCAATGAAGAGGAATTCGGGGGTGACGGCCACGTCGAAACGGCCCTCCGCATCATCGGCCGAAAGCACGTCGACGGTGCCGTCCTCCGTCCAGCCGGCGTAGCCATTTGGCGGCAGGTCGAGATGCCGTCCGCCGAAATCGACGGTCATGCGCTCTGTCAGGTTGCCGTTGACGGCGAGGCGTGTGCCGTCCTGATAGCGGATGACCAGCTGCGAACGCTGGTGGACATTGCGGGCAAGGGCGGAGCTTGTGTCGTGGATGTGTCCTTCGGCGTCAACGTAACCGATTGTGTCCACGCTAGTTAGTGTATAGCGGCTATGGAGCTGCTGCAGCATGAAATAGCCACGCATGGTGTTTCGGATGGCGCCGGGGAAGAGGAAGCCCGGATGGCCGAAAGCGAGAGTGGCGGCGAAGAATCGGTCCGCGTAGGCGTCTATTTCAGTGGAGTTGAAGAGATTGCCCCTCTGGTAGAACATGTCCGGGGCGCCCATGCCGAAATTGCATTCGTGGTCATGGATTTTCCGCAAGTCAAAATCCACGAGCCATGGTGCGATGTACAGGCGGTAGTTGGCATCCTGCGCATAGTTTCCATCGGTGAGTCCGCTATAGAAGCAGAAATGCGGGCCTTCCGAATAGACGGGGCCGTTCCAGGCGTTTTTCTGCAGCATCATGATTTCGCCGTATGCGTAGAACGTGGCGGCGAAGGTGCCGGCACCAGGCACGCGGAAGTCATAGTCACATCTCTCCCAAGGAGTCACAGCTGTGTGAACATCGCAGTACGCCGTGCTGAAATGGAATTTTCGCTGATTGATGGGGCTGAGCTTCTCGCAGAATTCGACGGCGCGGGAGGGCTTGGGGCCGTAGCAGCGTGCCCATGCGCTTTGCAGTTGATTGTCGGCTGTCCGCGAGACGAGATCGATGTTCCAGTATTCGTTGACGGGGGCGAAATCCGTGAAATTGTTGTAGGGGCCGTACGTGAAGCCGAGCTCCTCCTGCATGAAGCGGGAATAGTCTGCCATGCCTTCATCTCCGCCTTTGCCAGGGGCCGCCTTGGTGCGGAAGGTGAAGCTTTCACCGCCGTCTCTCCAGCATGTTTCATGGTCTGTCACAAGAACTTCGCGCATGCCATGCCGCCAGATGTTCCGCCAATAGCGTTTGTCGTTTTCCCTGTTTTCGGCGCCATGGGCACGCCATTGCTTGACGCCCGCCACATGCTTCCAGGGCGAGACAGGATTGGGGATGTTGGGGAGGGTCTCCTCGAATCTAGGGCTGAGGGTGATGAAGAATCGCTCGAAGCAGTCGTTGCGCTTGCCATCCGTCTTCGGCACATAGCGGACACCGCCGTTGGAATAAGCCAAACCGTCCTTGGTCACGTCGGCACGTCCGATGGGCTTGCTGGCGTTGGAACGGTACCAGTCCGTGTGGGCGGAGAAAAACAGCGGCGATTCGGCGCTTCCGGAGACAATGGTGCCCGGCCGTCCAGACGAATAATTATAATATGGAATAAGAATGGCGCGTGGATCGACCAGCCCCTTGACCGCGCCGTAGCTGACGAGTCCCACGTGGCCGCCGATGGAGCATGTGTCCAAAATCAGCGTCTTCCCTTTCATCTGAAGGGTGTAGGAGACGTCGAAGCTGTCCTCCCCATGAGTGCAGCGCCATGTGCTTTTGACCATCTGTCCCATTTGCTGAATTTCAAGCAGTTCTTGAGAATCCGGCATCCCATTGTCTGGAAATCTGGCGCCTCCTTCGAAGAGGGGGAAGAACCAGTCCTGGTCGTTCCACTGCATCTGTATGTCGCTCCATTGGCCGTTTTTCGGCGTGTAGCGGAGGCGGAGGCAGCCATCGTCCCCTTCATAGGTGAAGAGGAAGGAATCGCCTTCCTGCCGCAACGTATTGGTGCTGTTGGGCGCGGCGCTGTCCGGCAGGATGGTGTCTTCGCGGTTTGGGAAGGGAAGGCGTCCTCTTCCTGTGTTCAGGCCGCAGTCCTGGCCGGGAAACATGTCGATGCCGCGTTTCGGGCGCTGGGAGAAGGAGAGCGCGTTGAACTGCTCCTTATGGAGGGAGAGATTGTCGAAGAAGAGGAGGCGTTCCGCCTTGTTGACGCCGTTGAGGATTTTGATGCCCGAAAAGACAGTGCCCGGCTGGTTCAGCAGTTCTTCCTGCTCTTTGGTGAGACGGACCAGCGGCAGGAACCACTCTTTCCATCCGATATTGCAGAGGAAAACGCTTTCCTCCCTGCCGTCAGCTGTCTTGAAAAGGATATTGACGTTGGCCTGCGGTGTCGTTGGATCCTGCTCCCAGAACCAGTTGTTGCCGTAGATCCACATGCCAATCATGTCGAAGGGGATGGTCACGGGAAGCGGCGCGGGTGGCCGCAGGATGATAGAGGGCGTGCCATTGCCACCATAGCGGTAGCTGAGCTTGGTGACATGGTCGCCGAACAGCTGCTGTTCCCGCGTACGCCGGAAGCTGGCCTCGCAGTTCACTGTCTCGACGGACCATTCCTCCGAAGCTTCGAAATCCACAAGCGGTGGCCAGAAGTCCTTCGTCCTGCCCGCCCAATCCATCTCATAGGGGCGCTGGCCGACTTTCTCTTGCGCGTAGGCCATGCAAAGGAATGAACACAAAACCCAGAGCGAAGTATGCGTGATTTTCATATAACTATATAATATTCAATAACTTACATGCTTTTCTTTTACAGATTGATGCCGTTGGCACTGCGGCAGATATGGACGGCATACTTTCCTTTCAGGTTCGGGAAGGCGTCCAGATAGGCCTGTGTCACTGTCTCCGAAATGGCGTCCACCTTGTCCGGATCGACCAATGCCATGCAGCAGCCCTTGAAGCCTGCGCCAGAGAATCTTCCGCCATAGATGCCATCGGTTTCCGTCATGATGTCGTACAGCTTCTTGAGTTCGGGGGAGCCTGTTTCCCACAGCTCAATGGAGGAGCGTCCGCTTTCGAAGGAAAGGCGACCGAAAGTGTCCAAATCTCCCACCCGCCAGGCCTCCGCCCCTTTGCGGACTCGTTCCATCTCGCCATAGAAATGGTTGATGCGCCGCCGCCATGTGTCCGGAAGGCGGTCCTTGTACTGCTCGAAGACATCCCAAGGCACCTCGCGGGAGACCGTCTCATTGAATTTTCCATAATCCATTCCCGCATAAGCCTTTAGCGCATAGGCCGCCGCACGGCATTCATCCACGCGCATGTTGAATTTGGAGCCGGCCAGGGAGCGCTCCAGTCCGGAGAAGAAGATGGCGATTCGATAGGGCTTCATGGTGGGCAGGGAGGGGATGAGCTCATAACTGTCGTCCTTTGTGTCCAGATAGAGCAGATGGTCCTTCTTGCAGAGGACCTCGCAGCTCTGGTCCAGCTTGCCGCAGGCCACGCCGACGTACTGGTTCTCCGCCGCCAGCGCCGTCAGAATCATCTCCTGTTTGGTCAGTGTGATGCCATTCACGCGGCATAGTGCGGAGAGGAAGGAGATGATGACGGCGGCCGAAGACGACAGGCCACCAATGGGAAGGCTGCCTTCTATGACGCCCGCCAATCCGAATTTCAGCGGATGGTTCTGGTTCAAAAACAGCGCCGCGCCTCGCAGATAGTCTGCCCAGTCATTCTGCTTCTGATCGGGAATGGCGTTGACGAAGAACTGCGCCCGCTTCTCGAAGTTCATGGACGACAATTCTATGATGCCGTTGTGTTTAGTGCGGTAGGCGATGTGGATGCCTTTGTCCAAGGCCAGTCCCGTGACCAGACCATGCTGATGGTCCACATGGGCGCCCAGCGGGCAGATGCGGTAAGGGCAGAACGCGATGCCTTCCGGCTCGCTGTGGTAGATTTCCTGAAATTTGTCAAAGCAGTTCATGGCAATCCCTTTTATGGTCACATGAGTTCTTCCTACATCGATTCTCCGCCACCAACACCATGGTGGCGACATGGGCCACAGCCAGTCTCCTGTGAGCGGATTGGTCAATGTCCATCCGTTCAACTTCCCTGTCCATAAACCCTGTATTAGACTAGCACGGCTTCCTGTCTTTTCAACTTCCTATCTCAAATATCATTGCAAAAATCATTGAGAAAAGGAAATCCCTCAGTGATGGCTATGTCTCATGGCACGGAATGCAAACAGAGCCGTCCCCTTTCAAAAAGCAACGGAAAAAGTAACGGCGCGCGGCGAATTATCCCTTCCGTTTGGCATCGCCTGTTCCTGTATTATAGTATATAATATATGGTATATAGAGGAGGCCGCCATGGAGCCGCAGAAGAAACTGATCCCCCAGAGCATCGACTACTACGACGAGCTTGTCAAAGGCAACTACTACTACGTCGACAAGACCCTGCTGGTCAAGAATGTGATTGACAACGGCAGCAAGGTGACGCTGTACGCGCGGCCCCGCCGCTTCGGCAAGTCCATGAACCTCTCCATGCTGGACTGCTTCTTCAACATCGACGGGAAGGGCAGGGGGCTCTTCGAGGGCACCGCCATCCTGAAGGCGGAGGAGCGCTACACGTCCGAGATGGGCAAGTACCCCGTCATCATGCTGACCCTCAAGGACATGAAGTGCCCTGACTTTAGGACGGCCTCGATAGCCTTTCGGGAGATCATCGTCAACGCGTGGCAGGAGCATGGGTATCTGGCAAAGGATCCAAACTTGACGGACAGGGACCGTCAGCTCATGGATGACATCCTTTTCGGACGCGTGAGCATGGAGGAGCTGGCCAGCTCGATCCTGCTGCTGACGCGGCTGCTGAATCTTCACCATGGGGCTCCCGCCGTGCTGCTCATCGACGAATACGACGTGCCGCTGGAGGCGGGCCACACGGGCGGCTACTATCCGCAGATCCTGCCCCTCGTCCGCCGCATGATGAGCACCTCCTGCAAAAGCAACCCGCATCTGCGGCTCTCCGTCCACACGGGCTGCCTCCGCATCGCCCGCGAGAGCCTCTACACGGGCTTCAACAACCCCACCGTCAACACCATCCTCTCCGATGACGGCGCCGACCTCTTCGGCTTCACGGAGGCGGAGGTGCAGGCCCTGCTGGACTACTACGGAATCAGCGACTGGATGCCGGAGATGCGGAAATGGTACGACGGCTACCGCTTCGGGCAGTCCGAGATCTACAACCCGTGGAGCGTCCTGCACTTCGCCTACGACATCCTGAAAAGTCCAAGACCCAAAGCCCGGCCCTATTGGATGAACACCTCCGGCAACGACCTGCTGGTGGACCTCATCCGAACCTCCGTCTCCGCCGGAGACGACCGCAACGACATCGAGCGGCTGCTGGAGGGCGGCTCCGTCACGCGCGCCGT
>JAEEGL012676408.1_pt1 | contig 12915 bp, 15 predicted proteins | sample 9134231 | NCBI WGS metagenome assembly JAEEGL01 (sample SAMN16246548, study PRJNA631951) | gut metagenome | biome: gut microbiome; feature: rumen; material: fiber-attached | host: Bos | place: Iran: Karaj | collected 2018-10 | reverse complement strand
TTCCCGAATCTCTTCGGCAAGTGGTGCCGGCCGAATTACAATTCTGCCGTGGCGACGTTCTGCAATGCGGTGGCGAATGACCTGCCTTACACGGTCAACGACCCGTCGGTGGAACTGGAGCTGCTGTATATCGATGACCTTGTGGACGAGATGATTGCTTGCCTGCGTGGGGAGGAGCACCGGTGTGAGTTCGATGGACTGGAGGTGATACCTTCTGCTTCTGGCCGCTACTGCTACGTGCCGGTGACACACAAGGCGACGCTGGGGGAGATTGTGGAGTTGCTCAAGTCGTTCGCCGCGCAGCCATCGACATTGATGATCCCGGAGATTCCGGCGGGCTCGTTCGCCAAGAAGCTTTATTCGACCTATCTGTCTTACCTGCCGTATGAGAAGACTGCATTCCCGTTGAAGATGAACGTGGATGAGCGGGGGAGTTTCACCGAGCTGGTGCATACGCATAACGCCGGCCAGGTTTCGATTAATATTTCGAAACCCGGTATCACCAAGGGCCAGCACTGGCACAACACCAAGTTCGAACAGTTTATCGTAGTGAAGGGACATGGGCTCATTCAGCAGAGGAATTTGAACGATCCTGAAGGTAAGGTGCTGGAATGGGAAGTCTCCGGAAATAATATCCAGGCAGTTCACATGCTCCCGGGATATACGCATAATATCATCAATCTTTCAGATACCGAAGAACTGGTGACAGTTATGTACTGCAATGAGGTATTTAACCCGGACAAACCAGATACGTATTTTGAACCGGTGGAATAGAATGTCACACTGAGCCCGGTTGTCATTCTGAGCGAAGCGAAGAATCTAATAATTAACAAGATATGGCACAATTCAAAAATAACGGGAAGCTTAAGCTTCTTATCATCGTCGGTACACGCCCGGAAATCATCCGTCTGGCGGCGGTGATTAACAAATGCCGGGAGTACTTTGACTGCCTGCTGGCGCACACCGGGCAGAACTATGATTATAACCTGAACGGGGTGTTCTTCAAGGACTTGAAGCTGGCGGACCCGGACGTGTATATGGAAGCCGTGGGCAATGACCTGGGTGAAACGATGGGCAACATCATCGCCAAGAGCTACCAGTTGATGGTGGAGGTTCAGCCTGACGCTGTACTGGTATTAGGAGATACAAACTCGTGTTTGAGTGTTATCGGCGCCAAGAGGCTCCACATCCCCATCTTCCACATGGAGGCGGGCAACCGCTGCAAGGACGAGTGCCTGCCCGAGGAGACGAACCGCCGCATCGTGGATATCATCTCCGATGTGAACATGGCCTACAGTGAGCATGCGCGCAGGTACCTGGCCGATACTGGGCTGCCTAAGGAGCGTACGTATGTGACTGGCTCTCCGATGGCAGAGGTCCTGCATAATAATTTGGCGGAGATCGAAGCCTCTGACATTCATGCCCGGCTTGGTCTTGAGAAGGGCAAGTACATTCTTTTGAGTGCGCACCGGGAGGAGAATATCGACACGGAGAAGAACTTCCTGTCACTGTTCAATGCCATTAACAAGATGGCAGAGAAGTATGACATGCCTATTCTGTACTCCTGCCACCCGCGTTCCCGCAAGCGCCTGGAGGCCAGCGGCTTTAAGCTCGATGGGCGCGTCATCCAGCACGAGCCCCTCGGCTTCCACGACTACAACTGCCTGCAAATGAACGCCTTCTGCGTCGTCTCCGATTCCGGCACCCTGCCCGAGGAGAGCAGCTTCTTCACCAGCATCGGCCACCCCTTCCCGGCCGTCTGCATCCGCACCTCCACCGAGCGTCCGGAGGCCCTGGACAAGGGTTGCTTCGTGCTCAGCGGCATCGACACCAAAGGCCTTCTGCAGTCCGTTGACGTGGCCGTGGAGCTCATCCGCGACGGCAACCCCGGCATCCCCGTGCCCGACTACGTGGACGAGAACGTCTCCACCAAGGTCGTCCGCATCATCCAGAGCTACGTGGGGGTAGTCAACAAAATGGTCTGGCGGAAGTTCTAGCGTTCAAAAGCGTCCAGCCTTATTTCGACCCGGGCCCAGGCTTCGCCCACCCATGCAGAACGACAACTTGGAGCCCTTATGCGTTTTGAAGGACACCGCTGGATTGAGGCTCATCCCGTTTGGAAAGCTATGTACTACCAAGTCGTGCTACAAGGAGGTACCTTGCTATCTGAATGGCGTTTCAGAGGCCTTGTTTAAAGTGGGCATGTGCTCCCTGCCGGCCCGTATGTCAGTGATGACGATGTGCGGTATATCGTGGAGACGATAAAGGGTGCCATCGAGAAATAATTCATTATCGAATTTTCTTTCGATAATCGGGCTTTATCTAATTATAACTCGATATCGGTATCATGATTATTGATAAAGAGGTCCTTGACAACCTCTCTGCCCAGGCCAAGGCGTCGCCGCGGCTGCGGATGAGCATGGACCTGCGCAATTCCCCTTCCGACGGCTCCCAGCGGATGCTCAATGCCCTGGAACCCGGGACGGTGATGCCTATCCACAGACATCGTGCTTCATCTGAAATTGTCGTTATAATCCGTGGCAAGATCCAGTGGGTGTTTTATGACGACGATGGTAACGAGACGGACCGGGTGACCTTGGACGCCAATGGCGAACCGAGATGCCTCAATGTGGAAAAAGGAAGATGGCATTCGCTGGAATGCCTGGAAAGCGGGAGTGTGCTGTTTGAGTGCAAGGATGGGGCGTATGCGCCGCAGGGGGAAAAAGATATGATTGCCCTATGACTGATTTACAAGAAGCCTTAAAATATTTACGTCAAAGAGTAAATGTGACAACACGATATCCCTTTGATGGAAATCAATTAGTCATTATGTATGATGACCATCGTTGGTTACTGAATGTTCTATTCAAGATTCAGAAGGATAATTTGCTGCCATATGCGCCAAAATTAGTTTTCTTTGATTCTCATGATGATTATGCAGGGACGCGAAAACAATCACAACTGCTCAAGTCTTTAGGCGTTGGAAATCTATTAGACGCAACAGAAAAGGACTTCTCTGCCTTCGTTGATTATGAAATTGGAACAGACGACGGCAACTGGTTATCTGTCGCATGTGAATTGAATCTGATTTCTGATGCAGTGGTTATAGGGAACAAGTTTGGAACTAATATACTGTCAGAAGAAGATGTAGTGCATAAGTCTGAGGATGGAACTGAACATCATCTATACAAACTAAGCAGTGATCTTGATTATGAATTAGGAGGTCGCGGATCTTTAGGCGACACCTTTCGTGAAGACGATTTTCAGGGTGTGCGACAATTTTTTGATATAAAATATGGCCATGATTATGCACATATAGGAAAGATAAGTCCATTTATTCTTGACTTTGACCTTGACTTCTTCACCTTGAATACAGATGAGGGAATAATAGCTTGGCCTTTGAGTATTTGGAAAAAGCACTACGGACAGTTCAGTATGGAGAGAAGATTTATAGAAGATCTTATGAAGAAAGCCGAGGTTATTACGATATGTAGAGAACCTGATTATTGTGGAAATCCCGGGATTGGTGGTGCAAACTACAATCTTCAGAATCTGGATCGTTTCTTCTTAAATGGAGACTTAGGAACTTTTTTAGGCTACTAATATTGCGGTAATCTATAACCCGGGTCCGGCCATGCACGGTGTGCGGAAGCCGGTAGGGGAGTTGGTGACGAAGAATGATTAATAGGTTCTTTGCTGGCACTATTTTCGTTGCATTATCATTGTATTGTAAATAATTATTCATATGCCAAGTGATTATTCAGAGGTAAACTATGCTAGGACATTTCTTTCTCAAGTGATTATCCGGGCGGACTTTATGGATTTCATTGATTCTGCTTTCTTGTTTCAAGAAGGAAAGATTAATGCTATCAGAATGGCCTTCCCGCATGTAGCCATGAGACAAGTTGTTCGTTTTAATGATGTGAATGTTTTGTTGCAGAATGGCCAACCGCAAACACAATCTGTAACTCGGGAAGGATTCCAGCAGACCTTTATGGATAGAGACGGGAATAAACTTATCCTTTCAAACAAGTTCATTGTACTGGAAGTTAATCATTATACTAATTTTGAGACCGCCAGGGAAATGATTGGGTATGCGTTACGGTCAATTATTGGAGAGGCAGATATTAATGTATCAAGGTTGGGGATTCGATATGTCAATCTGTTCGATAGTGGCCGAATTCGATTGTCAAAGAGTTTCTTTAATACTGAAGTCAGAGCATTGTACAATCCGTCGGCATCATCGGAAGAGGATCCATTAAAATGTGTACGTTCAATGTGTCTGAATGAATATCGTGTTGGAGATATGAGATTGAATTTCCGTTATGGGATGTATAATCCTCAGTACCCAAATATTATGCGAGATCAATCTTTTACTTTGGATTATGATTGTTACTGCGATTCAATCCTATGTGGCTACGATGTTTTGATGGGCCACATTAATAGAGGACATGATGAGATTCAAGCACTCTTCGAAGCATCCATAACTGACACTCTTAGAGAAAGAATGAGAAATGCCTAATTCACTTGAGCAATTAGATAAGTTCGAACCGATGTCATTTCCGTCGACAGGCACTGTTGTTACGGATGCTGAAGTGGTTTTGGACTATTCGGGTAATAATGAGGAACCTACTCAGGTTCCATCAATGGAGCCCAATCCCATTATTGAAGCACATGTGGCTGACATCGAAGAGTCATATTTAATTCCGAAAAAGGTGATAGTTAGACGATATAGGCTTAAGAAATAATGTCCACTACATCAATAGCTAAGAAAGCAATTCCGAATAATCAAATATGCCAGGGAGACATCTATAAAGATGTGAAGTATTCATATATCAGCGAGGATAAAGATGACAGTATCGAAATAGTTGAGTACACATTCCCTTTGGCGATAGTCATCAGTCAAGCATGCGATGTCGACTTCATGAGCAGAATTATTGAAACGAAGTCTGGAAAAGCAAACAAGTTTATGCCTTCAATCTTAATGTGCCCGATATACAACAGAGAGGATGCAAAAAAGATGAGCTATTTGGATGCGGCATTTAAAGAGTTAGATATCATTAAGGAGGGTGATGAAAAGACTCCATTGTTTACTTCGAAAGAGGGAGAAATAATAGATCGGGATTGGCATTATCGTTTTCATGCATTAACAGTTATAGATGAGGCAAAAAGAATCCTGATTGAGAACGCAATAATTGATTTCAAGCATTATTTCACAGTCCCGGCATCGTATCTATACACCAATCGGGCTAATCGATTATATCATATGGAGTCATTGTTTGCTGAACAGGTGACACTTAAGTATGCAACTTATTTGTCTAGAGTAGCAATACCATGAGCTGAGCATTACGGCATAAATAACCGATTCCCTTCATCCTTTTTCCGGCTTTGAGCAATTCGGCTGTTGTGCGAATTGGTTATTGCGCAGCTTTTGAGTGATTTATTTCGGTATTTTGGAAGAGTTTAACAATCTTTCAACGTTATGAAAACCATCAATATCGCTGAAATCCTATTGTCTCCGGACCTTGGCTCGCGTTCGCAGGCCAGGGGCTTTCGGCGGTTTGTGGATGAGAACTATTCAGGTGAACAGGTGACGATTGATTTCAGTGGTGTGCAGTTTTCTTCGCGGGCCTTCATGGATGAGTTCTACAATCTCTTTCTGTCGCCCGCGGTTTCGTCGGAATCAAAGGTTGAGGTCGCGAATATGTCGGATGACATCGCCGCTATACTGGCATCCGTTGTCCGTACGAATTCGCATCCTCGTGTTGTCTCATCGTCAAATGTTGAGGCCCCTGTGCGTGAGTTCAAGATAGAGGAGAACCCTTCGGTCGGCATCTTTTGGTACGACTTTGCTTCACATTCACTTTTCGGTGTTCGGAAGCAAGAGGTGACGCCTTCTCAGATAGAAACGGCAGCTTGCGATGGGCTGCCGTTCATCATCTATCCGGAGACGAATGAAGAGGTCTGGCAGCGGGAAAAGTTCCCGGGCGACTACGCCCGCACCCCGCGCGGTCGCGTCTCCTGGATTGTGAACCGCTTCGTCGTTCTGGTTGGCTCTTGGGCTCGCCCCATCGAGGACGAACTCACCGCCCTCCTTCAGGCAGAGTTTTCCCTTCCGTCCCTTGAGTTTGTGTTCGACGAGCACTGGGATGTTACTTAGCGCACCTTTCTCGAACACATCATAATGATTAAGATTGTTCACGGAAATATGTTCGATTGTCAAGCTGACGCATTGGTCAATACGGTCAACTGCGTGGGCGTGATGGGGGCCGGGGTTGCTCTGCAGTTCAAGAACCGCTATCCGGACATGTTCCAGGATTATGTCCGTCGTTGTCGTAGTGGCCAGGTTCGTCCAGGGCAACCGTATGAATGGAGGGGACAAGACCTTTTCGGACCGACTCCGATTATCATCAACTTCCCAACCAAGGACGATTGGCGTAATCCCTCGGAATATGAGTGGGTTTCATCAGGCTTGAAGTGGCTGCGGGAGTATCTTCTTTACTCTCCGGGAGTCCGCATCGCCATCCCGGCTTTGGGCTGCGGCCTTGGCGGACTTGACTGGTCCGTGGTTCTGAAGATGATCCAGGACGCTCTCGGAGATTTGCCCAATGAGATCCTTGTTTTTCCTCCCCAAGGGCGTTGAAGATGTTTTTTGCGTTCTGGTTTGATTATCTGACAACAATATCGTAACTTTGACATATGTTTAAGAGTGTTGGCATACAAGGATATAAGTCCATCAGGTCTCAGAAGGTTTCTCTCGGGCGGATGAACATCCTCATTGGAGGCAATGGGGCAGGGAAGAGTAATTTCCTGTCTGTATTTAATCTTGTGAAGGCGGTGAGTGAAGAAGGTCTTGACGCTTGGGTGGAGGAGAATGGTGGAGCGAATCGTATTCTTCACCTTGGGCGCAAGATTACTCCCGGCATTCAGTTGTCTTTTGGGTTTAACAAAGAAGACCGAAAAGAGCAGAATGAGTTATTCCTTGCTTTTGAAGAATCTGCTGACAGACTGGCGTTAAAGTATGTCGGGACAACTTCTTTAGAGAATGCCAGGTCTTTTCATACTTCATCACAGCGTTTGGATGGAGAGGAGGCTAGACTTTTCTCTCCTTTGCGTGTTTACCATTTCGTAGACACAGGAAAGACTTCGCCCATCAAGCAGAACTGCAATGTGAATGACAACCGTTTCCTGCGTTCCGACGGCTCCAATCTGGCGGCGGTGTTGTATTATATTTCTCAGAAGCATCCTAAGCGTTTTGCGCAGATTGAACGGACGATCGCTGAGATTGCGCCTTTCTTTGCGGGCTTTGATTTGCAGCCGTCTCGTATTAACGATTCTATCATCCGTTTGACGTGGAGGCAGAAGGGGGCATCCGATGCGTATCTGGATGCGGAACAGTTGTCGGATGGTACGCTGCGGATGATTTGTCTGGTTACGCTGCTGATGCAGCCGGAACTGCCTGCGGTCATTTTGATTGATGAACCGGAGTTGGGACTGCATCCTGCGGCGTTGGCACTATTCTGCGCGTTGGTCAAGAAGGCCGCCAAGGATAGTCAGATTATTATATCGACCCAGTCCATTGATATCGTTAACCAGTTCTCTCCGGAGGATATCATCGTCTGCGACAATGATGGGGAAGAGACGGTCTTTAAGCGTCTGGATGACATGGACTTGTCGGCCTGGCAGAACGACTACTCGCTTGGCGAGCTATGGGAGAAGAATGTGTTCGGCGGTAATCCGTAGGGGGAGATGGGTATGAGGCGTCTGGTCTTTATCGTTGAGGGCCGCTCGGAAGAGCGGTTCATTAACAAGCTCTTGATTCCTTATCTGTCGGCCAAGGATGGGCTGCAGGGGATTCCTATGCATGCCCAGCGGTTGTTGACCAATCGGAAGAAGTTGATTCGCGGCGGCAACGTCAGCTTTGGCAAGTTTGCCAATGATGTGCGCAACGTCGCGGCATCCGGAGATGTGCTGGTGACTACGATGGTTGACTTTTTCCGTCTGCCCGCCGACTTCCCGGGTTATACGACAGATAGCATGAAGGTGGATATGATTGAACAGGCTATACGCGATGCTTTGGCGGCTGAGGTGGATCCAGCAATCTTCCTGCCTTATATCCAGCGGCACGAGTTTGAAACGCTCCTTTTCTCCAATATGGACGGCTTCGCAGTTATGGACATAGATGAGAAGGCCTTGGCCCAACTGGAAAGCATCGAGCAGGAGTACGCCAATCCGGAGGACATCAACGGTGGTGCCGAAACCGCCCCATCCAAACGTCTTGGTCACATCTTCAATTACGAAAAGGCCGCGGACAGTTTCTCTATGCTCTCCGCCATCCCCATCGACACCATTCGCGCCAAGTGCCCGCGTTTCAATCGCTGGGTTTTGCAACTGGAAGAGGGTCTGAAGGCGGGACGGTTCCTATAGTCGCATTTCATTCCGAGCTTTTTTCAAATTTCTAAGATCTTTAAGCTTACGGGCCAGCACCTCAACGAGGTCGCTGGCCCGAAGTGTGTCTAGTTGATGGTCCGTTCAAATCCACGACCGTTATCATATATGTTATAGTCGTGTTGATATCTACCTAAGACTATAGCAGGATGAATTTGATGCTCATATGCGAAGGTGCGAAGTTTGGCGCCTATTGCATAAGGGCTCTCTCCGTAATTCTTTTCCTTAAACAATTGCCAGTCTTTTGCCGGAATTAGGACGTTGTTGGCAAAAGTATCAGCTTCCTGTTCTTCGATACCTTCTTTCATGTCCGGGAGCGTAATGCAGTTCTTGCTCTTTTCCTGGGAGTTAAGATGTCTGAAGACGTGGCAAATCTCATGCATTAATGTGAACGCGAGGATGTCTATCTTTTTGTAGCGCAGAGTCAGAGCGATGGACGGGTTGGCACCCTTCCAGAAGGAGAATCCATCAATATGGGTCCCTTTCTCATTGTCAAGACGAATAAAGCGTATACCATACTCCTGCATCAAATTCTCAATCCTTTCAATGGTATCCTCGTTCTCGAAAAAGATGGTTCGCAGTCCTTCTGTTAGTTCGATTAGCGAGTCGGGGGAGAACCTCTTGGGTCGTTCTTTTTTTGCGCTTTCTGCATAGGCGATTTGTTTCCAGGTAAACAGGTTGACCGGGTTATTGGTAAACTTGTCCGATTTGCGGAAAAAGGCAGGATTCACATCGCGGATAAAGGCCTCTTTCAAAGCAACTGCATTCTTTACTCCGAAAAACGACAAAACTGAATCGATTTTCTCGTGCACATTCTTCCCCAATCCTGTCGGGAGGTATCTTTCCAAGTACTTTACATTACAGCAGTCCTGGATGGCTTGCCATGTTTCAATGTCGCGCTGTTTGCGAAGAAAATCATCTTTCATCCGCGCGATTTCCAAGTCGCGTTCGGCCTGAAGCCGGAGCCATGATCCGGCATCTTTGCCCAGAGCGGCTTCGAATAGGATAGCGATGTCAGGTGTCACACTTCGCTTGCCATTGATGATGTCGTTCAGTACCGAAGCGGGCATGCCAATAGTCGCTGCAAAATCTTTTTGATTCACCCCTCTTGTCTCCAACTCGTCTTTTAAAACCTCGCCGGGATGAACTGTGGAGTAGGTGGTGTTCTTGCTCATATAGTGTGTTAGTTTGTTTCGTGCAGGCGCCGTTTTGGGGGACGCAAAGGCAAAGGTAAGCTTTATTTCTGGAACTTCCAAGGATTTCTGAAATTATCTAAATCAGATAATTATTCGAATATTCATGATGCTTTAATTTATGGGTGATTGAGAATGAGTAGTGTGATAAGTAAGAAGCCGGATTCAAAGGTCTATAGATTACTATAGACTGCTGAAATCTAGATTGTTAAAAACTATGTTAATAACTCTCCCCAATAAAGATTTGGGGTATTTTCCCAAAAAACAGTATCTTTGTGAAAACATTAAAGATTAATGATATGACGTAGAATCTGAGATGACCGTCCGGAAAAGAATTGGAGCAGGCCTGAACCCGCTCCATATGACTAATAAATGCTTGCCAGCATGGGGGATAATCCCCTGATTATTAGTTTCTTCGACAAAGATAGTTTGTCTCCGGCATAATTCCAAATTTATGTTCAGCCCGACGCTCAATCGGGTAAGTGAGAGCATAGTTGTGAACGCTTTATGAATAAGGAGACTTAATCATGAAACAGCATAGTACACCTGAAGCCGGGTATATCTTGATCTTCCGACCGTGGATCACTACCCGCAATGGCAGAAGAATCTATCCGCGTCGTGGTAGAGTATTCTGCCTGAAGGTCCGCGCAGAAAGGGCGTAGTTCCCTATCACCTACGGACTGAACGAGACGGGACCTTATCCCGTCTGCTACTTGGTCTGAGAACAGACTATCCTTGTTGATGATCCGCGCCATTGAAACATGGGGCGGATTGTTTTTACTTATGGTAGAATCCCCATCTGGCCTCGCCAATGACCCGCTGGAAATCGTCCACGCGGTTCTGTAGTTCGTGGAGGTCGAAGAACTCGGGGTCAAACTCACGGCCCATCCAGTAGAGGGTACTCTTCGCGTTCGTCGTCATCCTCATCAGGATTCGCCAGCGCCTTGAGCATATCGGCATATCCATCAACGCCGCCCACATCTTCCGGCGGGCAGACGCCTTGGCCGGAAATCAGATGGGCACCGGCATAGTCGCCGGCGGTATCTTCATACATATTGGGACGAATGTTGAGGAGCGTGACGATATGCTTCCAACTGTCTCCTCCCCAGGGAGGTGCAATGAACGCCCGGGCTGCGTCGGTGCTTCGTGGGAGCGTGGGTGCCGGGAATCCGCATCGGCGTAGTACGGATGCGAAGTTGTTACCCCTTCAGCAGCGGCAGCAAGAAGTGGTACGGGAAGTAACACAAAAGAAAAGCAAGAAAGATTTGAATAAATCAAAGATATTGTATTATCTTTGTCAAGACAATTATATTATAGCCACTATAGGGCATAAAAACCTTTGATTATGGGAACTGACGCTTAGTTTTTGAAAGCATGAAATCAATATTGGGCAGTATTTGGAAATGGATTGTGGGGTGTGCTACTGTTGCATCATTACTTGGTCTTGTGCTCACTTTCACTTCGGATAAGAATGCAGCAATCATCTCGTTGATTGCTTTTTGCTTTTTCTTGGTAATCATTATCATAGGTGTATTTATTACTATGAGTCGGTTACTCAAACAGAATCATCCGGAGCCCTATCAAAGAATCTCATCCTTCTATGAGTTCCGTTCGGATGACGGACAAAAGTCTGTGTTTGAGACGTATCGTTTGATTCAAAGCAAGCGAGCGTTGCTGACTCATATTGAGTATAAGTTTAAGTGGAGTGGGACTAAAGCTCCTGTCATCTCATCCAACAGCCAAGTATTGGGCCCTGTAGTTGCCTCTCATGATGAACACACGTGGGACAAATGTGATATTCATTTCAAGACGCCACTGACTTACAACGAAAGTACAGTTGTTCATATCAAAACGCAGAATGACGATTACGACGGTAAAGCTCAGCCTTATATTTCATCGAAACTGGATTCACCGATTAAGATAATGCAGTTTAAAGTACTTCTCTCATATAAACCCGATGACTATGCAGCCAAGGCTAAGTATGAGCGCAAAAAGATTGATGTCGATGTTGATTCAAGTTGGGAGTATATTGATTCAATTGACTTTGACACTAAGTACAAGCAATATCAGTACGTCGATGTAGACCCCGAGCCTGGATATGTTTATCGGATTATGTGGGAGAAGTAGAGCTGAAAATCGTGGGAGACTGTATTCAGTAAATGGCTGAACGCATCTTTTGTAATTAGTCAGAGCTGTATTTCCTCAAATCACTAAAAATGGACGTGAAGATAACCCAATCACTATTGGACAGCCTCGCCGCCCAAGCAAAAGCTTCGCCCCGGCTCCGGATGAACCTCGATCTGCGGAATTCGCCCTCCGATAGCTCCCTGCGTATGCTAAATGCCCTCGAGCTTGGCACGCCGTTGCCCATCCATCGGCCAGTGGCACACGGTGGAGGTCCTGGAAAGCGGCACGGTGATCCTGGAGTGCAAGGACGGGGCGTATGAGCCGCAGGGGCCGGAGGACATACTTTCTCTCTAATCAGCGTCCTTCATGGTCTTTTATTCGGGTCGGTATCTCGTTGAGGTGCCGACCCGAATGGTTTTCCGTAAAAAAATTACGACAATTCAAAAAGTATTTGTATATTTGTGGCAAATACTAATGTGCTACCTTATGCTTGCAAAGTTTTCCGTAAAAAATTTCCGGGGATTCAGGGATAAAGTCGAACTGGATCTCACCAGGCACAGCAACTTCAGCTTTAACCTGTATGCCATCAAGGATGATATTATTAAGAATGGTATTATCTATGGTCCTAATGGCTCCGGGAAAACAAATTTCAGTCTTGCCATATTTGACATCGTCAACCACCTGTCTCAGAAATGGAAAAAGGCGGATTATTATGCAAACTTCACCTATGCTGGCGACCCTAACCTGAAGGTGGAGTTTGACTATTTGTTTTGCTTCGACGGAAGAAAGGTAGAGTATAGCTATTCCAAGAATTATCAAGGAATCCTGACGGCCGAAGCCATGTTTGTGGACGGCAAGCCGGGTTTCAAGCGTGCGGAGGGAAAGGTCACTATCGACACGGATTCTTTCCCTATCGATAAGTCCATGCAGCGGAATCTGGCGGACAATGCCAATAATATCCCTATCGTGAATTTCCTGCTGATGTCCATCCCGCTGGCTCATGATCATTATCTGATAAAACTGCAGCAGTTTGTGAATGGGATGCTCTGGTTCCGCAATCTGGATGTGCGGGAGTTCATCGGCCTGGAGACGGGTGTCTCTATGATAGAGGAGTACATCATCAGGAATAAACTGATTGACGACTTCC
>JAEEGL011182355.1_pt1 | contig 12915 bp, 16 predicted proteins | sample 9134231 | NCBI WGS metagenome assembly JAEEGL01 (sample SAMN16246548, study PRJNA631951) | gut metagenome | biome: gut microbiome; feature: rumen; material: fiber-attached | host: Bos | place: Iran: Karaj | collected 2018-10 | reverse complement strand
GACGCCGGAGCCAACCCCATGACTTTCGCCGCCGGCACTGCTGGCAGTGCCGTAGCCACTTCGCGTCTGAAGACGCGCCACGTGGTCGTGCCGTTGAAGTTCGAGTTCGGCAACCGCGATAAGTGGCCCTTCAGTCCCCCCGCCCTGCCGCGCCTCAACTGGAGCGGCAACAACACTGGCCTGCGCCGCAAAGTGGAGGTGATGGGCGGCACCAACAAGGAGAAAGACTACTCGGTGAACCGCTACTTCAATGCCTACAGCCTCGACGTGCGCGCCGCTGTGCAGTACGGGGGCATCGGTCTCTATGTGCAGACGGCTATGGTGCCGCTGCTCAAGGACGGCTGCCAGGAACTCTTCCCCGTCAAGTTCGGTATCATTTTGTAGAAATGTTATACAATAATTATTCTTCAGAAGCGTTTATAGTAGCATGATGAAACAGGTATTTTTGATTATAATGACGGCCCTGCTGGTGGCCGTGGGAGGAAAAGAACTGCGACAGGTGGTGCTCACGCCGACGCCCATCATGCACTGTCAGAGTTGCGAGGATAAAATCAAAGGCGAGATTCGCTTCGAGAAGGGGGTGGTCAAAATCGAGACCGACCGCGAGCAGCAGACGGTGACCATCACCTATGACCCCCGGAAGACTAGCGTGGAGCGGCTGCAGGTTGCCATGAAGAAGATCGGCCGTGACACAAAGGTGGTGTCGGACGCTCCATTGGCGAACCATAAAAAGCAGAAGAAATGAAGCGGGTGTTTGCGACAGTACTGCTCCTGATGGTGGCAGGAGGCGTCGGGGCCCAGGGCTGGCTGAAGCCCCGCCCCGACGCCTTTCCGCCAGAGGTGGAGCCGGCACCCAAGGCGCTGACCATGGCCGCGACGGTCGAGGAAATGGCGAGTTGGGACCGCTATCCGACCTACGAGACCTACTTGGCCATGATGCAGCAATGGGCCGAGAGTTACCCTGCGCTGTGCCACGTCGACACCATCGGGGTGAGCCTCCAGGGGCGCCTGATTCTGAGCATGTATATTGCACCGCAGACCGACGACGACCGCTTCCGGCCCGAGTTCTTCTATTCCTCGACCATCCATGGCGACGAGGTGACGGGCTACGTGATGATGCTCCGCTTGATTGATACGCTGCTGGGCAGCTACGGTATCAGCCCCCGCCTCACCCAGCTGCTCGACGATACACGCATCAGTATCAACCCATTGGCCAATCCCGACGGCACCTACCGTATGGGCAACCATACGGTGCAGGGGGCATTGCGGTATAACGCCAACGGCATCGACCTCAACCGGAACTTCCCCGACCCCTTTGCGACGACCAAGGCGGCGGTGGAGCAGGAGAACCAAGCGATGATTGACTATGTGTCGTCACACCAGTTCCGCCTCAGCGCCAACCTGCACGGAGGCAGTGAGGTGATGAACTATCCGTGGGATTGCTTCACGACGCAGCAACGGCCTCATCCGCAGAGTGCCTGGTGGCAGGAGGTGGGGCGGCGTTTTGTCGACACCTGTCGCTCGTACAGTCCCAACCATTTCAACGACGTCAACTCGTCGGGGGTGATTGCCGGCGGCGACTGGTATGTGATCCACGGTGGCCGGCAGGACTATATGAACTACTATCACCAATGTCTGGAGATGACCATGGAGGTCTCGCTTGCCAAGCTTCTGGCAAGTGAGCGGCTGCCCGAATACTGGCGCTTTCTGGCTCCGTCGCTAATCAACTATATCTTCGAAATACACAACTTGCCCGATGCCGTCGGAGTGCAGGTGCCCGAGAAGGAGGTGCGTTGGCGGACGACGGCCGACATTCCTGCCGGTACCCAGGCATCGCTCTACGACCTGACAGGCAGGCTGTTGGCATCGGGACGCTGGCCGTTGGAGGGTTGCCGGCTGCCGGCGGGCGTCTACTTGGTGAAGGCGGGAAACCAATGCTTCAAGCAATTTTTTTCGTCCGACGCACAATAAAAGATATATACTTTACGTTAAGACGCCAACAGAAATTAACTTAAAATAGTACGATATGAAATCAATCTTCAAACTGGGGATGCTGCTTTTTGTCGCGGCGTCGCTATTTGCAACCACCTCGTGCACCAAGGAATTTGAGGTGCAGCCCGACCAGCTCTATGGCACATGGTACTTCCCTGCCAACCTGCCTGTCGACACCCTGACGGGTTTCAACTGGGCCGGTGCCGAGATGATCATCAAGGCTCCCGACACCATCTGGGTCAACTATGAGCCTGGCAAGACCTTCCTTTGGACCCTTCGTGGCAACAATGTGACAGCCACCTGCACCCCTCGTTCCAATGTCGACGAGCACTATGTGATTGCTTTCACCGTGTATGAGGCGACGAAAAAATCGCTCAAGATTGAGGGCAAATACCGCTATTTGTATAACGGCGACAACATGGAGCGTGGCAAGCTGAGTTGCACGTTGGTGAATACGCCCACCATCACTCCTGAGGAGTAGCCGTCCAGAAGTCGGCATCCTTGATGTTAAGTTCTGCAGGGTCGAAACGTGGTTCTCGACCCTGCTTTTTTTGTTGCTCATAGTTGCGCAGGGCACGCATGGCACGAGGCGAGAGGAGGAGGATGGCGACAATGTTGATCCAAGCCATTGAGCCCACACCGATGTCGCCGATGGTCCAGGCGATGCCACTGCCGGCCGTCGAACCGAGGAATACGGCGCAGATGGTACCCGTCCGGAGCAGCCACACGACGACCCGCTCACCGCGGTCGTCGCCGAAGTGCATGTCGGCACGCTCCAGCTCGTCGAGCCGCTCAGGATGCTTCTTGTAGACGCGACGGCGCCAGCGGTTGAAGAGGTAGACCAGATTGGTCTCGGCATAGTAATAGTAGGCCATGATGGTGGTGAAGGCAAAGAAAAATAGCGCCACAGAGATAATCATATCGCCGGTGCGTGGTCCCACCACCGTACCGAGGGCTCCGCTGGTATAGAAGACTCCGGGCTCGCCTTCGGGAGCCAATGGGTTCTGCTGCAGATAGGTGACCACCGTGCCCGAAGCGGTGTGCTGCACGGTGTCGATAAGGTTGTAGGTGCGGCAGGCCAGAATCATCAATGCCGTGGCAGTGCATACCAGAAGGGTGTCGATATAGACGGAGAAAGCCTGCACGAGGCCTTGCTTCACGGGATGGCTCACTTTGGCGGCAGCAGCCACAATGGGGCCGGTGCCCTGTCCGGCCTCGTTGCTATAGATGCCACGTTTCACGCCCCAAGCTATGGTGCTGCCTATCAAGGCGCCGCCCACCTCGTTCACACCCACTGCACCACGAATCATCTGCAACAGAACGTCGGGCACCACCTGATAGTTGACGGCCAGCACCGCCAGCGACAACAGGATATAGATGAGCGCCATGACCGGAGCCACAATCTGGGCCACGTTGGCGATGCGTTTCACACCACCGATGATGACCAACCCGATGAGCGTGGCCACCACCAGCCCCACCACCCAAGGTGCGACGCCGAACGAGCGTGAGCAGCTCAGTGCGATGCCGTTACATTGCACCGGAGGCAGCAGGATACCGCATGCCGTTGCCGCCAGCACCGCGAAGAGGGCGCCGAAAAAGGGCGAGTGAAGACCCTTCTCGATATAGTAGGCCGGACCGCCACGGAACTGGCCGTTGTGGTCTTCCTTGTAGATTTGCGCCAGGGTGGCTTCGACAAAAGCGCTTCCGGCACCGAAGAAGGCAATGACCCACATCCACACGATGGCTCCCGGACCGCCGAATCCGATGGCCGTGGCCACGCCAACGATGTTGCCGGTGCCCACCCGACCCGAAAGGGCCATGGCGAAAGCCTGGAACGACGAGATGCCGGTCTTCTTCTTGTCCTTGCCTGCACTGCCGAAAAGCAGCTTGAACATCTCGCCGAAACGGCGCACCTGCACAAATCGGGTGCGCAACGAAAACCAGAGTCCTGCCACAAGACACAAAGCCACCAGCGCCGGACTCCACACCCAGTCGTTGACCGTCAGCACGGCGCGGGTCAGCCCGTTGCCTGCCGTGAGGATTGATATTGCCATAATTATTTGTTCTTTTCGGAGTGCAAAGATACTGTAAAAGTGTCACATGACAAAATAAATTTTGCAGTGTCGCCGCTTTTTAGTAATTTTGCACCCAATTTAGTTTCTTTTGTAAAAAACGTATCTGTCTATGGATAAGGAACTCCGTGACCAACTGAGCGAAATTATGCACCACGAGGTGCTGCCCGCCACCGGTTGCACCGAACCCGGTGCCGTGGCCCTCTGCGTGGCCCGTGCCGTCGAAACTCTCGGTGCCGAACCCACCGCCATTCGCTTGCGGCTGAGCAAAAACGTCTTCAAAAACGCCATGGGAGTGGGTATTCCCGGCACCGGCATGATAGGTCTACCCATTGCCGTTGCTATGGCTGTCACCCACGGTGAAAGCCGCCGTGGCCTCGAGATACTCACCATGCAACCCGAGCATATCGACGACGCCAAGCGCTGGCTGGCCAACAACGCCCAGCGTATCGACATCGGAGTGAAAGAGACTGGCGACAAGCTCTATATCGAGACGACCGTCGACGTCGAAGGACATACTGTCACCGCCGTCATCGCCAAGCGGCACAACAACTTCATCTTCCTCCGCAAAGACGACGATGTGCTGCTCGACCACCATCAGGGCCTCTTCCAAGAGCAGGACGGCGACGACGACCCCGAGGTCGACAACCGTCAGCGCCTCGAGCTTACCGCCCGCATGGTCTATGACTACGCCACCACGGCCCCCCTCGACGAGCTTGCCTGGCTACGCGACACCGTGGCCCTCAACAGCGCTGCCTCCGACTGCGGCCTCGAAGGCATGGGCCTTCACACCGGACAGATACTCCTCGAGCAGTCGCGTGGCGACCTGGTGCATACCGTCGTGGCTCGCACAGTGGCAGCCAGCGACGCCCGTATGGATGGCTGCACCCGCCCGGTCTACAGCAACTCGGGCTCGGGCAACCAAGGCATCGCCTGCACACTGCCTCCCTATTGGTACGGCACCCTTCGCGGTTGCACAGACGAGCAGATACTCCGCTCCCTCGCCATGAGCCACCTGATGAGCATCTACATCAAACGCGGCATCGGACGCCTCTCGGCGCTCTGCGGCATCGTCAACGCCACGATGGGTGTGAGCGCTGCCCTCACTTACCTCGAGGGAGGAAGCTTCACCCAGATAGGCTATGCCATGAAGAATATGATCAACACCATCGCCGGAATGGTGTGCGATGGCGCCAAACCCAGCTGTGCCCTCAAGATGAGCGTGGGCCTCTACAGCGCCTTCGTATGCAGCGAACTGGCCGTCCACTGCCGTGTGGTCGACTGTACCGACGGTCTGAGCGAGAGCGACCTTGACTGCTCAATCCGCAACCTCGGCCGCCTCGGAAAAGACGGCATGAACCAGACCGACGACATGATACTCGACATCATGACCCATAAAAACAACAACATACCGGCTGTTTAACGCTTGTTTTTCAACTTTTTTACGGTGTTTCTTCGAGGAAAAAGCGTAAAACAATTGAAGAAATATTGAAGAAATGTTGAAGAAATGGCCGACTTTGGACGGCGGTTTCTCAAGCCAGAGAGGGGTATTAAATGAGAGGTGTTGATAACTTTATCGGAACGTCGATAGTTGAAAACGAAAATGTTTGTATTTTTGCAAATCAAAATATCAGTAAAAACAGAGAGAAATGGATAACCAAGAGATTAGGAAAGAAGAGCTCTACAGCCAGGCCATTCCTGCCGGCAAACGTAGATATTTCTTCGATGTGAAGGAAACTCGCGGTGGCGACAAGTTCATCACCATCACCGAGAGCCGCAAGTTGTTTAACAACAACACAGGAGAGTTCCACTTCGAGAAAAACAAGATGTTCCTCTACAAGGAGGACTTCGACAAGTTCCGCCAGGGGCTCGAAAACGCATTCTCGTTTATCGAGACCGGCATTGTGCCGCCCCCCGTCGTGGTAGAGGACAATTATGTCGACGACGCCGACCGCAAGTTGAACGAGATAGACTTTAAGTTCTAATGGCAAAGATTATTTCCATAGCCAACCAGAAAGGCGGAGTGGGGAAGACCACCACGGCGGTCAACCTGTCGGCCTCGCTGGCGGTGCTTGAGAAGCGTGTGCTGCTGGTCGACTGCGACCCGCAGGCCAACGCCACCTCGGGCCTTGGTATCGACCCCGATGCCCTCGAGAAGAGCGTTTACGACTGCATCCTCGGCCAGGTTTCGGCCGCGGATATTATCATCGAGACCGATACCCCCAACCTCGACCTGCTGCCCACCCGCATCGACCTGGTGGGCGCCGAGGTGGAGCTGATCAACGAGAAAGGGCGCGAGCAGTTCCTGGGTCGTGCGCTTCAGTCGGTGCGCGACAACTATGATTTCATCATCATCGACTGCTCGCCGTCGCTGGGCCTCATTACCATCAACGCCCTCACGGCTTCCGACTCGGTCATCATCCCCATCCAGAGCGAATATTTCGCCCTTGAGGGTCTTGGCAAACTGCTCAATACCGTCCGCATCGTGCAGACCCGCCTCAACCCCAAGCTGGCTATCGAGGGTCTGCTCATCACGATGTACGACAACCGTCTGCGCCTGGCCCGTCAGGTGGTGGAAGATGTGCGAGCCCACTTCAAGTCGATGGTGTTCGACACGCTCGTCTATCGCAACACCAAGCTGGCCGAAGCCCCCAGCTACGGCAAGAGCATCATCATGCACGACGCCACGTCGACCGGCGCCGTCAATTATCTCAACCTCGCCCAGGAAATCCTGCGGCGTAACAACATGTAGCCTATGACTAAGCAGAAGACTGGCGGGCTGGGACGTGGACTGGGGTCCATCCTGCCCGACATAGATATCGAGACCGTCAAGCCTGTGGCCGACACCATTGGCACAGTGCCCGTCGACGAGGTCACCTCCAACCCCTATCAGCCCCGCAAGGAGTTCGATAGCCAGGCGCTCGAAGAATTGGCACAGAGCATCCGCCAGCAGGGTGTCATCACGCCCATCACCGTGCGTCGCATGCCCGACGGAAGCTACCAGCTGATTGCCGGTGAGCGCCGCCTCAAGGCTTCGCGCATGGCAGGCCTCAAGGAAGTGCCCGCCTATATCCGCACCGCCACCGACAATCAGATGATGGAGATGGCGTTGGTGGAGAACATCCAGCGCTCCGAACTCAGCGCTATGGAAGTGGCTTTGGCCTACCGTTCGCTGATCGAGGAATGCCGTCTGACGCACGAAGAGCTGAGCGAGAAGGTGGGTAAAGACCGTTCCACCATTACCAACTACCTGCGCCTTCTCACCCTGCCTTCCGAAACCCAGCTGGCTCTCGGCAAGGAACTTATCAGCATGGCCCATGCACGTGCGCTGGCTGGCGTCGACGATGTGGAACGTCACCTCGAGATTTTGCATCAGGTGATCGACCGCAAGCTCTCCGTCCACCAGACCGAGCAGTTGGTCAAAGGCGCAAAAAGCCATCCCAAACCGACCGTCAAGCGGCGTGGCGAGTTGCCTGAAAGCCACCGTGCTGCACAGGATCACCTCAAGGAGCGCCTCCAGTCGGTGGTCGAGATAAAACGCTCACAGCGCGGCAAGGGAACACTCACCATTGCTTTCAATAGCGACGCCGACTTCGAGCGCATCATCAAGCTGCTGGGGAAGTAAGATGAAAGGGTAGAGATGAAAGCGGTAAGTGGAAAAATAATCAAGATTGTGCTGCTGACCTGCGTCGGCATCGCTCTCCACTCTCCGCTCACCACCTTCCATTCATTACAGGCGCAGGAGCACTCGGCCACCAAGGCGATGTGCCTTTCGCTGCTTCCGGGGGCGGGCCAGGTCTACAACCATCAGGCTTGGAAAATCCCCATCATCTACGGCGCCTTTGCCGGCATGGGTTACTTCATCTACGACAACTACCAGTCGATGAAGATGTTTAAGGACGAGTATCTCTTCCGTGTCAACAACCCGGGCTCGACCAACCTTCCGAACTACGCCAGCTACCCCGACAACAGCATCCTGAGTCTCTACAACTCCTACAACCAGACTTTCCAGCTGATGGTCATCATTACGGTCGGCATCTATGCCTTGAACCTTGTCGACGCCTACGTCTTCGGCCACCTGTTCGAGTTCCAGATGAGCGACGACCTCACGATGGGTCCCGGGGTGATTGCCACCCCCTTCGGTGCACGACCTTCGCTGGGCGTCAACATTACCTTTTAGATAATAGAATAATAAACAATAACACATCAAGCAATGATCACTAAACTTCTGTTCCTACAGACCGATGCGGCCACCGTCGTCGACACCCTCGGCGCCGCTGCACCCACCGCTCCCGAGCGCATCACCCTTTGGGATATGGCCCTCAACGGTGGTTGGATTATGCTGGTACTGGTGCTGCTGCTGGTACTGGCCATCTACATCTTCATCGAACGTTTCCTCACCCTCAACGGCGCCCTCAAGGGGCAGGAGGACGAGCAGTTTATGGAGCGCATCCGCCAGTATGTCCACGAGGGCAACGTCGATGCCGCCCGCAAACTCTCGCAAGAGACTGCCACCCCGCTGGGACGTATGATCAGCAAGGGATTCTCGCGTCTGGGACGTCCGTTGCCCGACATTCAGGCCGCTATCGAGAACGAAGGACAGCTCGAGGTGGCACGCCTCGAGAAGCGCGTCAGCTACGTGGCCACCGTTGCCTCGCTGGGACCCATGATCGGTTTCCTGGGCACCGTGACGGGCATGATCACCGCCTTCCAGGATATGGCCCATGCCGGCAACAACATCGACATCAGCCTTCTCTCGACCGGTATCTATGAAGCTATGGTGACCACCGTGGGCGGTCTTATCGTAGGTATTGTGTGCTACTTCCTCAACAACTTGCTCGTGAGCCGCATCAACAAGGTGGTCTTCGAGCTGGAAGTGCGCGCCAATGAGTTTATGGACCTCTTACACGAGCCCGCATGATACGCAGTCAGAACCAAATCAAGATCGAGGCCAACTCGTCGAGCATGAGCGACTTGGTGTTCCTGTTGCTGATATTCTTCATGATTACCTCGACGCTCATCAGCCCCAACGCCGTCAAGCTACTCCTCCCCGAGAGCGGCAGCAAGACGATGGCCAAGCAAAACGTGACGGTCTACATCGACGAAGCCTACAACTTCTATGTGGGCGAGACCGCCGTCAGCGTCGACCAGCTGCAGGGCGCCATCGCCAACGGCATCGAAGGCGGTGTCGACGACGCCTGTGTCGTGCTGCGAGCTGACAAGACCGTGCCCGTGCAGTATGTGGTCAACGTCATCGACGCTGTCAACGACATCAACGCCGGCAGCGGCACCAAGCATAAAGTAATCCTGGCAACATCACCCAAGAAATAATGAGCAACCAAGTGAAATCAGGCATCTGCACGGCGGTCATTATGGCCTTGGTGGCTGCGGTGCTGCTGGCTTTCGGCTACGACCCGCCCGACCCGCCGATACCCGAGGAGGGCGTCGAGGTCAACGTGGGCGACAGCGACTATGGCCTCGGCAGCGACCCCGAGCCCGCCAGCGAGGCCTCGAGCTATGCCCCGCCGGCGGCACAGCAGCAGGTGGCCACCCAGCACACCGAGTCCAGCGTCAGCATGCCCAGCACCCCCAACCAGGGCAACGTGACCAACCCCGCCGCACAGGAGCAGCCTAAGGTGGAGAACAAAGAGCCCGAGCTCAACCCTAACGCCACCTTCCCCGGCATGCGCAACCGCAACCGCCAGAGCGGCAGCGGCAGCGAGGGGCAGAACACCGGCACCGGCAACCAAGGCAACCCCAACGGCACGCCCAACTCCTCCAACTACAACGGCAACGGTGGCAGCGGCACCAACTACCGCCTCACCGGCCGCAACGCCGTTTCGCTCCCCAAACCCGACTACAACTCGAATCAGCAGGGCAAGATAGTAATCGACATCTGGGTCAACCAGCAAGGCGTGGTGACCCGCGTCGACGGCCCCGCACAAGGCTCCACCATCACCAACAGCGCCATGGTGGAACAGGCCAAGAAGGCAGCCCGCAAGGCCCGTTTCAACGCCGACACCAAAGCCCTCGAGGAGCAGAAAGGCAGCATCACCTACATCTTCACTATATGAGACTCGACAAATACCTCTGGGCAGTGCGGCTCTACAAGACCCGCTCGCTGGCGGCCGACGCCTGCCAGAGCGGCCGCGTCAAGCTCACCGCCGACGGTCGCGAGCTGAAGCCCGCCCACGACGTCAAGGTCGGCGAGCGCTACAGCCTCAACATCGACCAGCTGCACAAAGAGGTCGAGGTGCTGGCCCTTCCCCCCAACAGGGTAGGGGCACCCCTTGTCCAGGGGTTCATGATCGACCGCACCCCGCAGGAAGAGTACGAGCGCATTAAGATGGCACGCCAGTACGCCTTCGAACGCCGCGACCGCGGCGAGGGCCGCCCCACCAAACGTGACCGCCGCGACATCGAACGCTTCAAATACGAATAACGGACTAGTGCTTAGTGTTCAGTGTTTAGTGTTTAGTTGATACGCTGGAGGCGGGAGGATGATAAAGGCGGGAGTATAAAAAAAGAAAATTCCGAGGAAAAACATATTTTTCCGAAAAGAATTGCAATAAAACAGTTAATCGTCATACTTAACTAACGAAAAGAGCAAGTGGAAGACAGGCAGATAGTAGAGGCCGTGCTGGCCGGCGACACCAGGCAATATGCCGAAATAGTGCGCCGCTACCAGCAGAATGTGGCCAATTTGACCTACAAACTCTGTGGCAACCGACTCGACATCGAGGAGGTCACCCAGACAGTGTTTGTCGAGCTCTATACGGCTCTGCCACGCTTCCGCTTCGATTCGAAACTGAGTTCTTTCATCTACCGCATCACCGTCAACACCGTCAGCAAGATGCTCAAGCGCGCCAAGCGCTTCGTCTCGGCCGACGCCCTGGAAAACCTGCCCGAGCAACGCAGCGACGAACTCAACGCGCAGCAACGCATCATCCGCGAAGAACAGCTCGCCCAACTGCGCACCGCCATCGGGCACCTCAAGGACGAACAGCGCACCGCCTTGGTGCTCTACACCTTCGAGGACTTCAGCTACCAGCAGATAGCCGACGTGATGCAGTGCAGTCTGAGCAAAGTCGAGACGCTCATTTTCCGCGCAAAGAAGAACCTGGCAAAAGAAGTGAAACAATGACCCTGGACGAACAACTGGAACAACTGGCCGCGATGCAGTGCCCGCGGCAGGTCGATGTGACCGACCGCGTCATGCAGCAGGTCGCCTCGCGACCCTACCTGCGTCCCACCCACCGCACCATCACATGGAAGCGTGTGGGGGCCGTGGCGGCGGTGCTCACACCCCTCATCTTCGCCGCCATCTACCTGGCCCCACTCCTGCATAGCTACGACGACGAAGGGCTGGCCAACAGCATGGCCCAATACAACGACTACGCCGCTTGGAACCCGGTCGAAGAGGTCGCCGCAAACCCCTACGATTTCCTCTACGAAGAATGAACCAAAACCTTACAGCCATGAGAAAAACCATCGCCCTCCTGCTCCTCCTTGCCCTCGCCCTGCCCGCCGTGGCCCAGCATGAGGAGAACGCACCCCGCCGGCACCACCATCCCGAGATAACCGAGATGGTCAAAGACCTCAACAACAACCAGAAACGGAAAATCGAAACCATCAGCCGCGAGTCGCGTGAGCGGGTCGACGCCCTGCGCCGACAGCAGAACCAGGTGCGCGACAGCATCGGCACCCTCATGGCCCTCGACGGCGACCAGTCGGCCCGTCTCTTCCCGCTCTTCGAGCGCGAGGCACAACTCAAAGCCGCCGTCAGCCGAGAGATGTACACCGCCAAGGTGCGCATCGACCAAATCCTCACCCCCGAACAGCGTGCACGGCTGCGCGAATCGACCCTCGGCGAGAAAGAAAAGAAACCGCGTCGCTGAAAAATCGTGCGCGATGCGATTGCTCTCCGCGAACACCTTTTTCTCCCATACAAACCACCTCCGGACACGAACCCGGAGGTGATTTTGTTTCGACCGCCTTTTGCATTATTGGTATAAGCAACATGATATATCTTATTGATTATCAGTAATGTATGGTGATAGTCAATACTTATGTGGTTGATAATCAACCTCTCGTCCGTATCCCCTCCGACTCATGTCCGACTCAAGTCCGACTGTGGTCCGACCGCCGTCGGACCACAGTCGGTGTTGGCACGTCCTTGTTGTGGCGTTGGGTTTTATCTCTTCTGAAATCAATCGTGTGCGATACAACTACAACTCGACGTGGCCTCCTGGCCTCGTGGCTCCTACCTCCATCACATCGGACCCAGCGTCGGCACCACCGTCAAGATGCTGCTGCAGTGATTATTTTTGCCGCCAATTTATTTTTATTTCGTATATTTGCACTTCCTCTCCTTTGTGAGGGGAGGTGCTATTTGTTTGAAAATTAAAGTAATAACAGAGTAATGAGAAAACTTGCAGTGGTGGCTTTCGGTGGCAATGCGCTGTTGCGCAGCGGCCAGAAAGGCACTTATCAGGAACAGATACAGAATGTGGAGGCTACTTGCGAGAGTCTTTGTGCGCTTCTCAAACGCGGCTACAACGTGGTGATAGGTCACGGCAACGGTCCCCAGGTGGGCAACGTGATGCTGCAGCACGAGGCTGGCAAGCTGACCGGCGTTGAGGCCATGCCGATGGACTTCTGCGTGGCTGAGACCCAGGGCTCGATTGCCTACCTCATCGAGATGGGGCTGCGCAACGTGATGGCCCGCAACGACATTCAGCGCGATGTGGTGACCCTCATCACCCAGGTGGCTGTCAACAAGCTGGACCCGATGTTCCAGAACCCCACCAAGCCCGTGGGCCCCTACTACACCAAGGATCATCTTGCTGAG
>JAEEGL016899328.1_pt1 | contig 12916 bp, 11 predicted proteins | sample 9134231 | NCBI WGS metagenome assembly JAEEGL01 (sample SAMN16246548, study PRJNA631951) | gut metagenome | biome: gut microbiome; feature: rumen; material: fiber-attached | host: Bos | place: Iran: Karaj | collected 2018-10 | reverse complement strand
GTCTACATCGGGGCCATTACGGTGATGACCTGCACCGCGGTCGGAAACCTGATTTCGGCGCCCTCCGCTTTTACGGGGCTGTTTGCCGCCGGGGCGGTGCTGTTTCTCGTAAGCGATCTTGTGCTGATTCTGAACACCTTCGGCCCGGAAAGCCGCTTCGGCCTTCGCATCCTAAATCTGAGCCTGTACTATATCGGGCAGCTGATGATTGCGGGAAGTCTCCTCTTCCTCCGCTGAAAGAAACGGCGGAGGCCTTACAGGGCCTCCGCCAGGGTGGTCAGAGCAGAAACGGAAACGGCGTTAATGAGCATATGCAGAAAGATACTGCCCCAGATGCTGCCGCAGCGCTCATAGCAGCGGCACAGCAGCCAGGAAGCCGGAAGATACTGGAGGATAAAAAGCCAGTAGACGGGTTCCTGAAGCGCATAGCCCCAGACATGATAGAGAGAAAACAGCAGCATGCTTCCGGCGTAAGCCAGGAAGCGGCTTTTTTTCAGAAGGAGATGAAAGATCCCACCGCGAAACAGCGGCTCCTCGACAAGCGGGGCCAGAAAAACAGCGAGGGCGGCTGTCCGGCCGTACTGCGCCAGCGCCATATCCACCACGGCGTCATTGTTGGGATTTGCCCCGACGGGAAGCAGGCGGAAGAGAACGCCGAGAAGGAGATTGCAGCCGAAAAGCATTCCGTAATGGATCAGAATCTGCAGCAGACAGAAACCCGGCGCGTCACAGAGGGGGTCAAAGTCCCTCCTCAGAAAGCGCCCTTCCAGAACCAGCATCCAGACCGCGCCGAAGGCAAAAACAACGGTGTTGATATCCAGCTCGGAGAGCGCCGCGGTCTCCGGCAGGGAGAACAGCAGCGTCGGGAGCAGCCACAAATGGACGGGAAGATACAGAAGCGCCGCAATGATCTCCCCCCGGGTCATCCGGCTGCCGAACCGGGGCGGACTTCCTTCCTGTTTTCCGTTCACTGCTGCGCCTTTCTCTGCAGACTGTACAGCAGGTTCATCGCTTCCAGGGGCGTAAGCGTGTTCAGATCCGTGTTCCGCAGAATTTCACGGATTTCATCCGCCTGCATGTCGGAAAAACTGATCTGCGGAAGCGCCTCCCCGTCAAACGCGCCGCCCGCGCCGACTGCAGCGTCGGCGCCCCGGTTTTCGATCAGCTCCTGCAGGCAGTGCTTGGCACGGTCGATAACGGAGTCCGGAACGCCGGCCAGTTTTGCCACTTCGATGCCGTAGCTGTCGTCTGCGGCGCCGGGCACGATCTTCCGCAGAAAAATCAGCTTCCCGTTCTGCTTTTTTGCGGTAATGTTGTAGTTGCGGATCCCGTCGAGCTCTCCTTCCAGTACGGAGAGTTCGTGATAATGCGTGGCAAACATCGTCCGCGCGCCCAGCCTTCTCCGGTCCGCACAGTATTCAAGGATCGCACGGGCGATCGCCATTCCGTCATAGGTGGAGGTGCCGCGGCCGATCTCATCCAGGATCAGCAGCGAAGCTGCCGTGGCGTTGCGGAGAATGTTGGCCACCTCGCTCATTTCCACCATGAAGGTGGAGCGTCCGGATGCGAGATCGTCGGAGGCGCCGATCCGGGTGAATACCCGGTCGGCAATGCCGACAGTGGCGCTTCTGGCGGGGACAAAGGAGCCGATCTGCGCCATGAGGACGATCAGGGCAGTCTGGCGCATGTAGGTGGATTTTCCCGCCATGTTGGGCCCGGTGACGATGGCAAGGCGGTCGCCGGCGGTGTTGAGCACCGTGTCGTTGGGAACAAAACGGACGTCCTTCAGGGTCTGCTCCACCACCGGATGGCGGCCGTCCCGGATGATCAGCTCCCGGCTGGCGTCCACCTCGGGCATGGTATAGCGGTTCCGCACCGCGACTTCCGCCAGCGAGCAGAAGCAGTCGAGGGCGGCAACCTGCCCGGCAGTCTGCTGAATCCGGCTGACCCGGGCGGCAACGCTGTCGCGCAGCGCACAGAAGAAATCGTATTCCATGCTCTGGATGCGGTCCCGTGCGGTAAGGAGGCTGTTTTCCAGCTCCTTCAGCTCAGGCGTAAAATAACGCTCGTTGGAGACGAGGGTCTGCTTACGGATATAATGGTCCGGAACCTGTTCCGTTCCCGCGGATTTCGGTACGTCGATGTAATAGCCGAAAACCCGGTTATAGCCCACTTTGAGCTTCCGGATTCCGGTACTCTGCCGCTCCCGCTCCTCCAGCTCGGCGATGCATTCCGCACCGTGGTCCCGCAGCTGCCGCAGCTCGTCCAGTTCCGCGGAAAAGCCCGTCCGGATCATCCCGCCCTCGCGGACGGAAAACGGGGGATCTTCACAGATCGCGGCGTCAATCTCTTCACGGACATCCTGAAGCAGATCCATCCCGGCGATCTCCCGCAGCGCAGGGCTGGTCATCCCCTGCAGAAGAGAGGCCAGCGCGGGAAGGACCGCGATGCAGTTGGAGAGCATCCGCAGGTCGCGCCCGCCGGCACTGCCGTAGACCGTCCGTCCGACAAGACGCTGCATGTCGCTGATGCCCTTCAGGGAACGCAGAAGCTCCGCCCGGCAGACGCTGTTCTGCGTCAGCTCCTGCACGGCGGCGAGGCGTCGGCGTATGGCGGCGACAGACAGAAGCGGGCGCTCCACCCAGGAGCGGAGCAGCCGGCTGCCCATCGGCGTTCCGGTCCGGTCCAGCACCCAGAGGAGACTCCCCTTTTTCTCGCCGGTGGCAAGAGATTCCGTCAGCTCCAGGCTCCGGCGTGCGGTGTAGTCCAGTTCCATATATCGGCCGCCGAAAAAGACATCCAGGCGGCTGATGTGCGACAGATCGAATTTCTGCGTCTCCTGAAGATAACGCAGCAGCGCGCCGCAGGCGCAGATGGCCGGCTCTCCGTCCTGCAGACCGGCCTCGTCCACGTCGGCGAATCCGAACTGTTCGCAGACCCGCGCCGCGCAGGGGAGATACTCAAAATAATCCGCGCCCTGCTCGGGCATGGCGTTCAGCTGTTCCTGCAGAAAGGCGGTGATTGCGGCGTTTTCCGCCGCAGCGGGAGACAGGAGCGCCTCCCGCGGGAGAAAGCGCGCCAGCTCGTTGCGCACATGCTCCTCCCCTTTTCCGGGAAAGGCGGCGCAGCAGAACTCGCCGGTGGAGAGATCGCAGAAGGCAATCCCCGCGCGGTCGCCGCTGAGGTATACTGCGCAGATATAGTTGCTGCGCGTCTCCGGCAGCATGGAGCTTTCGGTTACGGTGCCGGGTGTAATGATGCGGATGACATCCCGCTGGACAAGGCCCTTGGCGAGAGCAGGATCCTCCAGCTGCTCGCAGATGGCCACCTTGTATCCCTTCGCGATGAGTTTGGCGATGTAGCCCTCCGCACTGTGATAGGGAACGCCGCACATCGGCGTGCGCTCCTCCGGATCTTCGACATTCCGGTCCCTGGTCGTGAGGGCAAGATCAAGCTCGCGGGAGGCCGTAACGGCATCCTCATCGAACATCTCGTAAAAATCGCCGAGGCGGAAAAAGAGCAGGCAGTCCCGGTGCTGCTGCTTGATCTCCCGATACTGCCGTTTCATCGGCGTCAGCTCAGCCATTGTTTTCCGCTTCCTTTCCGTACAGCGCCCAGGTGTTGCCAGCCGTGATCTCCACATCCGCAAAGCGCCCGACCAGCGAAGGACTCCCCTTCAGGTGGACCAGTCGTCCGCCGTTAGTACGGGCGGAAAGATTGTATTCCTCACGCCCGGTCTCTCCGTCCACCAGAACGTGCTGCCGGGTGCCGATATAGGCAGCGTGCTTCTCTGCGGAAATGCGGTTCGCCAGGGCGGTCAGGGCGTCAAAATGCTTCTGCTTTTCCTCCCGGGTGTAGGGATCCGGCATCCGGGCGGCGGGTGTGCCGACCCGCCTGGAATAAATAAAGGTGAACATGGCATCGAAACGGACTTCTTCACAAAGGGAAAGGGTTTCGGCAAACTCCTCTTCGGTTTCGCCGGGAAAACCGACGATAATATCGGTGGTCAGCACCAGATCCGGAATCCACTTCCGGGCAAGCGCGATCTCATCCAGATACATTTCGCGGGTATAGCTGCGGTTCATGGCCTTCAGAATCCGATTGGAGCCAGCCTGGACGGGGAGATGAAGGTGATGGGCGCATTTTTCACACTCCGCCATGGTACGGAAGAGCTTTTCCGTTGCATCCTTCGGATGACTGGTCATGAAGCGGATCAGGAATTCTCCGGGAATGTCGTTGATGCGGCGGATCAGATCCGCGAAATCCACCTGCAGGTTCAGGTCCCTGCCGTAGGAGTTGACGTTCTGGCCCAGAAGCGTGATTTCCTTATATCCGTCCGCGACGAGCGTACGCGCTTCCGCCGTCACGTCTTCCGGAAGACGGGAGCGCTCGCGGCCGCGGACATAGGGCACCACACAGTAGGTGCAGAAATTGTTGCAGCCGTACATGATGGAGAGCCAGGCCTTGACCTTTCCGTCTCTGGACCGGGGAATCCCTTCCGCGACAATGCCGTCGCTTTTCCCGGTTGCGAAGACACGTTTGTGCCGGTCCATGACCTGCTGCAGCAGCTCGGGAAAACGCCAGAGCTCGTGGGGGCCGAATACGAGATCGACGATCGGATAGGATTTCCGGATCTTCTCCGTCATATGCTCCTGCTGCACCATACAGCCGCAGACGGCGATGATCTGCCCCGGCCTGGCTTTTTTGGAATGGTTCAGCGCACCGACGTTTCCGAGCACGCGCATTTCGGCGTGCTCGCGGACGGCACAGGTATTCACAACGATGACGTCCGCCTGAAATTCATCCCCGGCAAAACCGAAGCCCATTTCGGAGAGATAGCCGCGCAGCTTTTCGCTGTCAGCCTCGTTCTGCTGACAGCCGTAGGTGTCCACCATGGCGAGCGGCCGGGCGCCGTCCGCGGTGAGCCGGTCGAACAGGCGGCGGCAGATGTTCAGCTGCCGGTCGATTTCTTCCTGGGGAATTTCCGTTCTCTGGTATTTCAAGGCTGTTCTCCATTTCCTGGTCAGTTTCTCTTTCTCTGTCCCGTGAGTATATCATAAATCAAAACGGATGAAAAGAGAAAAAGCCTGCACGCGGGGACCGGTATCTCCCGGATTCCGGTTTCTTCCCGTCAAAGAGGATGAACAGGCCCTTCCGGAAGCAGGAAAATATCCGCCCTGGAAATATAGACTTTTCGACGGGGGTTTGCTATAATCATTCCGTCTGAACCGGGCGCAAAAAGGATTATCTTCCTGAAGAAAGGACAGCTGCGATGACAGAAAAGAAACTCTATTTGATCATACAGTCGATTCTCTGCATTCTGCTTGCGGTTTTGTTTGCGCTGTCTGCGGTGTCAATCTACCGGGAGGGCAGTGCAAAAAAGGCGGAGGACCCGATGGCGTCCGTCTATTCCCGCGAAAAGACTGCCGAGAAGTTCAGACCGATCGCCCCGCTGTTCTTCTGCGCGGTCGGTATGACGGCCGCAGGCTGGGTTCTGGCAGAGAAGGATGACAGCTCCGGCAGGCCCGTCAAGGATGTCGAGTTTTCCCGGAACCTTGTTGTCTCGCGCGTGGTGAATCACAGTGAGCAGATGAAGGAAGAGCAGCGGACACAGAAAATGCTCTTATGGGGCGGATGGCTGCTGTTTCTGCTGTGCATGGTCCCGATCGGAATCTATCTTGCCAACGGCGAGCATTTCCCCGACGGCGATCTGGAAAAGATGATTGCTTCTCTGGCAGTGCATATCCTGCCCTGGATTATCCTGGGCCTCGGCTGTCTCATCGTGGCGGCCAGCCTGCGGGAGAAGAGCATGCTGCGCGAGACTGCGGTGGCGCAGGCGCAGATCTTTGCCGAAAAAGAATCCGGAATTCAGCCGAAGCCGAAAGAAAACAGGCGGGCGAAAAATCCGAAGGCAAAGTACGTACTGCAGATAATCGTGGCCATCGCGGCGGTGGTTTTCCTTGTTCTGGGTGTGATGAACGGCAGCGCGAAAGCCGTGCACACCAAAGCCGCAAATATCTGTACGGAGTGTGTTGGCCTTGGATAATGTGAAAACAACCTGGTGGCAGCGCCACCGGCCAAGCACCCGCCGGCTGGTTCAGCTGTACAGCGCGCTGCTCTACAACGCCCATCTGAAGGGCTTCATCGACGGAGAGATCTATGTGGGCAAGGCGAAATACGCCTGCGTGCCGGGGTTCAACTGCTATTCCTGTCCCGGCGCCGTCGGGGCCTGCCCGCTGGGTTCGATTCAGAACGCGCTCGCATCTTCCGGACATCAGGCGGGCTGGTATGTGCTGGGGATACTCTCGCTCTTCGGCATCATTCTCGGCCGTACGATCTGCGGCTGGCTCTGCCCGCTTGGCCTGATTCAGGAGCTGCTGCACAAAATCCCGTCGCTGAAGATCAGAAAGTCCCGCGTCACCCGGGCGCTCAGCTGGCTGAAATACATCCTTCTGGCGGTTTTTGTTGTTGCCGTCCCGCTGTGGTACGGGCTGAAGCACAATCTGCCGCTGCCTGCCTTCTGCAAATATATCTGCCCGGCGGGGACCTTTGAGGGGGCCATCGGCCTGCTCTCGAACCCGGCAAACGCGGAAAAGTTTTCCATGCTGGGCATTCTCTTCACGCGCAAGTTTGTCATCATGCTCATCATCGGACTGCTGTGCGTGTTCTGCTACCGCAGTTTCTGCCGCTTTCTCTGCCCCCTGGGCGCGGTCTACGGCCTGTTCAACCGCTTCAACGTTGTCGGCGTGAAGGTGGACGCCAGCCGCTGCAGCGGCTGCGGCAGCTGCGTGCGCGCCTGCGGCATGGACGTGCGGCATGTGGGAGATCACGAGTGCATCAACTGCGGCAGGTGCATGGAGGTCTGCGGGCAGAAGGCCATCTCCATCAAAGCCGGCAGCTACACCCTGAAGGCCCCGAAAGGCGGCTGCGCAGACGACAGCGAGCGTTCCGAACAGGGACGGAAGCATTTTGCGAGAGTGCTCTGGGGGGTTGCCCTGGGCATTCTCTGCGTTGCCCTGCTGTGGTTTAACTTCCTTGACCCGAGCGTAAGGAAACGCTCGTCTTCAAAACCGGAGAAACCGGCTGTAACCACTGCCGTCCCCGCTGAGGAAGCGGAGCCGGAGCTCTCCGCGGAAGACAGCGCCGCGGCATCGGAGGAGAATCCAGCCGTTGAAGATGCAGGTCCTGTCAGCTTTGACAGTGATGCGCCGATCGGCTATGAGGTCGGCCGGCAGCTGGCGGACTTTACGACGCCCACCTTTGACGGCGGTGAATTCCATCTGGCCGATACGCGCGGAAAGATCGTGATTATCAATCTCTGGGGGACCTACTGCACACCCTGCGTGCAGGAGCTGCCGGAGTTTGAAGCGCTTCTCCGGGAGCATGAAGGCGAAATCGCCATGCTCGCCGTCCATTCGTCGATGACCGGTGAGGTGGAGCCGCAGGATTATGTCATAGACAAGGGCTGGGACGACTGGCTGCTTCCCTTTGCCCTCGACGACGAAGACGAGGATACCATCTTCACCATCGTCAACGGCAGCACAACCCTTCCCCAGACGATCGTACTGAACCGACGCGGCGAGGTGATCTACAACCGGGTCGGCTCGGTATCGCCCGAGATGCTGGAAGCCCTTTATAAACAGGCGGATGAGAGTGTCCCGGCAGGCAGTTCGGGCGTGAACCCGACTCCGGCTGCAGAGGTGCCGCCCGCTCCGGAAGAGGAAGCCGTGCCCGCTCCGGAAGAGAAGGCAGAGCCTGCTCCGGAAGAGAGGCCAGAGCCCGCTCCGGAAAAGAAGCCAGAGTCCGTTCCGGAAGAGAAGCCAGAGTCCACTCCGGAAGAGGAAGCCGGACCTGCCCCGGAAGAGGAAGCTGAACCTGCTCCGGAAGAGGAAGCCGGGCCCGTTCCGGAAGAGGAGCCAGAGGCTGCCCCGGAAGAGGAAGTCAAGCCCGCTCTGGAAGAGGAAGTCAAACCTGTGCAGACAGAAACCGCTGCCTCGGGAGTCTATCAGGTCCTTGTAACCGACGAAGCGGGCACCCCGGTTCCCGGAGTGAAAGTCCTGTTCTGTTCGGACAGCGAATGCATGTCGGGCACGACGGCTGCAGACGGGACCGCGGCCTTTGACCGCGAAGCCGGCGCCTATACGGTTCATGTTCAGAAAGTCCCCGAGGGCTTTGCAGCAGACGATACGGAATATCCTGCGCCCGCCGAGCCCGGTGAGGTAAGCATTGTTCTCAGGGCAGAAGCCCCTGCTGCGTGAGACCTCTTCCCCCGAAACAGAATACGGACTGCGGGAAACCGGAACCCCGGACCATAAACAGCGCGCCTCTTCACTGTGAAGAGGCGCGCTGTCTTTGATGCGAGACCCTGCCGGCCCTTATTCTCCGGAGAAAGAACGCTGTATCTGCTTCAGAAACCGTTCCGCAATGGGGGTGAAACGCTGGTATTTGTTCCAGATCAGGTACATCTTCATTTCCAGACGCGGAGAAAGCGGACGAAAAAGCAAGCCGCTCTCCGGAGAGCAGTCAATCAGATCGTTCAGCGTCAGAAGAACGCCCAGCCCCTCCTTCGCGAACATGGAGCCGTTATAGGCAAGACGAAAAGAGCCCTCCAGATGCAGTCGGGAAAACTGTTCTCTTGCCCAGGGACGGATATCGTTCTCCCAGCTCTGCTCCGAGCAGAAAAGCGGAAGACCGATGAGCGCGTCCGCGGTGATCTGCTCTTTCCGCGCAAGTGCGGAATCAGCCGGCACCGCCGCGCCGAAATAGTCCGATTCGGGAAACGGAACAAAGCGGTACTTTCTCTCGTCCGGCATGGTACAGATCACGGCAAAATCCAGCAGCCCCTTGTCCAGCTTTTCCGTTACCTGCTCCGTGTCACCGCTGGTGATATGGTAGCGCAGCTCCGGAAAAACCTTTTTAAACGTCCGGATCTCTCTGGCCAGATATCGGATCTGACAGGACTCCGCAAGACCGAAATAAATATCCCCGCCGGTGATGTCGTCCAGAGACAGAAATTCCTGTTCGATCTTGTCCGCCATGGAAACAAGGTCTTCCGCGCGGTCCCGGAGAAGAATGCCCTCCTCGGTAAGCGCAATGCTGAAGCTGTGCCGGGTAAAGAGCTTTTTCCCGAGTTCATCCTCCAGGGCTTTCAATGCTTTTGAGAGCGTGGGCTGCGTAACGTGAAGCTGTTCGGCTGCCCGGGACATGTTCTCCTCCCGTGCAGCAGCGAGAAAATATCTCAGTGTTCGGATTTCCATGTCCGCCTCCATGATATGCAGAATTAGAATATCACGATATTCATTATAACCATTAGCGAAATGCATTGCAAGCTGTTATTCTGTAAGCGGAAGAAGAAAGGCGGTGCGGTATGGAGTTCCTGAAGGGAATGTGTGAATGTATGGCGGACGCCGGCTGCTCCGCGGAAATGATCCGCCGTGCGGAGCGGCTTTATGAGGCCGGAGCCACGGAGAGTCTGATCCGCTGCCTGCGCGCCTGCCGCTGCAGTACACTGGAAGAGATCCATAAGAAGCAGAAACAGCTGGATCGCCTGGATATGCTGATCCGCGATACCAAAAACAGATAAAGGAGAATGGAGAATGAAAACAGAAGCGCTTGAACTGACCGGCGAATGGGACAAGACCTTTCCGAAAAGCGAAAGGGTTGAACATGAGAAGGTGACCTTTGTCAACCGTTACGGCATCACGCTGGCGGCGGATCTGTATTTCCCTGTTCATGTGGCGGAAATACTTCCGGCTATCGCCGTTTCCGGACCCTTCGGGGCAGTGAAGGAACAGTGCTCCGGTCTCTATGCCCAGACAATGGCCGAACGCGGCTTTGTGACTCTGGCCTTCGATCCGTCTTTTACGGGAGAAAGCGGCGGAAACGTCCGTTACATGGCCTCCCCGGACATTAATACCGAGGATTTCATGGCCGCTGTGGATTATCTTTCCCTGCATGAGAAAGTCGATCCTGACAGGATCGGCATCATCGGTATCTGCGGCTGGGGCGGCATGGCAATTAACACCGCTGCACTGGACACGCGCATCAAAGCGACTGTGGCCTCAACCATGTACGACATGACACGGGTCAGTGCCAGGGGCTACTTTGATTCCGAGGACAGCGAGGAAGCCCGCTATCAGAAGCGCGCTGCCATGTGCGCCCAGCGCCTGGAGGACCTGAGAAACGGCGAATACAGGCTCGGGGGCGGAGTGGTCGATCCGCTGCCGGAGGATGCGCCGTACTTCGTCAGGGACTACTACGCGTACGACAAGACGCCGCGCGGGTATCATCCCCGCTCCCTCAACTCCAACGGCGGCTGGAACATAATCGGCTGCGAGAGCTTCATCAACCAGCCGATCCTGCAGTATTCCAATGAGATTCGCTCGGCGGTACTGATTGTCCACGGCGACGCGGCACATTCCTGTTATTTCGGCAGGGACGCCTATGCCAACATGGTGAAGGGCAGCCGGTATGCCGACAACAAGGAGCTGCTGATCATTCCCGGCGCGAGCCATACCGATCTCTATGACGGCGGCGGCAAAGGCGCCATTCCCTTTGACAGACTGGAGAGTTTCTTCAAAACCTGGCTTGCCTGAGGAGCAGACGATGAAAAAAGCGATTTCCCTTGCTCTCGCGATCCTGCTTGCCGCCGTCTTTGCCGGCTGCGGCGGAGACCCCGCACAGACAGAATTCACAGAGAAAGAGAAAAAGGAGGCTCCCGTCATAACGCCTGCGCCGGCACGGGAACCGGCAGCAGAGGAAACGGAGGAAGCAGACGTGGAAAAGGAACTGCGCCTTGTTATCGATGACGCGGAGGTTTCCGTGGACTGGGAGGACAACGAATCGGTCGGCGCGCTGATCGCCCTGGTCTCCGACGGGCCGTTGTCCGTGCAGATGTCCATGTACGGAGGGTTTGAGCAGGTCGGTTCTCTTGGAACCTGTCTGCCGCGGGATGACATCCGGACCACAACGCAGGCCGGAGACATCGTTCTGTATGCCGGAGACCAGATCGTGCTGTTCTATGGCTCGAATACCTGGTCCTATACCCGGCTCGGAAGGATTACGGACAAATCCGCGCCGGAACTCGCCGGACTGCTGTCAAACGGCGATGTCACCGTCACACTTTCCTGGGAATAAGAGGAGGAGACCATGAAAAGAGTATTGATCATATCGACAAGTCCCCGCATAAACAGCAATTCGGAAGCCCTGGCAGAAGCGTTCGCCAGAGGCGCCCGGGACGCCGGACATGAAGCGGAGCTGATTTCCCTGCGCGGGAGAACGGTCAGCTTCTGCCGGGGCTGTTTTGTCTGTCAGGAGAAGCTGCGCTGCGTAATCCGCGACGACGCGGATGAAATCTGTCAGAAGGCGCTCAAAGCCGACGTGCTGGTTTTCGCAACGCCGATCTATTACTATGAGATGTCCGGCCAGCTCAAGACCCTGCTCGACCGGCTGAATCCGCTCTTCCCGAGCGATTACGCTTTTCGGGATGTTTATCTGCTGACTGCCGCCGCCGAGGATGAGCCGCATGTGCCGCAAAGGGCGGTAAGCGGCGCGGAGGGCTGGGTGGAATGCTTCGAGCGTGCGAAGCTTGCCGGGACCGTCTTCATGGGCGGGGTCACTTCCGCAGGCGAGAACCCGGACCATCCGGCGCTGGAGCAGGCATATCGGATGGGGAAGCAGATATCCTGACAGAAAAAACAGCAGCAGACTGCCGAACAGTCGGAGGAACAGAAAATGATGCAGATTGATGAACTCCTTGCCTGGTTTGATAACGGCGGGTCGTTTGGCGACGATCCGGAAGTCCTTGCCGCCATGCGCGCATGTATTCAGGATACCAGGCGGTTGCTGTTTGAGATGAACAGCGTATGGCATGAAGATGAGAAGGAAATCACGGAACTGTTTGCCAGAATCACCGCGAAACCGGTAGGCGAAAATGTACGGATTGAGACCCCGTTCTACACCGACTTTGGGAAAAACATCACGGTCGGCAGCAATGTTTTTATTAATGCCGGCTGCAAGTTTCAGGACCAGGGCGGCATTGTGATCGGAGACGGTGCATTCATCGGGCACAATGTGGTGCTTGCCACGCTGGACCATGACATGAATCCTGAAAAAAGGCATTTGCTGCATCCTGCCCCGATCCGCATCGGAAACCGGGTCTGGATCGGCGCAAACGCCGTAGTCACAAAAGGCGTGACGATCGGAGACAATTCGATTATCGCGGCCGGTGCGGTCGTGACGCACGATATCCCGGCGAACGTCCTGGCGGCAGGCGTTCCCGCGAGAGTAAGGAGGACGCTGTCCGCTTCCTGAGCGGCGGACAGATCTCCGATTATCCTTTTATCAAATTGAATGAAGGTTTCCGGCACAGTCCTCCGGCAGCAAGGCCTGCTTTTGGGGACTGTGCCTTTGTATCCCCGGTCTGCTGTCGCTTCCGGATTCTGCCCGGCTTCCGGGTCAGCGGTGTTTTTTGAAAAACGGGCAACTTTCTCTTGTAATTTGAGCAGGAACTATATAGAATAACGAAATGCAAAACAGCCGAAACGGACATCCCTGGGGATCAGGATTTTCTACCGCAGCCCGGGGGAACTGTTCCGTAAGAATCCGGCTGTCAGACGAGGGAAAGAGAATGCAGTCCAGGGTATTCAAAGAGTACAGCAGACGGTTATTTATATGTGCGCTCGGGCTTGCCGGTTCTTCGATCGGCAATGTATTCGCCGTTCATGCGGGTTCTGCCGGAACCAATGCATGGAACACGCTGGCACTTGGCATTTCCGGTGCGACTTCTCTCAGCTTTGGCACGGCCACACTGCTGCTGAGCGTTGTGATTGTGCTCGCCGACATTCTTTTCAAGGGCCGCATCGGCTTCGGAACGCTGATGAATGCGTTTCTCATCGCATGGTTTTCGGATCTGCTC
>JAEEGL016723030.1_pt1 | contig 12916 bp, 8 predicted proteins | sample 9134231 | NCBI WGS metagenome assembly JAEEGL01 (sample SAMN16246548, study PRJNA631951) | gut metagenome | biome: gut microbiome; feature: rumen; material: fiber-attached | host: Bos | place: Iran: Karaj | collected 2018-10 | reverse complement strand
GGCTACCCAAAACCCCATCGAGCAGGAAGTTACCTATCCGCTGCCCGAGGCCCAGGTGGACCGTTTCATGCTGAAGGTGGTCATCAACTACCCCAAGAAGGAAGAGGAGAAACGGATTCTGCGTCAGAATATTGCTAATGCCGGTGCCAAGATCAACGCCGTGGTGAAGCCCGAGGACATCATCCGCGCCCGCGAGGTGTGCCGCGAAATCTACCTCGACGAGAAGATTGAGAATTACATCACCGACATCGTTTTCGCCTCACGTTATCCTTCTGATTACAAGCTGAAGAAGTTTGCCAACATGATCAGCTACGGCGGCTCACCGCGTGCCACCATCAACCTCGCCTTGGCTGCCAAAGCCTACGCCTTCATCAAGCACCGTGGCTACGTTATCCCCGAGGACATCCGTGCCGTGGCCCCCGACGTGTTGCGCCACCGTATCGGTTTGACCTACGAGGCCGAAGCCGAAAACATCACCACCGAAGAAATCATCAACGAAATATTGAATACCATCGAGGTGCCGTAACCCTCAGTCCCGTAGGGACGACGGAAATTAGGCAGGCGATGGAATGAAATGGAATCCCTGCCTGCCGAAAAAATCGGCGAACGGGGTGTAAACCCCAAGCCGAATAATGAAAAAATGATGGTTTAAAATATGGAATCAACAGAAATATTCAAAAAAGTCCGAAAAATCGAAATCAAGACGCGAGGCTTGTCCAACCACATTTTCTCGGGACAGTACCACAGCGCCTTCAAGGGGCGTGGTATGACCTTCAGCGAGGTGCGTGAGTACGAGTACGGCGACGACATCCGTAACATCGACTGGAACGTCACCGCCCGCTTCAACAAGCCTTTCGTCAAGATTTTCGAGGAAGAGCGTGAGATGACGGTGATGCTGCTCATTGACGTGTCGGGTTCCAATGACTTCGGCTCCCAGAGCCAGTCGAAGCGCGACCTGACTGCCGAATTGGCAGCTGTCTTGGCGTTTTCTGCCATCCAGAACAACGATAAGGTGGGTGTGATTTTCTTTAGCAGCAAAATCGAGAAGTTCATCCCGCCCAAGAAGGGCAGCTCGCACATTCTGCGCATCATCCGCGAGATCGTCGACTTCAAGCCGACGGAACGTGGTACCGATATTGGCGAGGGCTTGCGCTTCCTGACCTCGGCTATCAAGCGTCGCACTACCGCCTTCCTCATCTCCGACTTTATGACAGACAAGAGTTTCGAGAAAGAGATGCAGATTGCCGCCAACAAGCACGACCTCGTTGCTTTGCGCATCACCGACAGACGAGAGATGGATATACCCAAGGTGGGCTTGGTGAAATTCCTCGATTCGGAGACAGGTAAGGAACGCTGGGTTGACACTTCAAGCCGTGCTTGGCACGATGCCTATCTGCAGATGATTCAGCACAAATCGGCAGAGTTGAATCGTGACTTTACAAAACATGGTATCGACAACTCATTGATTTATACCAATGAAGACTATGTGAAACCTTTGATGCAACTCTTCAAGAAAAGGGAGGCAAGAAGATGAAGAAATGTATTTTGTTTGTGTTGACCCTATTGTTTCGGGTTGTAGTGACGCAATGCTACGCGTCTCCACAAATTCAAATAGGGGATACCTCACCCCAAAGTGTGGCGGTAGAAGGCAAGGTCAACGACACGAAAGTGCAAGTAGGCAAGCCTTTTACGCTCGATTTGAGCCTCAAGGTGCCCTACGGCTGGTTTGTGGAATGGAACGACTTTGCCACCGACACGCTTTCGGAGCAGCTCGACATCATCAAGCGCAGCGAGGTGGAACGCACTGCTGATGCGGATAGCAATGTCATTGTGAAGCAACAGTTGACTTTGATGACTTTTGACACGGGTCAAATCCAAGTGCCGCCTGTCGCTTTGACTTATGCTAAGTCGTTCGACGACCCTGACCGCCTGAAAGCCTATACGGATCCAATCAATCTCTATTCGACCACCATTGCCGTTGACACCACTATGGCATACAAACCCATAGTGGAGCCATTGGCGGCACCGGTTCAGATGAAGGAAGTATATCCTTGGCTGCTCGGCGTGCTGCTTTTGGCTTTGGCCGTCTTTGGCATTTGGTATTGGCGCAAGCACCACAAAACCAAGGTGGATGCTGATGGAAACATCATTAAGGGTCCTGTCATTCCACCTTATGACAAAGCAGTGGGCGATTTGGAAAACCTGCGCCAGCGGAAACTCTGGCAGTCAGGCAAAGTGAAGGAGTATTTTTCTACCTTGACAGATATCGCCCGCGAGTACATCGAAGGCCAGTTTGGCGTGAATGCCGTTGAGATGACTACCGACGACATTATGGAAGAAGTCAAGTCACTCCATTTCTCGCAAGATACATACAACAAGTTGAAAGAGACTATGGAAGTTGCCGATTTGGTGAAGTTTGCCAAGTATTCGAGTTCCAATTTGGAAAGCGAAAACGCGATGAGCAGCATGACAGAATTCGTCAACGAGAGCTATGCACAATATCAGAAACGCAAGGCTGAAGAAGAAGCGAGGCTTGCCGAGATGAAGAAGCAGAAACAAGAAGGACCCGCAGTAAAGGAGGAGGTGAAAAATGTTTGAAAACATTGAATTTGCGAATCCTAAACTATTGTGGCTCTTGTTGTTGGTTCCGTTTACCATTGTTTGGTATGTCCTGCGCCACAAGAAACAGGAGGCTTCGGTACGTTTTTCCGATTTGAATGGCTTCACTAAGTTGCCTAAAACTTGGAAAGCTTATATGCGACACTTGCTTTTCGCTTTCAAGTTGGCAGCTTTGGCGTTGCTCATCGTGGCTTTGGCACGTCCGCAAAGCTCTTCGAGCAACTCCACATCGAACATCGAAGGCATTGACATTGTGATGGCTATGGATGTCTCGGGCTCTATGTTGGCTCGCGACCTTAAGCCTGATCGCTTGACGGCTGCCAAGAATGTCGCTTCTGACTTTGTAAAAGGCCGTCCAGGCGACCGAATGGGTTTAGTCATCTTCTCTGGCGAGACCTTTACGCAAGTGCCTCTGACTACAGACCATGGCGTGATGCTCAATATGTTGGCCGAAATGAAAAATGGTCTTATCGAAGATGGTACTGCTATTGGCGATGGTCTGGCCACTGCCATCAGTCGACTTAAGGATAGTGAAGCCATTTCGAAAGTGATTATTTTGCTCACCGATGGTATGAACAATGCTGGTTCTGTTGACCCCTATACTGCCGCCGAGATTGCTAAGCTGTATGGTATCCGTGTCTATACCATTGGCGTGGGTACTTATGGCACGGCACCTTATCCTGCCAAGACTCCCTTCGGTAATACAGTTATGCAACAAATCAAGGTTGAAATCGACGAGAAACTATTAACCACCATAGCTAATTCGACGGGAGGCAAATACTTCCGTGCCAACAACAACAAGAAGTTGGACGATATCTATCAAGAAATCGACAAGTTGGAACGTTCCAAAATTGAGGTGACTGAGTTCCGCCGACTTCATGAGGAGTTCTATCCATTAGTGGCTTTGGCTTTGGCTTGTTTGTTGCTTGAATTCCTTTTACGCAAAACCATTTTCAGAACGTTAACGGACTAAGACCATGGAAAACGTATTACGATTTGAACATCCCGAATACCTCTACTGGTTGATAGTCATACCGGTATTGGTTATCTTCTATATTCTGTTCCGCATTGGGCAGAAGCGGCGTTTTGAACGTTTCGCCCATATTGAAATGCGAGAAAACTTGGTGCCGAGTTATTCCAATCGACGCTCCAATTTCAAATTTGTCATTTTCTTATTGATGTTGTCTTGTCTTGTCTTAGCTTTGGCTAACTTACAGAGTGGCAGTAAGATGGAAGAAGTGAAACGTGAAGGAATAGACCTCTATCTGGCAGTAGACGTTTCCAATTCTATGAATGCCGAGGATATTGTACCAAGCCGAATGGAACGCTCAAAGCAAGCCATCAACAAGCTTATCAACGATATGCGCGGCGACCGCGTTGGAGTCATCGTCTTTGCTGACAAAGCTTTTGTGCAGTTGCCTATCACTACAGACTATTCGGCGGCGAAGATGTTCCTCTCGACAGTAAATACAAGCTTGGTAGCTTCGCAAGGAACTGCTATTGCAGAGGCCATCAATCTGGCACTTAAGTCATTTCCTGATGAAACTCATAGTCGTGCCATCGTCATTATTTCTGACGGTGAGGACCATGAAAACGATGCTGCCATAAAAGCTGCGCAAGAGGCAGCCAAGCAAGGAGTGCACATCTATACCATCGGTATGGGTTTGGCTGACGGCGCTCCAATTCCAGAATACAACCAATATGGTCATCAGACGGGTTACCGCAAGGATAAAAACGGTAATACCATCATTACTCGTTTGGATGAGCAGATGTTGCAAAAGATTGCTGTTGCGGGCAACGGCATCTATGTGCGAGCCAGCAATTCCAATGTTGGCTTGGAGAAGATTTATGACGACATCAACAAGCTCGATAGGACTGAAATTGAGGCTAAAGTATTTACCGATTACGAGGACCAGTTCCAGTGGTTTGTGGCTATCGCCATCGTCCTTTTACTGATAGAGATTTTCTTTTCCTCAGGTAAAAAAGCTTGGGAAAGGAAGTTTAATATTTTTGAGAAGAGATGAATAGAATCATTCAATATTTGATAATCATTGTTTTCCTTTCGCCTGCGTTGGTGTGTTCGGCTCAGAGCGACGAAAAGGCCATCCGAAAGGGTAACCGAAATTACAAGAATGGCAATTACGAACAAGCTATTAGTAATTATCGGAAAGCATTGGAAATTAGGCCAAACAATGCGAAAGCCCAGTTTAATTTGGGTGATGTATACTATGCCAAACAATCTTATGACACGGCTTACTCAGAGTTTCAAAAAGTGCTGGATCTTTCGCCCGATGTCAAGCTGAAGTCGAATGCACTTTTTAATATGGGCAATTGTCTTCTTGTGCAGGACAAATTCTATGACGCCTTTAATATATATAAAGTGTCGCTGAAGATGAATCCCGAGAACGAAAATGCCTTGTATAACCTTGAGTATTGCCGGGCCCATCTAGTCAAAAGTAAGATTTGGGTGGTGCAACCTGAACACGGAAAGGTAGAAGCCAAGGAAAAAGAAGCGTTCAACGGTCAACACGTCACTTTATCGGCTCAGCCTGACGAGAACTATGCTTTGTCGCAATTTGTAGTGGTTCGGGCAGATAATCAGGAAGAGACGGTACAGGTAAATGGTAGCGGTTTCATTATGCCCAAGTTTAATGTGATGGTTTCGGCAGAGTTTAAAGAGGCGCATAAGATTGAGATTGAGAAAAATATCAAACATGGTACTGTACGTGCCGACCGTTCTAGAGCCATTGAAGGGCAGCAGGTTAAGTTGTCTGGAATTGGCGAGGATGGCTTTGTTGTGGATAAGTTTATGGTCTATAGAACTGGCAACCGGAATGACACTGTGCCTGTAAATGATACGGTATTCCAAATGCCAGACTTTGATGTGACGGTAACGGCTACCTTCCGTACCGCGCTGAAGGTCAGCGTTGATAGTGTGGATTATGGAAGGATTATGGTGACAGACAGTTTGGTCAAACCTGGCGATAATATTGCAATCATTGTGAAACCTGACAAAGGCTATCAGTTGGGTGACCTGCGAGTGGTAAGCGACAAGGATGCCTCAGATTCGGCACCTGTTTCTGATGATAACGTTTTCCAGATGCTCGATACCGACGTGACCGTTAAAGCCAACTTCGTGGAAGCAACAGATTATTACAAGGTGTCTGTTGACACTACTCTAAAAGAAGGTCATGTACTCATCGACCAATCGGAAGCTACGCCTCGTGAGACGGTCACATTGCGTAACGCACCAGAGCCTGGCTATCAATTTAAGGAGTATGTCATTCATCAGGTGGGCGACACTGCTGTGAAGGTACAACCTTTGGGTAATTTTTTCACTATGCCCGACTTTGATGTGGAAGTTTCTGCCATTTTTGAGAAGAGCGAGGGCGACAATCAGCAGCAACAGCAGCAGGATCAAGAGCAGCAACAAGACCAACAAGACCAAGAGCAACAACAGAATCAACAACAGAATCAAGACCAGCAACAGCAACAACAACAAAACCAACAACAACAGAACCAACAAATGTCGAAGGAAGATGCCCAGCGGATGCTCGATGCGCTTGAGAACCAAGAAAAGAAAACGATGGAAAAAGTGAATGAACAGAAAGTAAGGCAACAACCCAAAAAGAAAAGCGACAAAGATTGGTAGGACGCAATGCTTGTGCCTGAGCCCCTAGGGGCGACTGATTGTTGCAAGTGATGTAATTCTATGTTATTATGAAAATGAAAATATGTAATTTTGCATTGTGAAAATAACGAATCAATGAAGAAAGTATTCAGGATATTATTATTCATCGTATATGTTGCACCCATAACTTTATGGGGGCAAGACGACCCAACCTTGACCGTCTCTGCCAAGAAACAAGTTATGGTTGGCGAGCGTTTCCAAGTAGTTTTTGAAGCCAATGCTGAAGGCAAGAATTTCCAAGCGCCTTCGTTCAATGGTTTTACCGTGCTGGGCGGCCCTTTCACTTCATCGAGTTCGAGTTTCTCGATGGTCAATGGTTCAATGTCGCATACAGTCAAATGCTCCTACACCTTTGCCTTGCAGGCTAATCAGGAGGGCACCTTCCATGTGGGTTCTGCCTCGCTGAACGTAAAGGGACATGTGATTAGTAGTGAGCCATTCGATATCAAGGTGGTGCCTGACGATGGCAGCCATACGGCTCCATCGGGTGGAAGTACAACTTCGAGCCAAGTCCAGTCGCAACAAAACACAAATGACCCACAAGTAAGTGGCAAGGATTTGTTTCTCAGGGTGGTACCTTCAAAAAAATCAGTGTATGTCGGCGAACAGATTGTTTTGACTTATAAGCTTTACACCAAGGTACCAGTGTCGTCGGTCTCTCTTTCCAAGATGCCTTCCTATGCGGGTTTCTGGACAAAAGATATCTCCGACAATAGTGGGACATTGAGGCAGTCGAGCGAATACATCAATGGCATTGAATATACATCGGCAGAAGTCAGTAAGGTCATAATTGTGCCTCAGCGTTCGGGCAAATTTACCCTTGATCCGATGTCGTTAGAATGCATTGCGCAAATTCGCACCGAGCGCAGCAACAGTCGCAGTATGGATCCTTTCGAGGCTTTCTTCAACGACCCTTTCTTTAACCGTAATATTGTCAATGTAAAAAAAGAGCTTTCATCGCAATCGATAGGTGTTGAGGTCAAAAGCCTCCCCGAAAACGGCAAACCAGATTCATTTGCGGGTGCTGTGGGCAACTATAACTTCAAGTCGGACATCGACAAAACGGAACTGAGTGCTAATGAGGCTGTCACCATCACCTTGACCGTATCAGGTACGGGCAATGTGGAGTTGCTTCAAATGCCGACTCCCGTTTTCCCACCTGATTTTGAAGTGTATGACCCCAAAATAACCACATCGACCGATGTGGGTTCACAAGGACTGTCTGGAACTAAAAAAGCTGAGTATTTGGTGATACCTCGTCGAGCAGGCAATTTCACCATTCCTGCTGTAGAGTTCTCATTTTATAATTCTTCTAACGAAAGTTATCAAACAATTTCATCGCAACCGTATGAAATCAAGGTGGAAAAAGGGACTGGTTCAGAGGATGGAGGAAGCATTTATGCTTCCAATCAGGAGGATATCAAGTATTTGGGCAGCGATATCCGACACATTATGACAGGCGATGCACACTTGAAACCTATGCATACGGTATTCTTTGGTTCGGCAGCTTATTTTGTGGCACTACTTGTCTTATTGGTGCTCTTCGTTATCTTGTTGCTTGTCTTGAAGAAACGTGAACAGTTGGCTCAAAATACGGCAGCCAATCGAAACCGTAAGGCTGATAAGGTGGCACGTGCTCGCCTAAAGAACGCCTACCAATATTTGAAAGCCAAGGATCAGGAGAAATTCTATGTGGAGATGTCACAGGCTTTGTGGGGTTACATTGCGGACAAGTTGGGCATCGAACGCTCCAGGCTCTCGATTGATACGGTGAATGAAACTATGAAAGGCAAGGGTGTCCCTGATGAACTGACACAGCAGTTTGTTGACACGCTCAATAATTGTGAATTTGCCCGTTTTGCCCCAAGCAGTGCTGAGGAAAAGATGGACGACCTTTACCAACAAGGTATTGACGTGATATCAAAAGCGGAAAAAGTTTTGTAGACAATGAAAGGAAAACTAATATGAAACGATACACCTTATTATTAATATTTGCACTTTTCTCCCTTATTGGTAAGACGCAGGAATCCATAGGCAATTGGTTTGAACAAGCCAATGCGGCATACAATATGGGCAACTATGACTCGGCAAAGATTGTTTATGAGAAGATTTTGGCTTCTGAGGTGGAGTCAGTGCCGCTCTATTTTAATTTGGGCAACACGTATTACAAAATGCGTGAGTATCCGATGGCAATCTATTATTATGAGAGCGCATTAAAACTTGATCCTTCAAATGAAGAAGTACAAACCAATCTTGCCATTGCCAATCATGCTATTGTTGACAAGATTGAGCCTGTACCCCAGTCGTTTATTGTCAGAGGTTGGCGCAATGTTCGGGCTTCGTTTTCTGGCGACCAATGGGCTTGGTGCTCCATCGCTACTTTTGCTTTATTGCTGGTTTCATTGTTTTTATTCCTTCGTTCGCGTAAGATTGGGATGAGGAAGTTGGGCTTCTTTGTGGGGATTGTATTTCTATTGGCATTTGCATTGTCAGTTGTCTTTGCTGCCCAGCTGAAAAATGCCTCGAAAACCCAAGACCAAGCCATCATTATGGCACCTACGGTGACTGTGAAAAGTTCCCCCAATAATGCTAGTGTCGACCTATTTGTGTTGCATGAAGGCACCAAGGTGACTGTGTTGGAATCCTCGAATGGATGGAATAAGGTACGGATTGCAAATGGAAGCGTAGGATGGCTTGAAGTGGATAAAATGCTTTCTTTCTGAGCATTTAGGGGGTATGGAATGAATTTTTTTGAGAAAAAATGATTTTTTTTTCCTCAAAATGTATTTTCTTTGAAAGAATGTCCTATATTTGCAGACCATATTAAAGTGAAAAAGTGGCAAAACGTATGTTAAATAGAGGATTAATTAAAATTTCGTAATATGAAAAAGAGATTTTTACCTTTCAGTTTACTTTTGGTAATCATGATTTTAGGTCAGTCAGTTATTGCTGACCAGGGCGGTCACTATGTGCCGCGTACGCAACCTACAATGAATGCAGAGAGCTTTATGGGTAGCCTCCGTGCTAACCAAAAGACGGGCTTGATTGACCCTGCTGATATGCTCAAGGCTCTACAGGCTCCAGCAACAAGAAACCATGCTGACGATCCGCTTTATTGGATCAGTATGGGTCCTGACAACATGGGTGGTCAGACTACAGCTGTCTTGTATGACAACCAATCAAACGTTGTTTACATCGGCTCCAAAGGTGGTGGTGTCTATAAGACCTATAACCACGGCATCACTTGGCATCAGGTGGGTGGCCTCAATTTAATGGTCAGCTGTATGGTACAGGATGCCGACGGAGTGATTTATGTTGGTACTGGCGATGGTAACAATGGTGTCGCTTTCAATGGTCTTGACCAACAAGGCTATGAGAATAGTTTTGTAGGTACTGGTCTTTACACCCTCACCAATGATTCACTTAATCTGCTTAAAGCTCCATCAGCAGATGAATGGCTTTTTATCAATGATCTCGCCATTGCTGGCAATCAACTTTTGGCAGCCACCAACGAAGGCTTGATGTGTTCAAACGATAAGGGTCACAACTGGATTAATGTTATTGAAGGCAAATCCGTTTCGGTGAAGGTAGCAGCTGACAACACTATTGTAGCAGTAGTTGAGAATCAGGTTTACATTGGAAAAGATGTAGACCATATGGTTTGCCACTCTGGCACTTCCAATACGCTGGAAGGTGATAGCCTTCTTCCCCAACCCGCTGGTTTGGTTGACATCGCCATCGCTCCTACGAACAATGATGTGATTTATGTGGCAGGCATCGATGGTAGCGGTAACCACACTGGAGTTTTTGTTTCTGAAGACAAGGGAGAAACTTGGGCAGTAGCATTCCCCAGTGTGACTTCCCAGCAAGGGCATACTCTTTATAATGGTTTCGGCCTTTACAACCACGGCCTCATTGTTGATCCAGCAAATGAAGGCATCCTCTATGTGTTAGGCTACAACCTTTGGTCCTTACAAAAACCCGAAAATGGTGGTTTTTATCTTGCCAACCAAATCAACACGGATTCTTATATCTATTATTCTGACTATCTCCATGTTGGTATCCATACTATGGTGTTCAATCCGAATAATAATCAGGAGTGTTACATCGGTACTGATGGCGGTGTTTATAAAGCCACAGGTAGATTTATCTTCAGTAACTGTAATCGCAACTATATTACCACACGTATGTTCAATGTGGCAATGTCAGGTAAGGACACTCGCATTCTTGCCGCAGGCCTTGATCACGGTACTGTGCTAATTGAAGGCGATGAAAACTCAAATACAATCAGTAGCGGCTTGTGGATTAATCCTTCGGGCAGCAATATGGGTCTTTTCAATGACGATTCACACGCTGGTCCTTGCGCAATTTCCGTCTTGAACCCCAATACATTCTTTGTTACTTCTAAAAGCGGTAGCTTGAATCGTACTGAGACTGCTGGCGAAGACTGGGTGTCAACTAACTTCACTTCTAGTTCTTTGGGTTTGAGCACTACTTCATTCCGCCTGCCCATCCTTCTCTATGAAAACTACAACAATCAATTGAATCCTGAAACGGCTTGGTATTTCAACGAGACTGATGAAACCCAAGAGAGTGGAACCGATGTTTTAGTGTTGGGTGCCAACAAATTTCCCTTCCACTATACGCTTACAGCTCCATTAGCTGCGGGTGACTCCATTGAAGTACACGACCCTGTCACTGCAACATTTTTTGTTGCCTTTACCGATAATCTCAGTATGACTCGTACACCTCTTCAGTTTGATGTGGAAGCTGAATGGTTCAAAGTTGCCGATAAACCCCATACAGGTTTCATCGGAGATCCTCTCAGTATGGCTATTACTGCCGATGGCGATAATATGTTCGTTGGTATGAAGAACGGTAGATTCTACCGCGTTTCTGGCCTCAACACCGTAATGGATGCCACATCTGGATCCATCACCGATTCTCTCTTTGCTGTTACAACAACTGAAATTGTTCTGCCTATCGATGGACAATGCATCACTTCGATTAGTGTCGATCCTCGCAACAATAATAGAGTGATTGTGACCTGCGGTAACTATGGCAATGATGCCTATGTGTTCTATTCCAATAACGCAATGGCCGCTGAACCTACCTTTGTCAGCAAGCAAGCCAACCTGCCTAAGATGCCGGTTTACTCTTCTTTGATTGATATGGAAAAAGGTCATGTGATTTTGGGTACTGAACGTGGTATCTACAGAACCAACAATATCGACAATCCGGAATGGAACTACGATGGTACAGCTATGGGTGAAGTGCCAGTTATGGAACTGAAACAACAGATTCTCTTCCACGAAAATGAACAAATTATTAATGTAACTGAGGAAGGCGAATTTGTGAAGGATTATCCTGGCGTTTACAACACGGGTATCATTTATGCCGCCACTTATGGTAAGGGTGTGTTCCGCTGCGAGAACTACAAGAAGGACTTTGATGATGTTCCAGAAAATGCAATCGTTGACAATGTTAACGTGAGTATGTATCCTAATCCGGTCAGCAGTCAAGCTACCCTCAGCTTCGACCTTAAGGAAAGCTGCAACGTCAGCTACCAAGTTTTCGATATGACAGGTCGTATGGTGATGAACCAAGGTTTGGGCCGCTTTGCCGAAGGTGAGCATCAAGTGAGTATTAATGCAGAAAGCCTCAGTGCTGGTTCCTACATCCTGCGTCTTAACCAGGGCGTTCGCAATGCCAGTGTGAAATTCACGGTGTATTAATGGTATTGTAGAGACGCAATGCTTTGTGTCTCAAACGAAGAATCAAAAATTAGAAAGACAATCTGCAAAGATTGTCTTTCTTTTTGTATATTTGCGGGGTCATAATTGTAAAATGAATAGTAAGAAGATCAATAAAGTCCTGATTGCCAATCGTGGCGAGATAGCAGTTCGTGTCATAAAAACCTTGCGTAGATTGCATATAGCCTCGGTTGCGGTCTTTGCCGACAACGATGCCAATGCCTTACATCGTCGTATGGCCGATGAAGCTTGTCCTTTGGGTAGCGGCACTTTGAAAGACACCTATCTTAATGTCCGCAAAATCATTGATGCAGCTCTTGATGCAGGAGCAGATGCCATTCATCCAGGGTATGGCTTTCTTTCGGAAAGTCCTGAACTAGTTGAGGCATGTGAGGCCAATAATTTGATTTTCATTGGACCTGATGCCCAATCTATGCGGATGATGGGCAATAAGATTGAAGCGAGAAAGATGGCCATCCAATATGGTATCCCCGTCACCTTCGGAATGATGGGTGGCCAAGACGAAATCTTCCAAGTGGCCGACACTTTGCCATATCCTGTTTTAATCAAGGCGGCGGCAGGTGGAGGTGGCAAAGGGATGCATATTGTTTGGGAAAAGGAGAATCTGAAACAAGAGATGGAACGTGCCTCACGAGAAGCGGAAAAATATTTTGGAGACGGCACGGTGTTTATTGAGCAATATATCGAGAGTCCGCGACATATCGAAGTGCAGGTTTTGGCTGACCATTTCGGTAATGTCATTCATTTGCATGAGCGTGAATGTACCATACAACGTCGTTACCAGAAGATTATTGAAGAATCGCCATCACCAACACTGACGGAAGAAAAACGT
>JAEEGL016720987.1_pt1 | contig 12916 bp, 12 predicted proteins | sample 9134231 | NCBI WGS metagenome assembly JAEEGL01 (sample SAMN16246548, study PRJNA631951) | gut metagenome | biome: gut microbiome; feature: rumen; material: fiber-attached | host: Bos | place: Iran: Karaj | collected 2018-10 | reverse complement strand
TGGCCAGGCCCAGCTTGGTGCGCAGGAAGAAGCACAAAAACAGCACCACCAGCGTTACCGCGATCAGCATCACGATCAGGGTGGACTGCCCGGCCAGGGGCGTGCCCTTGAGCAGGTTTTTGGCCAGGGTGAACACAGTGGTGGTTTTATTCATGGGCAGGGTGGCCTTATTGCCCGACAGGGCCATATTCACGGAATACAGCCCCGTGTTCACCACGATGCCCGCCAGCAGGCTCTGCACCCCCATGCGCATTTGCAGCGTGGCCGTCACGAACCCGGAAACGGACCCCGCCAGCATGGCCGCGGGCAGCGAAAGCCAGGGATAACCCGCAATGGCCACCAGCGCGCCCACCGCCGCGCCCAAAGTAAAGCACCCGTCGGTGCTCAGATCGCACACGTTCAGCATGGAATAACTCAAAAACAGGGCCAGCACCGTCAGGGCGTTCACCAGGCCCAGCTCCAGCGCCGTCTGGCCCAGGGCCAGCCATTTGTCAATACTCATACGCGCAGCTTCTCCGAATAAAATCTTTTGCGTCATTCTTCCGAATATCTTCCCGCATTCGGAATCGCCGTTTCATTATACGCCTTGCGCATCATATTATCAAGGGAAGAACATCCGCAGTACAATCAAACGAAAAGCCCCCTCATTTTTGGGGGCTTGGAGTCATACAACTATTAGATTTAGATGTAGAAACACTCGGAGTGTTTGCATAGAGCCATAAGCCTCTATTCGCCTTTCTCGGAAAGGGGTCTGGGGGAAACCGCTCTTTGGGCTCCAAAGAGCGGTTTCCCCCAGCAATGTCAATTTTTTATTGGGTAATAATGTCAGTACCACGTCCGGCAGAATTCCGTCACGTACCAGCTGTCCTGATGCGGTTCATACTGGATATCGGGGTTCACGCGGTATTCCTCGGGGGCGGGGGACATGTTTTTATTGGTTTTGGCTTCGGGTTTCTTTTTGTTGGCGGGCGAATTGGCGTCGTACACATAAGTGAAGCGCTTGATGCGGCTGGAAAGGTTGCCCTCCACGGTGGACAAAAGGAATTGTCCGTTCCCCAGGTCCTGTACATCGGTGATCAGGCCCACATGCACGAAAGCGTAGGCGGACACGGCGTTGCCGTTGCTTTTGCTGTCCCGGCGGCCGTAGATCACCAGGTAACCGGGGCGGGGATCATCCTGGGTCAGGCGCTCCATGCGCTCAAAGCCCGTATCCAGCTTGGGCACGGCGGCTTCCCGCAGGCTGCGGGGCTCGCCGTCTCCGGTGGGCTTCACCTTTTTATAGGTATCGGTGGGCTCCAGGGGCACCCCGGCGGCGTTCAGGCAATAGCTGGCAAAGGCCCCGCACCAGCCGCACTCATAGCCCCACCATTTGGTATACTTGTTGTAGCGCGGCTCTCGGGACAGGGTTTTGCCCAAGTTATCCTTCCATTCCTGAACGGCGATGTCAATGGCGCCGCGGATGAGGGCGGGCACGGGGTCGCCGGCGGCGGTGACCTCCACTTCCACGGCCCATTCTTCGCCGTCCGCCCCGATCAGGGCCAGCACGGCAAAGCCTTCCTCGTAAGCGGTGATGACGTTATCTTTTCCTTCCGCCACCTCCGGCGCGTCGCTTTCCCAGTAGCCGGAAAAGGGCAGCTCAAAGGCCCGGCTCTCCCCCGCCGCCAGGGCCAATTGCTCCGGCAGCTCTTCCGCCAAAGATACGGCGGGCGTCAAAAGCAGCAGTGCCAGCAAGGCACAAAAAAGCTTTTTCATTTCTCTTCCTCCGCTTCCTGCATCATCCGGGCCACGCCCATCACATCGGTCACCGGCAGGCTGAACACCAGGCCCTGGCCTTCGCTGTTCAGGCCCGCGCCCCGGGTGATGGCCTGCATCACCGGTACCTTGCGATCGTGGGGGACCAGAATCAGCACCATTTCCTTTTCCGGCGCGATGGTGATGCCAAAGAATTGGCTGGCCTCCTGGGCCCCGGCGCCCCGGGCGTGCACCACCGTGCCGCCCCGGGCCCCGGCGGGCAGGGCCGCGTCCATCACCAGATCGGTAAAGCCCCGGTTCACGATGGTCACGATCAGATCGTGGCCGGGCTGCGGCTGATAAGCGTACTGCATAGAAGCGTTTTCCTCCTGCCTGGTTTCCTGCGCGTCCGCGCCCGAAAGATAGCGCACGGTCTGACTGCCGCCCACGCTGCCGATGGGCACCGTAAATGCGATGCCCCGGCCCGGCTGATCGATTTCCAGGGCATAGCGCAGCCGCTGCATGGCCGGGGCAGCCACCCCGGCGCGCATAAAGCTGAACACCACGTCTTTGGCGGTGTCCTTAAGGCCCATAAGGGCCAGAAGCCCCTGATTGGCGGTGCCGGTGCCCAGGGCGATGAACTGGATCATCACGCCCTCCCGCGTCAGCAGCCGGCTCACCGCCTCGCCCTTATCCCGATCCACGATGGTCAGGAGCAGCTTTAACGATTCGTTCCGCATGGATCCTCCGTCGTCATACGTCGATGATTTCGTCGTCGGCTTCCTGGGCCGCGGCTGGCGCGGGCTTCGCAGCTTCGCGCATCCTGCGGCGGTAAACCAGGCCCAGCGCTTCAATGGCGATCAGCGGCGTCATAGCCACCATAGCGACCACCCCAAAAGCGTCCTCCAGGATATTGCCGCCCACAGCCCCGCAGGCCCCCATGAACAGGGGCAGCATGAAAGCCGCCGTCATGGGGCCGGAAGCCACACCGCCGGAGTCAAAGGCGATGGCGGTAAAAATGGGATCGGTGAAAAACGTAAGGGTCAGCGCCGCAAAATAGCCGGGGGCCAGGAACCACCAGATGGAAATTCCCGTGAGCACCCGGGTCATCGCCAGCCCCACGGAAACCGCCACCCCGATGGACATGGTTTTCATCATCACCGTTTTTTTCACCGCGCCGGAGGTGACCTCCTCCACCTGGGCGTTCAGCACGTGCACGGCGGGCTCCGCCGCCACCGCCAGATAACCCATCAGCATGCCCAGCGGGATCAAAAGCCATTTGAAGTCCGAAGCGCCGATTTCGCGGCCCAAACAGTCGCCCATGGGCAGGAAGCCGACGTTCACGCCCGTCAGGAACAGCGCGAGGCCGATATAGGTATACAGCAGGCCGATGCCGATGCGGTGCAGTTCCTTCTTCGGCAAATGCAGCGCATAAATTTGAAAGCCGAAAAACAGCAGCAGGATGGGGGCCAGGGCCACCAGCACCTCCCACAGATACACGGGCAGGCCGCTGCGGTACGCCGCCATCACGTCCCGGGTGGTTTCCACGCCCGCGGCGGCGTGCTCCTCCGGCACATTGGTGAGGCTGGGGAAAAACAGGCTGATCAGCATGATGGCTAAAATCGGCCCCACCGAGCACAGCGCCACCAGGCCGAAGCTGTCGTCCTGAGCGCCGCGGCCGCTGCGCACGTTGGCGACGCCCACACCCAGGGCCAGAATAAAGGGCACCGTCATGGGCCCGGTGGTCACGCCCCCGGCGTCAAAGGCCATGGGCACGAATTCCGGCTTGATCAGCGCGCCCAGCAGAAACACCAGCCCGTACAGCCCGATCAGGATATAGGACAGCTTCCACTGAAACAGGATGCGCAGCAGCGCCGCCACCAGAAAAACGCCCACCCCGAAGGAAACCGTCAGGATCAGGGCCAGGTTGGGCACGCCCTGCACCTGATTGGCCAGCACGGACAGATCCGGCTCCGCCATGGTGATCAGCAGCCCTAAGGCAAAAGCCACGCCTGCCAGAAAGCGGATATCCCGCTTCCGGGCGAGCATAGCGCCCATATGCGTACCCATGGGCAGCATAGCCACGTCCGCCCCTAAGGTGAACAGGCCCATGCCGAGAATCAGCAGCGCCGCGCCGAACAGAAACAGGCCCATGGTGCCCAGCTTCACCGGCACGAAAAGCAGGCTCAGCGCCAGCACCAGCAGGGAGATGGGCAGCACCGAGGCCAGGGATTCCCGAATTTTCTCTTTCAGTTTTTTACTGGTGCTTTTCCTCTCCGGAATCAGAGCGTCCAGCGGATTGCGCCTCCTCCTGGGCAACGGCTTCTTCCCCCTCTTTTTCGGCTGCGCGGCGCATGCTCCACACGCTGTCGATAATCACGGCGGCCACGCCGATCACCAGCGTGAAATAGTAGGTAAAGAACCGCCACAGCAGCAGCGCTCCCACCAGCTTATCCGCCGGGAACACATGCTGGAAAAAGATATAGAAGCCGCCCTCCTGCGCCCCGGACGCGCCGGGCAGAGGGGTGAAGCTGGCGGCGATATAAAGCAGAAACTGCAAGGTGAGCACATCCCAATAGGTATACCGGGTCAGGCCCAAAGCGCGGTATACGCAGTAAGCGATGCTCATCAGCCCCAGCACCTGCAGGCACGAAAGCAGATACAGGTGCAGCAGCCGCACGGGATGATGGGTAAGATAATCCACGGAGGCGTGGAAATCCACGATGGCCCCCTCCGCCCTGTCGGTCATTTTAGCGGGGTCCTTGATCAGGCGCAGGGCTTTGCCCGCCCGGATCAGCAGGGAAATGATGCCCCGCACGATGTTTTTATTGATCGCCAGCAGGATCACCGCCGCCACCGTTAAGCCGTTGAGCACGAAACCGGCGAACACGATCCACTTCGCCTGGTCGATGCAGGCCCGCACGACGGCCGGGTTCACGATCCACATCACGCCGCCCAGGCTGAGCAGCGCCGTCTGGAACGTAAAAAACTTAACGGCCAGCCCGGAGGAGGATATGCCCGCCGGGATCCCGCGCTTTTTCAGGGCCAGCACCTGCATGGGCTGGCCGCCGGTGGCCGCGGGGGTGATGGAGGAATAAAAAGCGCCGATCAGCGCCACCAGCAGCGAGAGGCTGAAATGGATTTTCACTTTTTGCTGATGAAAAAAAACATGCAGGCCCATGGCCTCGAACGTCATGAACACGCACCAGGAGCCGATGGCCGCCAGGATCCATAAGGGGTCCGCGCCGCGCAGCGCCGTCCAGGCATCGCCGATATCGCCGCCCTTGGCGCTGACCAGCAGCACCACCGCCAGCGTGACCGCGATAATGCCCCCGTTGATCAGATTGCTCCGGGCGGCTTTGGACATCTTTTTCAAGCGTTTCCTTCCTTCAAAAAAAATCAGTACGGAAAAACCGTCTTTGTTTAGTATACCATATCCCGCGCCTGTTTGTCACCCCCCTTTTTCAGTCTGCTGCCGCCGCTCCTGCCGTCTGATGCGGTTGATGTGGCGCTCGAAATCGCCGTTTTCCAGCAGGGCGGCCAGCACGTACTGCTCGAAGGCGGGCACGGGGCAGGAATAGAAGCCCGCCTTTTCCTGAAACAGGGAAAGCAGCCGGGGGGGAAGCACCATATAGCCCACCCGGATAGAGGGCGACACCGTGCGGGAAAAGGTGTTCAGGTAAATCACATTCTGCTTTTCCGACCGGGCGAACACCGTTTCCTCCGGTTTGCGCAGCAGAGAGAACTCCGATTCAAAATCGTCCTCCACGATGTAGCGTTCCCCGCGCTCCGCCCAGCGCAGGTATTCCCGGCGCTTGGAAGCGCTGGCGGTGACGCCGCTGGGGAAGCTGCGGTAGGGGGTAATATGCAGCACCTGCGCGGCCGTGGCGTTCAGCGCGGCGGAGGCGATGCCGTCCCGCTCCAGGGGCAGCAGATCGCAGGCTACGCCCCGGGCGCGGTACACCTGCTCGATTTTTTCATAGGAGGGGGATTCGATGGCGAACACCCGGTTCGCCCCCAGCGTTTCCACTACCAGGCCGTAAAGGTATTCCGCGCCGGACCCGATCACGATCTGTTCCGCGTCCGCCCGAATGCCCCTGTTCCGGGCCAGATAGCGCGACAGGGCCTGCCGCAGTTCCGGGCACCCGGCGTTGGGGGATTTATTCAGGATGGCCTCCCCGTATTCCGTCAGCACCCGCCGCATGGTGCGGGCCAGGGTGGGAAAAGGAAAGGCGTTTTCCGGGCCGGAGGCATACCTTACGGGGGGCCGGGACAGGGTAACGGCCGGGGCAAAGCCGTCCGAAGGCCGGAAAATCACAAAAAAGCCGCTGCGGGGCCGGGCTTCAATGTAGCCCTCCTGGCAAAGCAGCTCATAACTGTGATCCACCGTGATCGCGCTCACGCCCCGGTCCCTGGCCGTCTGCCGCCGGGAGGGCAGCCGCGTTCCAAAAGGCCACACGCCGTCGGTGATTTCCTGCCGCAGCGCTTCATAAATTGTCAGGTAAGCCGGTTTTTCCCGTTTCATCTGGTCTTATGTTTTTCTCCTGTTCTGGCACTTTTATTATATCCAATTTAGGGCTATACTCATCCCGTTCCTCGAAAAAAACCGCGTGAGGAGATGAGAGAATGAAAACCAAGGATTCCAAACTGCTCAACATCGTTTTCGCGGGAGCGCTGGCGGCCATGGTCTATGTGGTGACGCTGTTCCGTTTCCCGCTGCTGGGTTCCAAAGTGCATTTTGCCAACGCCGTGTGCCTGCTCAGCGGCATGCTGCTGGGTCCGGTGTGGGGCGGCTGCGCCGCCGGGCTGGGCTCCGCGCTGTACGACGCTTTTGCGGGCTACGATTTCATCAACGTGCTGATCACCCTGGTGAGCAAATTCGCCATGGCCTGGGTGTGCGGCGCGCTGATGGATAAACTGAGCAGGGAACAGCACCGCCTGGACCGCACCCTGATCGCCTCCATCGCCGGGGCGCTGACCTACGTGGCCCTGTATATGCTCAAATCCTATATCTTCGGCGCCATCGCCGGGAACGGCTGGGCCGCCGTGGCGAGCAAATTCCCCGCCTCCATCATCAACGCGGGCGCCGCCGTGGTGGCCGCCCCCATCTTCTTCCACGCCGTGCTGCCCGCCCTGAAAGCGGGAGGCATCCTCAAACGCCTCCATCCGGGAAGGGAAAGCGCCTGACTCATTCTTCCCGCGCCTGCCGCCAGATGAGCAAAAGCTCCCGGTCGCCATACGCGCCCATGGCGTAATCGGCGGTCTCCTGCAAATTCAGCAGGCCGTACCGCACCGCCCGGTTATACTTTTTCGGTTCGCCGCGGATCACCCGTCGTCCCGGCTCCTGAAAATCCGGCTCCTCCTCGTAAGGGTCGAACAGGCCGATTTCATCATCGGGCAAAACGGCGGTGAGCAGCACGTAATGACCGATGCCCCCGGCGGTGCAGCGCATCACGGCGCAGCCGCCCCGCTCCAGGCATTTCCATACTTTCCCGCCCGGCGTGACTTCCGCGCTTTCATTTTCCAGAAATTCCGCCGCGATGGGAAACCGCCACCCCTTGGCATAGCCATTGAACCAGTCCGCCATGTACCGCATGGCGGCTTTTGACGTGCCGTGGCAGCCCACGCAGCCCTTTTCGCAATAAGTATCATTGCCCATGAGCCAGATGTGCTTGAGCAGCCCCGGCAAAATTTCCTCCCGCTCGAACAGATAACGCAGGGCGTTGGTCAGGCAGACGGGGCCGCAGTCATATTCGGAAGACTGATAGATCAGATCGTTTTTCAAGAAAATCCCTTCTTTTTGCTCTATTCGGCATACATGAGATAATGGAATAGTAAGTTTTCCTTTTGGCTTTCTCGGAAGGGGGGCTGGGGGAAACCGCCCATTCAGCATGAAAGAGCGGTTTCCCCCAGAAATACTTACTCCTCGTTTCTCGGGTCAAAGGCGTCCCGCAGCGCGTCCCCCACGAAATTGATGCACACCACCAGCAGGATGATCACCGTCCCCGCGGGCACCCACAGCCAGGGCTTATCGGTGAGCACGGTCAAGGATTCCGCGCCCTCCAGGATGTTGCCCAAAGAGGGAGTGGGCTTCTGCACGCCCATGCCCAGGAAGGACAGCGCCGCTTCATCCAGGATGGACAGGGCGAACACGCTGGTGGCATACACCAGCACCGGGGCCACGGTGTTGGGCAGAATTTCCGAAAACAGGATGTAGCGCCGGGGCATGCCCGCGGCCACGTCGCTTTTGATGAAGTTGGTTTCCCGCAGGGAAAGCACGTTGCCCCGCACCAGCCGGGCCACCCCCGGCCAATCCACGAAGCCCAAAATCAGCACGATGCTCCACAGGCCCGGCCGGAAAATGGCCGCCGCCACCAGCACCAGCAGGATATAGGGGAAGGACATGACCATATCCGTAAAGCTCATGACGGCCTTATCCACCGCCCCGCCGAAATAACCGCTGATCAGCCCCAAAATCACGCCGATGGCGGTGGAGATCAGCGTAGCCAGAAAGCCCACCAGCAGGCTCACCCGCATGGCGTACAGGATGCGGCTGTACATATCCCGGCCGATCTTATCCGTTCCCAAAATATGCTCCGGCGTGGGTGGCTGTGAAAACTTGCCTGTGGGCTTGGTGGGTTCGTAAGGCGCGATCACCGGGGCCAGCACCGCCATCCCGATCAGCACCATCAGGATCGCCAGGCACGCCACCGCCGCCTTATGATGGCAGAACCGCTTCACGATGGGGCGGTATTTGCTGCTTTTGCGCGTCGTCAAAACAGGTTCCCTCCCCGTTTAGTATTTGATCGTCGGATCGGCCAAAGCGTACAGAATATCGGTGACCAGGTTTGCCGCCAGCACCACCACGGCGGACAGCAGGCACACGCCCATGATGACGGGGTAATTGCGGCTGAGCACCGCGTCCCAGGTCACCTGACCCAGGCCGGGCCAGGAAAACATCTGCTCCACGATCACCGCGCCGCCGAAGAGGGTGGGAATCTGCATGCCGATCACCGTGATGATGGGCAGCAGGGCGTTGCGCAGGGCGTGCTTCCGGATGACGATTTTCCTGCCCAGCCCCTTGGCCTTGGCCGTGCGCAGATAATCCATTTCCAGTATTTCCAGCACGGAGGAACGGATATAGCGGATGTTGCCCCCCGCCACACCCAGGGCCAGCACCAGGGCTGGCATGATAAGGTGACGGATCACATCCGTGGCGTCGCCGCCGGTTCCGGGGGTGTACATGCCGCTGGAGGGCAGCCAGCCCAGGCGCACGGTGAAAAAATACACGAAAATCAGGGCCAGGAAAAAGCCGGGAATGCTGCTGAACAGAAAGGAAGCGGACACCACCGCGTAATCGCGCTTCTGATACCGGTGCACGGCGCTGTAAATGCCGCCGGGGATGGCGATGAGCAGGCCCAGCGCCATGGAAACGCCCATGAGCAGCAACGTCGGCCCCAAATGACTGCCGATGATCTCCGCCACCGGCTGGCCGCTTTTGTAGGCGTAGCCCAAATTGCCGTGAAACAGTTCCGTCAGCCAGTTCCAGTACTGCACGTAAACGGGCTGATCCAGCCCCCACTGGGCGGCCCGGGCCGCCACGGTGCCTTCCGTCACGCGGGGCCCCACCATCATATCCAGGGGGCTGCCCGCCAGGGACATAATGACGTAATCAATGATGGTAATGCCCAGCAGCACCGGCACGGCCAGGAGCAGCTTTTTCACCACGTATTTCCACATTGCTTCAGCCCTCCCACGCCCGATGGCAAACGGACACATGCGCTTCGTTCCCCGGCACGGCGGTGCTGTTTCCGGCAAAGCGCAGGCACTGCTCCTCCCGATAGGGGCACCGGGTATACAGCGGACAGGCCCCGGCGGGCGGTTCCTCGTCCGCTTCCCCCTCCAGCGCCACCCGGTTTCTGCCCCGCAGGGCGTAATCGGCGGAAGGCGCGGCGTCCAGCAGCGCTTTCGTATAGGGGTGGGCCGGATGATCAAACAGCTCGTCCGCCCCGCCCGTTTCCACGATCCGGCCCCGGTACATCACCGCGACGCGGGTGCTGATATAGTGCACCGCGCCCAGGCCGTGGCCGATAAAAAGATAGGTGAGCTTCAGCTTTTCCTGCAAATCCCGCAGCAGGTTCAGGATCTGGGCCTGCACCGACACATCCAGGGCGGACACCGGCTCGTCCAGCACGATCACGTCCGGGTTCAGGCTCAGGGCCCTGGCAATGCAGATCCTTTGCCGCTGGCCCCCGGAAAACTCGTGGGGATAGCGGTTTTTCATTTCCTCCGGCAGGCCCACCAAAGAAAGCAGCTCCTCCACCCGTTTATCAATTTCTTTTCCGCTGCCCATGCGGTGATACCGCATGGGTTCCCGCAGAATATCCTCCACCCGCTTCCGGGGATTGAGGGATGATCCGCTGTCCTGAAACACCATCTGGAACCGGGGCCGCAGCTTCCTGCGCCGGGCTTCGGGCAGCCCGTCCACCCGCCGCCCCTGAAAATACACTTCCCCCGCGGTGGGTTTTTCCAGGCACATGAGCAGCCGGGCCACGGTGGATTTTCCGCAGCCGCTTTCTCCCACGATGCCGAAGGTCTCCCCCGGGTACACGGAGAACGAAACGTCCCGTACGGCGGAAAAGGTTTTGGCAAATAAACTGTTTTCCCCGGTGATCCGGTAATCCTTGCGCAGATTCCGCGCTTCGACCACAGGCTGAACGCTCATACCGCTTCCCCTCCTGTTCCCCACCGGCAGCGGGACAGATGGCCGGGGGCGATTTCCGCCATGGCCGCGCCGGCTTTCCAGGGGCATTCCTGCCCGTGGGGGCAGCGGGGCGCGAACCGGCAGCCCGTCATATCGCCGTACACCTGCGGCACGAAGCCGGGAATGGAATACAGGCGTTTCGACCGGCCGTCATGCAGGCCGGGCACCGCCTGCATCAGGGCCTGGGTGTAAGCGTGGGCGGGATGGGTCAAAAGCGTTTCCGCGCCTGCTTCCTCCACGCACTGGCCCGCGTACATAACGGCCACCCGGTCCGCCATTTCCGCCACGATGCCGATATCGTGGGTGATCAGCAGCACAGCCATGCCCGTTTCATCCCGCAGGGAGCGCAGCAGCTCCATGATCTGGCATTGGATGGTCACATCCAGGGCGGTGGTGGGTTCATCGGCAATCAGCAGCCTGGGCCGGCAGGAGAGCGCCATGGCGATCATGACCCTTTGGCGCATGCCGCCGGAACACATGTGGGGGTATTTTTTCATCATGCCCTCCGCGTCCCGGATGCCGGTGCGCCGCAGCAGCCGCACGCTTTCCTTTTGCGCCTGCTCTTTGGTACAGCCCAAATGACGGCGCATGCCCTCCGTCATCTGGCTGCCGATGGTGAGCACCGGGTTCAGGCTGTACATGATGTCCTGAAAAATCATGGCGATTTCCGGGCCGCGAATTCTGTCCATTTCCTGCTCGGTCATGGCCAGCAGGTTTTTTCCCTGAAACAGAATCTGCCCGCCCGTCACCTTCCCCTGCCGGGCCAGCAGCCCCAGAATGCTCAGGGCGGTAACGCTTTTCCCGCTGCCGCTCTCCCCCACCAAAGTCACGATTTCCCCCTGGTTTACATCAAAAGAAACGCCGCTGACGGCGGGCGTCAGCCGCTTCCCATTGCGGAAGGAAATTTCCAGATCGCGGATGCTCAGCAGCGCGGACATAGGCGGCGCACCTCCCCGGCATTTTTTCGGCTTCGCGGCTGTTCAGCCGTTCAAAGGACGCTTTCGGCTGAACAATTGCCCGGCTTCACAGATTCCCTGTCAATTCCGCGGACGCGATTTCCCGCTTGGGCCAGAAAGCGCATAAATGCAGCCTTTCAACCGTGCCGGCAAACGGATAAAACCCTTTCACAAGCAAGGGCAGCGCGGCGCAGACCGCGTCCGGTTCGTCGATCAGCACGGTGGCATGAGGCGTCCAGGGGTATTGGGAGGGGTATTTTTCGCAGGCGGCGTGCAGCGCGTCCAGCCGCGGGTTTCTTTCCGGCGCGCAGAAAAGCACCCTGCCGCCGGCGAACAGGCCCATGTGGCTGATATGCACCGGAACCGCCGAAAACGCCGCGGCGGCCTTTTGCATGATTTCGACCGCTTCCCGCTCTTTATCAAGGGGAAACGAAGCCATACTGATATGGTAAGGCAGCCCCGGCGTCTGCCTGCCGGTAAAGCCCGCTTCCCGCAGCGCGCCGTACCAGGCGGACATGCGGGCCTGGGAATCACCGTCCAGGTCCGCCATGAGCGTCAAAAACTCTTCCGCCATATTCCCTCCGTAAAAGATTTTCAGGGGCCGCCGCCGGAAACGCGGCAGCGGCCCCTGAAAGCTGAAAAGATCATTGAATATCCCAGTTCTGCACGTCGATGAAGGTGCCGAACACGTTGGGCGTCACGCCGGACAGGCGGTCGTTCACCGCGCCCAGGGTGGCGATGACCCAGCCGGAGATCATGGCCGCGTCTTCCTGCATGGCCTTGTCCACGATCAGGTATTGCTCCGCGATGGCGTCCACGTCGGTCAGTTCCTGGCTCAGGGCCAGGGCCGCGTCGGTTGCCTCGGTGGCGTAGCCGGTCCAGCTTCCTTCGCCGCCCAGCAGCCAGGCCACGTCGGTGTAGGGGTCCACGGGGGCGTAGGTGTATTCCACGCTCATGATGTCGTGTTCGCCGTTGGTAGCCGCTTCCATCAGGTTCGCCAGGCTCACGGCGCGGATCTCGATGCGCAGGCCCATTTCCTCGAACATGGCGGCGTAATACTCCACCGCCTGGTTGAAGGTGCTTTCGGCGGAATTGACGTACCAGACCAGATCGGTGGAAGCGCCGTCGGCCTTGGCTTCGGCAATGAGGGCGGCGGCCTTTTCCGGATCGTAAGCGGTCACGCCCAATTTATCGCTGTAATAGGGGGAAGCGGATACCAGGAACCCGTCCACCACTTCGCCGTTGCCGTTCAGCAGCGCTTCAAACATGCTCTGCCGGTCCATGCCGCACAGCAAAGCCCGGCGGATGCGCGCATCGCTCACCCTGGCGGTGTTGATGAAGATGGATTCGTTGGTGATGGGGGTGCCGTTCACGGCGGTGACGCCCGGCAGCGCGCGCACGGCGTCATAATCCTCCACGGGGATGGAGCCCATGGTCTGCTGCACCAGATCGATTTCCCCGCTGC
>JAEEGL014453397.1_pt1 | contig 12916 bp, 6 predicted proteins | sample 9134231 | NCBI WGS metagenome assembly JAEEGL01 (sample SAMN16246548, study PRJNA631951) | gut metagenome | biome: gut microbiome; feature: rumen; material: fiber-attached | host: Bos | place: Iran: Karaj | collected 2018-10 | reverse complement strand
CGGTAGTGGATACCATCCTAAAGGTTATCAAGGCATGATAGGAGTAATATTGGCTGCAGGTATGGCAAAGCGCCTGCGCCCTCTGACAGATACAAAACCCAAATGCCTGTTGAAGGTAGGCGAGCGCACCTTGTTGGAGCGCACCGTTGATGCCATGCGCCAGGCAGGGATTCAGGAGTTTCTGGTTGTCACAGGCTATCGTGGAGAGATGATCCGCGATTTCCTGGGAGAATATTCTAGTCGTACTAGTCAGTCTAGTATGCCTAGTCAGCCTAGTTTCACCTTCCTCGATAATACTGACTACGAGCACAACAATAATATCTACTCGCTCTGGATGGCGTGCCAGAAGGTGCGTGGATGCGATTTCCTGCTGATGGATAGCGATATCCTCTGCGATCCTGCTGCCGTTGTGCGCATTGCTCAGGAGCCTGTATCAGCACTCGCCGTCAACCGCCATGAGCTGGGTGAGGAGGAGATGAAGGTTGTTGTCGATGCGGATAGTCGTATTACGGAGATCAGCAAGACCTGTAGCCCAGAAGCAGCAATGGGTGAGTCGGTAGGTATTGAGAAAATTTCTGCTGATTATAGTGAGGCGCTGGCACGCGAACTCGATCAGATGATCTTGCAGGAGGGCTTGATAGACATCTTCTATGAGCGTGCCTTTGAGCGTCTGATACCTCAAGGACATACATTCAAGGTGGTGGATACGACTCATTATTTCTCCTACGAGCTTGATACGCCTGAGGACTTCAAGAGGGCTCAGGAGCTGATGCCAAAAGAACTGTTATAAAAAAAGTTTCTCCAGATTCGGAGAAACTTTTTTCTTTCTATTTCATGATCACTTCCAGCGCTTTCTTTACCATCTCACTTTGTTCATTTACCACGGAGAAGTATTCACTCATATCCCACAGGTCTCGGGCCACAAGGGCCTTAAGCTGCATCTTCAGATAGGGCAGCGTTTTCTCGAGTTCTGCCTCATCTTTAGGTTTGATGGTTTGTTTCTCTCCTTCTGCTATGATGGCATCTATCAAACTCTGAGGCACCTCATACTGCTGTTTGAAGTCGGCAAACGAAGGCCAGCGGCTCTGCAGCTCCTTACGGTTATTGTCCACATAACGCAGGTTCTGCTGAATCACGACTCCCTTTGCTGCCAGCTCTCGATGGAACTTGGTGTAGAGTGTGGTGTCAAGAGGTACAAACTCGTCAGGCATGATACCGCCACCACCATAAACGGTACGATGCTCACGCAAGGTCTCATATTTCAGGGAGTCAGAAAAGTGAATACTGTCGGCATTTGTCAGCTCACCGCTCTTCAGGCGCTTCATCATATCCATTGCATAATCCTTGCCGCCACCCTTGGTATAAGGTTTTTGGATACAACGACCTGAAGGTGTGTAATAGTGGGCGATGGTGAGTCGGATCATCGAGCCGTCAGGCAGATCGATAGGGCGCTGCACGAGACCTTTTCCGAAGGTACGGCGACCTACCACGATACCACGGTCCTGATCCTGAATGGCACCTGTCACAATCTCTGCCGCCGAAGCGGTATAGCCATCTACAAGCACCACCACCTTACCTTGCTGGAAGGCACCATTACCATTGGCAGTATAGTTCATGCGCGGCACCTTGCGCCCTTCAGTATAGACAATCAGGTCGCCCTTCTGAAGAAACTCCTCGGAGATATCCACCGCAGCCTTCAGATAGCCTCCGCCATTCTCCTGAAGGTCGAGTATCAGATGCTGCATACCCTCGCCCTTCAGTTTGTCGAGGCTTTCTATGAACTCCCGATGCGTGGTAGCGCCAAAGCTGCCAATACGGATATAGCCGATACCTGGGCGGATCATATAGGTGGCGTCAATCGACTTGACGGGAATCTTATCGCGCACCACTGTGAACTTCAGGCGATCCTTGATACCCTGACGCACCACACCGAGATGCACCTTCGTGCCTTTCGGACCGCGCAGGCGTTTCATAATCTCCTCTTTCGACATCTTCACACCTGCAATAGCAGTATCGTTCACAGACACTATTCGGTCGCCGGCAATGATACCTATGCGTTCCGAAGGACCGTTGGTCACAGGCTGGATGACGAGCAACGTATCCTCAATCATATTAAACTGTACGCCGATACCTTCGAAATTGCCGTTAAGCGGTTCATTCAGGCTCTTCACTTCCTTTGGTGTCAGGTAGCTGGAGTGGGGATCAAGCTTGTCGATCATCCCTCGGATGGCATCTTCCACCAGCTTTTTCTCATCGACGCTATCCACATAGAGGTTGGTGATGGCCACCTCTGCATACTGAAGCTTCCGCAAGGGAGGCTCATCGTTTCCCTTCAGCCTCAGTTGGGCGGAAGCGGTGAGAAGTGAAAAGTGGAAAGTGAGAAGTATAAATAGTATTCTACCTGATCTGGTCATCATAATCTTAATATCCTTAGTTTTTATCATTCGTATTCTTCCTCTTCCGGGCGGTCTTCCTCGATTACCAGGTTATCAATGATGAAGTTCTGACGCTCCATCGTGTTCTTACCCATATAATACTCCAGGAGTTTCTGTACCTGATCATTCTTGTTGAGTGTCACCTGTTCCAGACGGATGTCAGGCCCGATGAAGCCTGCGAACTCGTCAGGCGAGATCTCACCCAGACCTTTGAATCGTGTGATCTCCGGATCAGGACCCAGTTCACTGATGGCTGTCTGGCGCTCCTCGTCACTATAGCAGTAGCGGGTGATGAAGTCGCTCTTCTTATTGCCTTGTATCCTTTCACTCTTGGCATCGGCATCGGCAATTACCTGCTTGTTCCTGATCTTCGTCCTGCGGTTGCGCACACGGAAGAGTGGTGTCTGAAGGACATACACATGACCTTTCTTGATGAGCTCTGGGAAGAACTGCAGGAAGAAAGTGATGATGAGCAGACGGATATGCATACCGTCCACATCGGCATCAGTAGCCACAATCACCTTATTATATCTGAGGGTGTCGAGTCCGTCTTCAATGTCGAGGGCAGCCTGGAGCAGATTGAACTCCTCGTTCTCATAGACCACCTTCTTTGTGAGTCCGAAGCAGTTGAGGGGCTTGCCTCGCAATGAGAAGACTGCCTGTGTGTTTACATCGCGGCTCTTCGTGATGCTTCCGCTGGCAGAATCACCCTCAGTGATGAAGATGCACGATTCCTCCTTGCGGTCGTTTTTCACGTCGCTGAAGTGGATACGACAGTCGCGCAGCTTACGGTTATGGAGATTAGCCTTCTTGGCGCGCTCACGCGCCAACTTCGTCACACCAGCCATCGCCTTGCGTTCCCGCTCACTCTCCTTGATCTTTCCTTCCAGCACCTCAGCAATATCACTATGGATATGCAGGTAGTTATCTACCTCCTGCTTGATGAAGTCGCCAACATATTTGTTGATGCTCACGCCGTTGGGCGACATTGTCAGCGAACCCAACTTGATCTTCGTCTGACTCTCGAACATCGGCTCCTCCACGTTGATGGCGATAGCTGCTGCAATACCTGTACGGATATCACCATACTCATATTTGCCGAAGAAGTCGCGGATGGTGCGGGCGATATGCTCCTTGAAGGCACTCTGGTGAGTACCGCCCTGCGTGGTATGCTGTCCGTTCACAAACGAGTAGTACTCCTCACCATACTGGTTGGAGTGGGTGAAGGCAATCTCTATATCCTCGCCCTTCAGATGGATGATGGGGTAGAGCGCCTCATTGGTCATACGATCCTTCAGCAGATCCTCCAGACCATGACGTGACAGGATGCGGCGACCATTATACATGATGGCGAGTCCTGTATTCAGATAGGTATAGTTGCGGAGCATGTTCTCCACTATCTCATCGTGGAACCTGTAGTTCAGGAACAGGGTGTCATCAGGCTCGAAGAAGATATAGGTACCGTTTTCGTCCTTTGAGTTCTCCGTCACGTCGCTCTGCATCTCACCACGGGCAAAGACCGCCTTGCGTACCTTCCCGTCGCGATAGCTGTGCACCTCGAAGCGAGTGCTCAAGGCATTGACGGCTTTCACACCCACACCATTCAGTCCAACAGACTTCTTGAAAGCCTTGGAGTCGTACTTACCACCAGTGTTTAGCACCGACACTGCCTCTATCAGCTTTCCCTGAGGGATGCCTCGTCCGTAGTCGCGAACGCTGACACGCAGGTTCTCGTCGATGTTCACCTCGATACGGTCGCCAGCATGCATCTTAAACTCGTCGATAGAGTTGTCGATCACCTCTTTCAGCAACACGTAGATACCGTCCTCAGGCAAGGAGCCGTCGCCCAGTCGCCCGATATACATACCAGGTCGGGTACGCACATGCTCCATATCACTCAGATGACGGATGTTCTCATCGTCATAACTTACATGTTCGATCTGTGAATTTGTGATGTTATTCTCTTCTGCCATAATGACTATTGCTTTAAGTCGATGCAAAGATACGCAGATTTAGTTGATTGCGCTATTTTGGTATCGCATTTTTAAGATTGTTTATAAACTCCTGCGACTTCTCTGAGTGAAAAAAGCAATACCGCCCGAAAAGCATTGGTTCGCTTTCGGGCGGTGAATAAAAGTGTTTTTTCAACTTACATCGAAAAAACTTTTTTTCCTTCAAAATAGGTGGCTGCGGGCTTGGTCGAGTGAATCTGGTTCACGGGACAAGTCAGCACGTCCTGGTTGAGCAGCAGGAAGTCAGCATATTTCCCCGTCTTGATACTGCCTCGCTCATCCTCAATAAACATCTGCTTGGCACAATTGATGGTCAGGGCGGTGAGCGCCTGTTCGCGAGTAACGAGTTCTTCGGGCCACCAAGGTGTACCATTCTCAGACCAAAGAACACCAGTCACTGCTATCTCCATAATGCCGAACGGGTCGTCAGGACTACCGCTCAAAGCGGGATAGTCTGAGTGGATGGTTACAGGGATGTTGTTGTCGAAGAATGACTTAAAGGGATATGATTTGTCCTCCTGGCCTATGGGAGTCATGCCACGCTCCCGAAGGATGTCAGCCAACCCTGTTTGGGCATGGTGCCAGGTTACGCCTGAGGTAACATAGATATTATGCTCTGCCATACGCTTGTAATCAGCCTCATCGACGTTGCGCACGTGTACCAACGTGTTGCGCATCTCGTCTTGTCCACCATTGACGAAGGCATTGACCACTTGATTGACTCCCTTGTTACCCATCACGTGTATATGGATTGTCAGACCTTGGGCATTAGCCTTGCGTGTCAGTTCTGTCACCTCTGCTTCCGTCCAGTTGGCAATGCCCTGGTGACCGTCGGGATAGAGTGGATCCACAATTCCTGTTCCAGCCTCTACCCCTCCGTCGAAAAGGAGCTTGATCCATTTCGGTATGACGCGCGTGGATTCGAATTTCTTGGCGTCAACGGCTCTGGCGAGTGCCTCGTCTATGTCCATCCAGCTTTCAATCTCGTAGGGCAGTGCCAATACGAAGTTCAGCTTGCCAGCCTTGTCCAGCTCCTGGGCGGCCTGATAGTAGTTGGTGTTGACAAAATAGTTGCCCCAGCCCTCGCAGTACATTGTGTAACCCACTGAGTGCATGTACTGTTCGATTTCCGCCAGATTGGACGTGGCCCTGTCGAGAGTATAGAGATTGTCGTTGTCGAGGAAGGAGCGCACATAGGTCTGGGCTTGCTCCTTCAGCAGGCCAGTAGGCATACCGTTGGCATCTGTCACGATCTCGCCACCGCGCAATTCTGTCCTGCCTGCAGTGCCATCTTCCTTGATGATGCCGGCCTTCTTCAGTAGGATAGTGTTGGCCAGTGCCTTATGGCACTCCTCATCGAGGAGGTATATGGGTATATCGCTACAGATGGCATCCAGATCTTCACGGGTGGGCACGTTAGGCTCAAGCGTCTGCAGACGCCAGCCTTGGGCGAAGATGGATGTGGCCCCTTCGGCTCTTGCTTTCTTGACGGCAGCGGGAACGATTTCCTTGAGCAGTTTCTCCGAATTATCCTGGAGAGTGATTATCGTGCCGATGGTTTTGAGGGCGTAGCCCAGCATGTAGTGGGAGTGTCCATTGCCGCAGCCAGACATCACAAGTCCCTTGCCAGTATAGTCCACCACCTCGGTTTGTCCTGCCTCAATGTAGGCTTCGGCTCCTTTCTTGTCGCCTACATAGATGTACTTGCCGTCTTTCACGGCAAAGGCCTCTACAATCTGGTTGCTTTCAGAAGTGAAAATCTTACCATAGACCACGAGGTCGGCCTTTCCGGAATTGCTGCCTTGTGGGTTGTCGTTGATCGAACAGCCGGTAAGCATACCCATTGTAACTATGATGGCCATCACTGCGATGAACGACATCATTTTCATCATTCTTTTACGAATTGTCTGTTTCATTGTCTTTATTTTTTATAATACAAATTAATGTGCAAAGTTAGCAAATTCTTCAAAAAAAAGAATCACGACTTATGTTGTAAGCCGTGATTCTTGCAGATTTTACAATCACTTTTGCAGATTTTTCCTCTTTAGGTCTTTAACTGCCCTTGCTGAGCCTTGTCCTCCGAGCCAGCCTTTATCCATTCTGTCACTGTCTGTCCCATTTGGTGTTTGAAGGCATTGCTGAACGTGCGGTAATGATGGAAACCGCTCTGCGTGGCCAACTGCTGGGCGGTGAAGGATTGCTGGACAGCGACAGCCTTGCGATAGAGATTCACGAAATGATTGACGCGAAGTCCGTTGATATAGGCATTGTAAGTCGTACCCTGACGTGAGAAATACGAGCTAAGATAGTAGCGGTTGGTGCCAATAGCCTGGGCAAGCTGAAAAAGGGTTAGGTCGTGCTGCAGGTAGAGCTGTGCGTCTATGCAATGCCGTTGTAACAATGGCCCGATTTTGTCTATGGCAGTCAGCGAGAAGTTGTCTTCCATTGTCTCTCCATCAACAGCCTCCTCAGTAGTTAAGGGCAGAGAGCGAGTGGCACTGAGGTCGCTTAGCGTCTCCACTCGCCACAGGAGATAGCAGACCAGTATCATGTTGTTCAATTGCATGATATATTTAACGGCTCGGTAATAAGGGTCTAATGTGTATATGCCGAAAAACAGCAGGATGATGCCTAACACCACAAAACTCCGCCACAGCTCCTTGTGCTCCAAATCGGCATAGTTATCGCGCAGCCAGCGGCTGTATTGTCGCACCTCGCGCACCATATATAATATAAAGCCGATACCAAACAACAGGTAATAAGTATATAATATCGGCAGAAGGGTGATGCTACAGGTGGCGGCGCACAATGTCGTGATGATAACAAGTGGCGCTATCGCAACACAGACAGGCCAAAGAGGGCGCCTATGGTCTTGCAACATAGACACTAATACGATGATTCCAAGAGGTACGAGCGTCATGAAGTCGAGCGTTGCGCCAATAAGATTGCATCTCAGAATGTCTTCAGCCGAGGTGAGATAGAATTCTGGCATATACCATATATGACTCAGTGTAATACTGGCAAAGAAGGCTGCGGTCCAACGGCGTAAACGAGTCGGCGACGTGATGTCGGGGGCGATGGCGTTGGCCCGTCGGAACAGCAGATAGCAACTTGTCATCAAAGATAGCATTGCCGCCGCTCCGTATAATATCAAATAGAGTATATCTCCAGTATCTGTCTGGTCGTACATGATTATGAACGCTAAAATTTAAAACTCCTGTAAACGTCTTAAAGACGAATTCCGCTGCAAAAGTACAAAAATCATACGAATTTCTAAAACATCCGTCTCACCTTTTTTAAATTTTATTCCCGCAATCTTTGGAACTTTTCAAAGAAATTACTATTTTTGCAACATCATTCAATCATAAAGGCATGTACGATCAGATTCGGGAAGATACTCTTTTTATCATATTTTATGCAGGTGTGACGTTTATGGCTATGATAGCCAGTTGCTATCTGCTGTTCCGACGGGGTAACGCCTTTACCACCGACGTTACGACACCTGTACGCCTACGCCGATGGACGGGCGTGTTTTTTGCGTCCATCGCCTTGAACCATATATGGTATATGCCGATATTCTTCCTTTCCTCTAGTGAGGATATTTTAATGAACGATCTCATAGGCGGACTACTTGACAGTATGACGATTTTTCCTTTGGCAATCATTGTATTGCTCACCATGCTGCAAGACCGCAGACGGTCACAGTGGCCCATAGCTGTGATTATAGCGCCATTCGTGATAGGAAATGCCTTGAATGTTGTAACCCGTAGCTATGCCTTTCTGCCAATGCTGTATGTCTATGCCCTTTTGATGGGTATAGGCATAATTATATATATGGTACGCGCGTTAAGACAATATGGCTGTTGGTTGCGCGACAACTATGCCGACCTGGAGCACAAGGAGGTGTGGCAGAGTTTCTTGGTGCTGGCTATCGTACTGTTGGTGTTCGTCATCTATGCGTTTACCAACGAAGGTACGACTTACATCTACGCCATGCTGGTAATTAGCGCCATACTGATCTGCTACCTCCTGTGGCGGGTAGAGACGTTAAGCGACCTCAGTATTTCTCAACAGCAGAGTCTGTCTGCGGCAGAGCCTGTCACCACGGAGGTAGTGGATGCGGAAGATTTTGAACTTCCCCAGACCATTCACGACAAGATCGGGCCATTGCTGCAGCAGCATTGCATAGACACACAGCTCTATCTGCAGCACGATCTTACCATCATTCAACTTGCCAAAGCTATTGGCACTAACCGCTACTATCTCAGTCAGTATTTCTCCCGTCAGGGTATCACATATAATACCTATGTCAACAGTTTGCGCATCAACCATTTCACCAATCTCTATCGCAAGTCTGTCGCCAGTCAGCGTTCCTTCACCGCCAGGCAACTGGCTTTTGAAAGTGGCTACAGAAACTATACGACCTTCAGTGCCGTATTCAAACAGCTGAAGGGGCAGACCGTTACAGCGTGGATGCATGAAACAGCCCAATAATCCAAGGGTCGAGTTTCAGAATCAGCAAAATATCGTTTCAAAATCGGCAAAAACTGATTTTTCTGGTACTTGGCGCAATATATTTTGGAGATTTTTGTTTACCTTTGCAAACATAACCCATATTTACTAGATTATTTATCAATAAATTAAAATAATAAAACGATGAAAACAACTACCGATTACTCCCAGAAGGCTAACTGGTGTAAATTCCCCCAAATTACCAAGGACGTAGATACGTTCTACATATTTGCTACTGAGTATATCATGGGAAGCTTTGAAGAAGGTGCCCCAGATTATGGTACACTCGACAATCAAGAGATGATAGAGGGTATGAATGTTGAGTATTTACAACATGCAACAACATATGCCGACTCAACCAATGTGTTCGCTCCATACTACCGCCAGACTGGTCTAAGGTTTGCTGGTGACATATATAAGAGAGATGGCAATTTCGAGGCTGCGCTTATCGGTACGCCCATTGATGACATCATGGCAGCCCTCGACTACTATTTCGAGCACTACAACGAGGGCCGTCCGTTCATCATCGCAGGTCACAGCCAAGGCTCCGCATTGGTCAAGGTGGTATTGATGAAATACTTCAAGGAACACCCAGACTATTACCGGCGCATGGTGGCTGCCTATGTTATAGGTTACTCCGTCACAAAAGAAGACCTTGAGAACTATCCGTATCTGAAATTCGCTACTGGCGAGAGTGACGCAGGGGTCATTGTCAGTTGGAACACCGAAGGTCCAAAGAATGTTGAGGAGAATGCTAAGACCGTTGTGCTGCTACCAAACGCTATCAGCATCAACCCGCTGAACTGGAAGCGCGACGAGACTTATGCGCCCGCCAGCGAGAATCTGGGGTCGCTTGTGGTGAACGAAGAAACCGGAGAGCCTGAGATTGGTGATCTTGGTGCGGACGCACAGGTGAATCTTGCCCGAGGCACAATCGTGACGCACGCTAAAGTAGTCCCGATGCCCGAGGATGCCGCCAAGGTAGCCGCAGAGTTCTTCGGACCCGATGGCCGTCATGGTGAAGACTATACATACTTCTACAACAATATCAAGGACAACGTTGCCAAGCGCATCGCCACCTTCAAGACGAATATGCGACAAGATATCGTCGGGACCGGTGCGGACCTCGTGGTCTATGGTAAGATTTTCACTTCTGACAGCGATAAGGTGGTAGAAGCCTTTGCCGTGAAAGACGGAAAGTATGTGTATGTGGGTGCCAAGGCAGGAGCCGAAGCCTTTATTGAAGCAGGTAAGACTGAAGTGGTGGACTACAGCGGAAAGGGACTTGTGATGCCCAGTTGCGGTAATGGTCACGCCCACTATTCGATAGGTGTTGCCCTGCCAATCGTCGGAACGGTAGCCATTGGGCTGACTCCCGACCAGTTTATGGCAGAAGCTGTCCCCGCTGCCGTCAAGAAGGCTCGCGAGACAGGAGCGACGTCCATCTTCGGCTTCGGTTGGAATTACATCACCTTCATGGAGAATATGCCCACCCGTCAGCAACTGGATGCCATCTGCAGTGATATTCCTATATATTTTGCCGACGACGAAGGTCACAAGGGGCTGGCAAACACCCTGATGCTGGTCAAGGCCGGAATTATGAAAGCCGACGGCACGGTGCTCAAGAAGGATAAGGATATCCGTGGCGGTGAGATCGTGATGGGTGCTGACGGTACGCCAACCGGTTTCCTGAAAGAACAGGCAGGCACTTATACACGTTCCTTCCTCGACACCGAGAATCTCTATCCCGTTGACGTCGCAAAAATTGTCGTCTCAAAGGTCCAGGAACAACTTCTGTCAGAGGGTTATACGATGTATATCGATGGTTGGGGCAACTATTTCTTCAACCACAATTACTTCAAGGCTGCCCAGCAGATGGATCAGACTGGCAAGATGAACTTCGTGCTGGGTTTGACCTATGAAATAGAGAGCTGGATGAATGTGGATGAGGAACTGAAGAATGCCGCCGACGTTCAGAAATATGCCACCACCCATGTCAAGACAAACTGGCTCAAGCTCTTTATGGACGGTACGGTAGAAGGTGGTACGGGATTCGTGGATCCGCTCTATCCTGACGGTCATCAGGGGCTTGCCAACTGGACGGAAGAGGAACTGACCGACATCACGCGCAAGACGAATGCGAATGGTATAACCATGCATATTCACACCATGGGTAACAAGGCCGTCAATACCGTTGTCAGCGCCTATGTCAATGGCGGAAAGGATGAAATGCGCAATACACTGGTCCATGTGCGTAACGTTAACGCATCGGATTTCAAGCGTATGGCCGACCATAACATGTATATCGTCTCAGGTATGCTCTGGCATCATTGCCCCTCTTGGGCAGCTGATTATATTCGGGAGCACGGTCTGGCTCCTGCAGGCCAAGAGGACAAGTCTTATCCGATGAAATCATATTTCGACAACGGCATTACTATGACGTCTCACTCCGACTATCCTGCTACAAGCGGAAGTCCTGACGACCCCTTTGGTATCATGGAGATAGCAGTGACTGGTGTACTTGCAGGAGAGAACGGCACGCCTTGGTGGTCCGAGGAGCTCATTACTCGCGAACAGGCCATTGCATCCCTGACCATCAACGTTGCCAAGCAGATGCTCATCGAGGATGAAAGAGGTAGTATCAGCACAGGCAAATATGCCGACTTCCTCTTGGTTAATAAGGATGTGCTTTCGTGTCCTGCGAATGAGATTCATGAGGCCAAGCCCACCGCCACATACTTCGAGGGGAAGAAGGTTTTTTCAACTTCTGCAGACCCTAAGGATGCCGGAGCACCCGACTATTCCAAGGAGTCCTGTTGGTACAAAATCCCAGCTATCACCAAGGATTTCGATACGTTCTATATCTACTCGACTATCTACTTTGGTGCCAACGAGGGTGACCCTGACTACGCAACGCTCGACAACCGTGAGATGCTTGACGGTATCAAGGTGGAGCATGCCATCAAGTCAAGCGTGTTCGAGGAATCTACCAATCTGTTTATCCCCCTCTATCGTCAGTCGGGTATGAAACTCGCTGGTGACACCTGGAAGAAGACCGGGAGCATCGAGGAGGCTATCAAGAACATACCCTACGGTGACATTACTGCTGCGCTCGACTATTACTTTGAGAACTACAACGAGGGGCGTCCGTTTGTCATCGCAGGCCATAGTCAGGGTTCGGCCATCCTGCGTCACGTGCTGAAGCATTATTTCAAGGAGCATCCCGACTACTACAAGCGGATGGTAGCCGCATACGCTATTGGTTATTCCATCACGAAGGAAGACCTCGAAGCCAACCCGCATATGAAGTTCGCCACAGGAGAAACTGATACGGGCGTCATCATCAGTTGGCACGCAGAAGGTCCCAAGAGTGTAGGAAGTAAATTCCTGTCTGCTGCGATGCTGCCAAACGGCATTAGCATCAACCCGCTGAACTGGAAACGTGACGAGACGTATGCTCCCGCCAGCATGAACCTCGGCTCAATCGTACTGGACGAGAAGACCGGTGCGACCGAAATCCGCGACATTGAGGGCGACGCACAGGTAGATCTTGCCCGTGGCACCGTCATCACGAACGCTAAAGCCATACCCAATGAAATGGTTGAGTTTGCCGGACCGCAGAGTTACCATCAGGACGACTACTCCATCTTCTACAACAACGTCAAGGACAACGTGGCGAAGCGCATCGCAGCCTATAAGACAAACCGATGATAACAGAATTACTCAGATAGCATAATAAAAGGGAATTATATGAAACAGATAATTTGTAAGAATATGAAGAAAATGTTGTCATGTATTGTGGCTTTGAGTATTATCGCCTGTCTGGGTGTGCTTACCAGTTGCTCAAGCAATGACAACCCTAGTAGCGGCGACACCATTTCAGAGAAGGCAGACCTTGTTGTGTATGGCAAAATTTTCACCGCCGAGGGCAACCTGATTGCAGAGGCTTTTGCCGTG
>JAEEGL012245694.1_pt1 | contig 12916 bp, 9 predicted proteins | sample 9134231 | NCBI WGS metagenome assembly JAEEGL01 (sample SAMN16246548, study PRJNA631951) | gut metagenome | biome: gut microbiome; feature: rumen; material: fiber-attached | host: Bos | place: Iran: Karaj | collected 2018-10 | reverse complement strand
TCCGCCATGAGCTACGGCTCCATCAGCTATAACGCCCACGCCTCCCTTGCCACCGCGGCAAAGGAGCTCGGCATTCTTTACAACACCGGCGAGGGCGGTCTGCACGAGGACTTCTACCCCTACGGTGAAAACACGATCGTGCAGGTCGCGTCCGGACGCTTCGGCGTGCATGAGGACTATCTGAACGCAGGCGCTGCCATCGAGATCAAAATGGGCCAGGGCGCAAAGCCCGGCATCGGCGGCCATCTGCCCGGAGCGAAGATCGTTGGCGACATTTCGCGCACACGCATGATCCCCGAGGGCACGGACGCCATCTCCCCCGCCCCGCACCATGACATCTATTCCATTGAAGACCTGCGCCAGCTCGTCTATTCTTTGAAAGAAGCAACGAATTACAAAAAGCCCGTCATCGTCAAGGTGGCGGCCGTCCATAACATTGCGGCCATCGCCAGCGGCATTGCACGTTCCGGCGCGGACATCATTGCCATTGACGGTTTCCGCGGCGGCACCGGTGCTGCGCCCACCCGCATCCGTGACAGCGTCGGCATTCCGATCGAACTTGCGCTCGCTTCTGTGGACCAGCGGCTGCGCGACGAGGGCATCCGCAACAACGTTTCGCTGGTCGTCGGCGGCTCCATCCGTTCGGCGGCAGACGTGGTCAGAGCCGTTGCGCTCGGTGCGGACGCCTGCTACATTGCAACGGCGGCGCTGCTTGCTTTGGGCTGCCACTTGTGCCGCAGCTGCCAAAGCGGCAAGTGCAACTGGGGCATCGCCACCCAGCGCGAAGACCTTGTCAAGCGTTTGAACCCGGCGGTCGGCAAAGAACGGCTGGTGCATCTGCTGACCGCGTGGCGCCATGAGATCATGGAGATCATGGGCGGCATGGGCATCAACTCCATTGAAGCGCTGCGCGGCAACCGGCTGATGCTGCGCGGGGTCGGGCTGAACGAAAAGGAACTGCAGATTCTCGGCATTGCCCACGCGGGCGAATGAGGAGGCCAACATGAAACGAGTTTATGTCAACGAAGAGTGGTGCCTCGGCTGCCATCTGTGTGAATACAACTGCGCTTTCGCCAACTCCGGCGAAACGGATATGGCAACGGCCCTCAAAGGAAAGCCGCTGTATCCGCGCATCCATATCGAAGAGGGCGACAAGATCTGCTATGCCGTTTCCTGCCGCCACTGCAGCGACCCGCTGTGCGTCAAAAGCTGCATCGCAGGCGCGCTGTCGGTGCAAGACGGCGTGATTCGGGTGGATCAGGAGAAATGCGTGGGGTGTCTGATCTGCGTGCTGGTCTGCCCCTACGGTGCGCTTGCACCGAACGAAAACGGCGTGATGCAAAAATGCGAGCTCTGCTTGCAGAACACCTGCGGTGAACCGGCCTGCGTCAAAGGCTGCCCGAACCGCGCCATCGTCTATGAAGAAAGGGAGGCGGTCCAATGAAACCTTTTGTGATCGTCGGCAACGGCGCTGCGGCGGCAAGCTGCATCGAGGGCATCCGCTCACTGGACAAGACCACGCCCATCACCGTTGTTTCCGAAGAGAACCATCCCGTCTACTGCCGCCCGCTGATCTCCTATTATCTTGAGGGCAAGACCGATCTTGCGCGGATCAAATACCGTCCCGACGATTTTTATGAAAAGAACGGCTGCACGGTGCTCTACGGCACAAAAGCAGTTGGACTCGACCCCGGAAAAAAAGAGGTCACGCTTTTGGACGGGCGTGTGCTCGCATATGAAAAGCTCTGTGTTGCGACCGGTTCGTCGCCGTTCGTGCCGCCGATGGAAGGGCTCGACACGGTAGAAAACAAGCAAACCTTCCTCACGCTGGACGACGCGCTGCAGCTGGAACAGCGCCTTTCCCCCGACAGCCGGGTGCTGATCGTCGGCGCGGGACTGATCGGTCTCAAATGCGCCGAGGGCATCCTTGCGCGGGTCAAAAGCGTCACGATCTGCGACCTTGCTCCCCGCGTGCTGTCAAGCATTCTGGACGACGTCTGCGCGGCGCGGATGCAAAAAGCACTGGAAGCGCAGGGCATCCGGTTTTTGCTCGCGGACACCGTCGCCCGGTTCGATGTGAATACGGCGTATATGAAAAGCGGAGAGACTGTGGAGTTCGACGTTCTTGTTCTCGCGGTCGGCGTAAGGGCAAACACGGCGCTTGTCAAGGACTGCGGCGGCAAAACCGAACGCGGGATCGTTGTAGATGAACACATGCAGACCTCTTTGCCCGATGTTTATGCAGCCGGCGACTGCACACAGGGGTTTGACATTTCGGCAGAGATGAGCCGCGTGCTTGCGGTATTGCCGAACGCGAACCTTCAGGGCCGCTGCGCCGGGGTCAACATGGCGGGCGGGAACGCGGTGTTCGACAACGCGATCCCGATGAACGCGATCGGCTTTTTCGGGCTGCACGCGTTGAGCGCCGGCGCAGACCGTTCCGCGGAACCGGGCGGCGAACGCTATGAAGAAAGCGACGAAGCCCATCTCAAGCGCCTGTTCCTCAAAGACGGAAAGCTGACCGGCTTTATGCTGATCGGCGAAACGGCGCGCGCGGGCATCTATACCTCCCTGATCCGGGAGCAGACGCCGCTGGATTCCCTTGATTTTGAACGATTGAAACAGACCCCGACCACGACGGCTTTTTCCGTCCGGGATCGCAGACATAAGTTTGGAGGTGCAGTCTGAATGGAAACCATCCAAGCGTGCGGACTTGACTTCAAGGCGCTGAACGAACAGCTGCGGCAAAGCAAAACCGCCTGCAAAATGGAAAACTGCTGCGGCCAGCGCTTTTTGGCCGCCGGCATGTCGAACATCGATCTGACGGTGGAAGGCGTTCCGGGCAACGCGCTCGGCGCTTATCTGAACGGCGGCGTCATTACGGTGAACGGCAACGCCCAGGACGCGGTCGGCGACACCATGAACGCCGGCAAAATCGTGATCCACGGCAGCGTCGGCGACGCCGTTGGCTATGCCATGCGCGGCGGAGAGATCTTTGTCAAAGGCAACGCCGGCTACCGCGCGGGCATCCATATGAAAGCCTATCACGACAAGGTCCCGGCGCTGGTGATCGGCGGACGGACAGGCAGCTTTCTCGGCGAATATCAGGCCGGCGGGCGCATCGTTGTGCTCGGTCTGCACACCGACGGCAAGCCCGTGCTCGGCAACTTCCCCGGCACCGGCATGCATGGGGGCAAGGTCTTTTTGCGCGGAAGCCTGCAGGGCGTCCGTTTCCCGCCGCAGGTCAATGTCAGACCAGCCGAAGCACAAGATCTTGCCGAGGTCGAACCGCTGGTGCGTGAGTTTTGCAGATTGTTCTCGCTTGACGCGGAAGAGATTTTGCAAGCGCCGTTTTCCGTTGTGACGCCGAACAATGAGAACCCGTTCCGCCAGCTGTATGTGGCGAATTAAAACGGGCAAAAGATAAAGAATGAAATCGAATACAACAAGACTCCGCTGCGTGAACCGATCTGCAGCGGAGTCTTGTTGGCTTGATTTTTGATGTTGCTTTTTTCTGAATCATATATGCATAGGTTCTTTTTTATCTTCTTTTCTTTCAAAAAGAGATAAACATGTGCATGGTTTTCTTTTGCTTACTTTTCTTTCCAAAAAGAAAAGTAAGTGCATGGTTTTCTTTTGCCTGCTTTTCTTTCCAAAAAGAAAAGTAAGAGGGCGGCTGAAGCCGCCCTCTGAAGGGATAGATCAGAACTTGATTCTCAAAAGTTTGCGGATGAAGTTCAGGATGCGATAGAAGAAGGTGAAGAGCGGCTGCAGGAACTTCGGCGCATTGCCTGTATATTCGCCGCAGACGTCGCAGAGCTTGTTGCCGTCATTATCAATGTGGCTGCCGGTCGCAGCGGAGATCTCAACGACCTTCTTGTTGCCGCATTTTGAGCAGGTGTAGGTGTCGGTCGCCGGATAGACGCAGGCGTCCTGATGCACAGCCTCGCCGTAGGTATGAGAACCCTCGTGGGCAAGCTGACCGTTGGCGAAGAAGGCATAGGTCACGCCGTCGACCACAGCCTCATCCGTGGCCATGACTGCAGTTGCGGGATCGAAGTAATACTTCTTGCCGTCAATGGTCTGCCAGCCGGTGACGGGCGTCTGTGCCCAGTAGTAGCGGGTGCCGGCTTCTTCTGTGACCCAGACATAATCGAGCAGATGGCCGTCGTTCTTGTCGAAGTCATAGGTGATCTCCTGGCCGGTGTAGATGCGGATGATGGTTTTGCCGGTGAGCATCTTGCCCGGATGGCTCGCGTTGGTGGAGAAGAAGTAGGTCTTGCCGTCGATGTCGTTCCAGCCGGTCATGTAGCTGCCGCCGCGGTAGCAGCGGGTGTAGCCGGCAGCCGTCTGTGTGAACGCGCCGCCGATCTGTTTGCCTTCGGCGTCGAACTTATAGGTGACCTTGTCTTCCGCTTCCTGAATGGTGAGTTCCGTGCTGGTGACTGCAAGACCGTTTGCATCGAAGTAGTAGCAGTCTTCCTCATAGTTGAGCCAGCCGGTCTTCGCCGTTCCGTTGATGAAGTAGCGGTTCTTGCCGGTCGCTTCATCTGTCACGAAACCGGTATAATCGCCGAGCGGCTTGCTGTAGCCGCAGGCGGTGCAGGTCAGGCAGCCGTCAGCGCTGTATACAAAGACGTGTTCGCCGGCCTCGGAGCAATCCAGCGTCCGGGTCATGGTGTAGGAATCGATGACGCTGTCGTCATAGCTCACAACTGTGCCTTCGTTGACAACCACATTCGTGATCTCGTGGGTGTCAACGGTCACGGTGGTGTCGGTGGTGTTCACAGTCAGATAGACCGCCTCATACTCGCCTTCCACAGCGCCGGAACCGCGGACAAAGGCAAACGGGAAGGCAGCGTTTTCCACGACCTGATAGGATTTTTCACCCGTGGAGCCGCAGATGTAATAGACTGCGCCGTTTTCGTTGTCGCGTGCGCCGCCGGTGACCGGATAGGTTCTCACATAGGAGTGGTCATGGCCGGAGAAGACGAAGTTGAAGCCGCATTCATCCACCAGCGGCGGGATCAGTCGGTTGACAACATCGTTGCTGCCGCCCGGATTGGTGTAATAGGCGGGCTGGTGAAGCGCAAGGACCTTCCAGACCTTGCCGGAAGCCGCAGCGTCGGTCTTGACCCAATCAACGGCCTTTCTGTAATTCGCTTCGCTGCTGTCCGTATAGTTGATGACCGCCATATAGACGTTGCCGTAGGTCGTGCTGTATGCCAGCGGGGCGGCGCCGTCTTCGGTCGTCATGCCGAAGTAGTCGGCGGAGTTCTCACCGTACTGGTCGCCCATATACTCATGGTTGCCGAGCACGTGGACGATCGGGCGGGTGCTCAGATAACCGGCCGAGAAGACGGACGCAACGCTGGTCCACCATCTGTACTGGCCGCCGTTGTCCACAGCGTCGCCGGTCTGCAGACCGAAGTCATAGTTGATGTTGCTCTTTTCAAGCGAATCAAGGATCGCGTCAAGGTTGGACGTGTCTTCGCTCTGCATGTCGCCGATCACGAAGAAGTTCGTGTCCACATTGAACTTGCCGGTCTTGAAGAAGCGCACGTCGCTCATCTTTTCGCCGTCGCCGACCTTATAGACATATTCCGTCTGCGGCTGCAGGCCTGTGATGAGAACTTTGTTGAAGCGCAGGGCATAGTTCGTTTCAATGTTGCTGGTGGAAGAGAGTTCTTCCAGTCTGCTGATGCCGTTGGCAGTTGCAAACGCGGCGTCGCCGTTCGCTTCAAAGTCAGCGCGCTTCGCATAGTAGACAACCGCTTTGTCTGCGGACGCAGCCGGAGAAGCGAACCAGGAAAGGTTGATCATGGAGGAACCGTCCTTTGCACCGTTGAGCACAATGGAGGTCGGGTAGCCGTCGTCGCTGCCGCCGGCGGGATAGCTCTGATTCTCGTAATAGAAGGAGATCATCTCGTCTTTTTCCGCACGCGCTTTGAACTTGACAGTGTTCTCGGCAAATGCGGTCGTGAAGAGCTTGCCCTCTTCATCTGTCACATCTTCGGAAACGGGCGTGCCGCCTTCCAGCTTGACCGATGCGCCGGCAACCGGGTTGCCTTCCAGATCCTTCACGTAGAAGTAGCCGCCCTTGCCGACCAGGAAGGTGTCGGAAGAGAGCACCAGCGGCGCGATGCAGGAAGAGGAAACAGCGCCGGCGATGGAGCCGAGATCTTTTTCATCCTTTTCGGAAGCATAGATGATCTTGCCTTCGTCCAGACGGAAGGTCACGTCGATGCTGTCGGAACGGACATTGGACGGGATGGAGTAGATCACACGGGCGATCACATTTTCGTCGCTGTCGGCGTTTCTGCCGGGTGCAGGCATTGCACCGCCGGAAGCGCCGCTTTGTTTTTCAACTTTGAATCTGAGGATCGCATTCGTGCTGTCATAGGTCGGTTCGCCGACAAGCGCAAACCCGTTTGCGGGTTCCACGCGCACATTGTCATAGAAATAGGTAAATGCAGCGAAGGTATGGATCGCGATCTCTGCGCCGGCAATGTCGGAAATATCAGAGGCTCTGAGCGCAAGCGCATAGTCTTCGCCGAGCACCGGTGCAGCAGATTCCGCAACAAGTTCCGCAGTTGCGGGCGCGGAACCGTCAACGGTGAAGTATCTGGTTTCGGTCGTCTTGTTGCCGAAGTTGTCATAGACGGTGACGGAGACGCTGTGCACGCCGTTGTTGAGCTGGGCGTCATAGAGATACATCTGCTCGTCGCCTTCGTTGATGAAGCACTTGTCGGTCACGTCCACACCGTCGATGGCCATGGAGACCTTGGAAGCGTCGATGCCGGTCATGTACTTGTCTTCCGCGTCTTTATAGGAGGCGCGGATGGTGACGGTGTTGTCGGTCAAAACGGTTTCGTTGTTCACGAATTCCGCCGGCGCAGCCTCGGTATCATAGGTGATCGCAGTCACTTCGGGGTTCTTCGTGTCGTCGGTGTTGGAAGAATAGATGAGCTGAATGTTGTCAACATAAACCGTGCTGGCAGATCTTGTGCCGTTGGGAATACCAGGCTGATAAGACACCCAGAACACACCGCAGCCCTGATAGAAACCGTAGGGATAGCTGGTCGGGCCGATGTTTGAGCTGCCGGTCACAGGATTTGCAAGGTCGATCTCCACATATTTCCAGCCGACCCAGTTCTCAGCTGTGGAACCATTCATGTTTGAGATCGGGGCATATGTGATGCTGCCGTCTTTATTGCACAGGTTGAGATACAGGCAGAAGTTTGCCATGCCTTCCGGACAATAGACCCAGGCGCTCATTTTCTTCGGAGAACCTTCAAAACGATAATCCGGGCTGGTCACACGGATGTAGTTGTTGGAGTTCGATGATTTGTCATAGCTTGAGAAGTCGACATCCAGGCGCAGGGAATGATCGCCGAAACGCACCGGTTCTCCGTCTGCGTCGGAAACGATGCGGGTATGCAGCGCGCTGACGTCAAGCGAAGCGTTCGGCCAACCATAGAGCGGATAGCCTTCTGCATACCACTCTGCTGCCTTCTGCGTATGTGTTTTTCCTTCGGGCTTATTCTTATTGTCAAAAACCGGAAGCTCATACGTCGGGATCCACTGCAGCTTGCCCTCGCTGGCGGCAGCTTCCTCGGCGTCGGTCGTGTACTCAAAGTCATAGAGCATGACGGGCGCAGCGCCGATGACAGCCTTGGTGACGGCGGTCACGGAATCGTCATAGGCAGATTTCACTGTCACGGTCGCTTCCGCGCTGTTTGCACTTCTTGCCGTAAAGGACAGACCGCTGAACGTGCCGATGTCGGCAGTTACGTCAGCGCCGCCCTCATCGACCGCAGACCACACAACGTCGCCCGCTTTGATCTCGATCGTTCTGCCGGCGTTCTTGGCGACAAGACCGAAATCGGTCGTTTCGTCAAAGTCAAGGGAATATTCATCCGCAGGGATATAGAGCTCGTCCGGTGTGACGATTTCAAGTTCGAGCGAGCCGACCGTTTCGCCGCCGGAAACATAGTTCACGGTCACGGTGCCGGTCTTGTCGTTCGCAGTGAACACACCGCCCGCCGTGATGGAACCGAAGGACGGATCCGCAAGGGCAAATGTGCCGTCTGCCGGAAGGGCGACTTTCGCGCCGGAGGAATCCACGCCGACCGCATAGATCTGCACGGTGGAATTCGGGGTATAAAGCGTGTTGTTCGGGTTGACATTGAAGATCGTGTCGGCCTCAACGGTCGGGTCGTCAAGCGTCAGTGTCGCATGATCGAACACGCCGGAGGGTCTTGCGGTGGAAACGATGAACAAAGACGTTGCAACGCCGCGTTCCACAGCGTCGGACGGACGGTTTGCAAGCTCAAGATGATCCTTGCCTTCATATTTTGCAAGGTAGGTGGTGGAGCCGCCGCCGTCAAGGTTCAAAACATCGACGCAGCCGAGGTCGAGCATGATGGTTGCAAGGTCATAGTCATCCAGCGAGCTGGAGATCGGATAGTGACGGCCGTCGACCGTGACGCAGACCACAGAGCCGTCCGCCTTGATGCCGACGGCGGTCTTCGGCGCTTCGTTGCTGTCCTGATAGGTCGCGGGGCCGACACGCTGACCGTTTTCAACGATCATATAGAAGCCGGAGACCGCTTCCTGCAGCGTTGAAAGCGTTTCAGCCGAAAGGCTGTTGCCGATCACATAGTCGCCGCTCTTGGTCACGCCGAAATACGGATAGCCGATGCCGTCTTTGTAGACCTGTCCGCCCATGACGACAACGCCGCGCGGTTCGCCGGTCTGCATGTTGAAGATGTCGGCGTTATAGGCCGCAACGATGTTGGCGCCGGTCTTCTGCGAGGCAGCTTCCGCCTGCTCACGGACTTTCTGCATGCCCCAGCGGGAAGCGTCATGGTTTTTATAACCGGTCATAAAGGTCGAATGGGCTTTTGCAGCGGCGTCCACCGTCACTGCATAGACCACCTCCTGCTGATCGCCGGTGGTCTTATTGACAATGACGCGGTTTTCCGTGATGCCCGGCGCGATCTTATGCTCGGTCTCGGAGATCTTATAAAAATCTCCGGTCGGCGTGTAGCCGCTTGCGGCGCCTGCCAGCAGCGACACACTTGAAAGCGCGAGCACCAGCGTCAAAAACAGCGCCAATGCCTTTTTGAGGTTTGAGGTTTTCATGTTTGAAATATCCCCTTTCGAGTGTTTTGTTCTTTCCATCCCTTCGCAATGACAGCACCTCACGCCGTCAAAGTTATAGAAAGTCAACCATATTTTATCACATTCGTCTGTTTTTTTCAAGCATTTTGCATAATTTGTTCCGATTATTCCAACGCAGAAGAAAAAGCGCCCGTTTGCCGGTCGTTTTTCGGCAAAAGAGCGCTTTTGTTTGTTTTCATGCGTCAGCTTGTCCAACAAATGTCGGTGATCGTTGCGCCGTTTGAAAAGCAAAACGGCGTTTCCACCCCCGGCAGCGGCGGATAATCCGTGGAAAGGATCTGCGCGCCGGAGCGTTTGGCGGCGGCGTGGGTTTCTTCGTCAAGCTTTCCGAAGGAGTCCGGACGGGTGCGGACAACGCATTTTTCGCGGTCAATCAGCCGTTCTTTGTCGGACTCCGCTTTCAATGGATTGTTTTCGACCACGAACGACGCATAGTCCGATTCCGCCTGCGAAGCGCGCAGCATCGGGAACATCGCCTGGGTGCGCAGCGTCTTGTCCTGCCAAATATAGCAGTTCGTGACGACGGTGGGGTGCAGCAGCACGAGCACTTTGCCGCACATGTCTTCCACGCGGCACCAGTCGTCCGCTTTTCGCATTTCGGCAAAGGTTTCATACCCGCGCAGCATATCCGCCGGGGTGAACAGTTTTTCGCCGAGAACGGTTTTCAGCAGATCGTCCATCGTGTTCGCGTGGGCAAGCGTGAAAAGATCCATGTTCCACAGCGGCAGCATCGCCACCTTCGGCTCAATGATGAGCGTCACCGGAAGATGGCCGGGATGCATATCGCTCCAAAGCCCGATCTCCCGCAGCGCGAGCGCAAAGTCATAGCTGTGGGTCGTCATGTCAAGCACCGGCGAATGCAGGCAGACAAAGGAGACCTTGCCTTTGTCGAGGATGGTCTCCACATCAAGCTCCAGCGAGCGCACGCCGCCGTTCAGCTGGTCGGTCAGCGAAGCGGTCTGAAACGCGCCGCCGTTTTTCGGCACGGCGCCGAACGTGAGGGTTCCGACAACGCCATACCACATCTGCAGCTCAGATACGCTTTCGTTCTGATAGCTGTTGTGCGTTGCAACGAACCGCAGCTCGTTGAATTTCAAATCGCCATCCAGCGCTTTTTCAAGGTCGCCCGCAAAAAAGGGCCTTCCTCAAACGCATATACCGTGCCCTCGGCCTTTTGCTGTTCCAGTTCGGCCAAATGCTCGGTCTGCCACGCCTTGTCTTTTTCAAGCTGCGCCCGGTTCTGCCAATACAGCGGCGAGAGCAACGCCAGCACAGCCACGACCAGGGAGAGGATGCGCACGAGAAGTGAGGAGAGGATCCCCATAACTTACAGCAGCATGGCGAGCAGTTTTTCCTTCGGCGTCACGCCGAGCGCGGTGTCCGTGACCTCGCCGTTTTTGAACACCAGCAGCGCCGGGATGCTCATGATGCCGTATTCGGCCGCAAGGTCTTCGTTTTCGTCCACGTCCACCTTGCCCACGACGAACTTGCCGTCATATTCCTGCGCAAGTTCTTCCACCACAGGCGCCATCATGCGGCACGGGCCGCACCACGTTGCCCAAAAGTCCACAAGGACGGGCAGCTCGGACTGCAGCACCTCTTTTTCAAAGTTGTCGCCGTTCAAAATGATCTCTGCCATTGTTGTCATTCCTTTCGTCTAATTTCGTTCTGTTTGTATTATTATACCCGATTATGCAGAAAAAGTAAAGTAAATTTTCAGGAGGGGTTCACAGATTGACAAAGCGAAGAAAACATTGTATGATAAAAGCGAAAAACAAAGGAAGGAGGGGTTTGCAATGGATCCCAATCAACAAGTCTATACCGTTCAGGTGCAGCCGGCGGAAAGCGGCGAATCCTATTTTGACGGCGGATTGCTGCAGTTGATCGGCTGGGAGCTGTTGGGCGCGCTGATCACGCTTGGAACGCTTGGCATCTGTTTCCCTTGGGCCTACTGCATGATCTATCGCTGGGAGGCCAAACACACCGTCATCAACGGCCGCCGTTTGGAATTTGACGGCACGGCTGCCCAGTTGTTCGGAAAATGGATCCTTTGGTTCCTGCTGTCGATCATCACGCTCGGCATCTACAGCTTTTGGCTGAACATCCGGCTGAAGCAGTGGAAGGTCAAGCACACCCATTTTGCAAGCTGAGCAAAAATGAAATCTGCCCCGCCGAAGATGCGTCTGCATCCGCGACAGGGCGTTTCTTTATTTACCGCTCTCTGTCAGCTTTCTCGTTCGATCTCCCACATCCGCCTTGCCGTCTTGATAAAATCTGCCTTTGCGTTTGCGCAGACCTCGGCAAAGGGAAGATGCTGCGGATTGGTTTCATAGACTGCGGCGATGCCGGCACGGCGCAGGTCGGCTTCCTTTGCGTCAAGCAGACCCACAACAGCGATCACCCGTGTGCCGCCGCTGCGTTTTGCCACACCGAAGGGCGCTTTTCCCATCAGACTCTGCGCATCCATTTTGCCCTCGCCGGTGATGATGAGGTCGGCCCGCTTTGCCCGTTCGGAAAACTGTGCCGCGTCAAGGATACAGTCGATGCCCGGAGTCAGTTTTGCGCCGAGAAAAGCAAGGCACGCAAAACCCAGACCGCCGGCAGCGCCCGCGCCCTTTGTGAAAGCGAAGTCTTTGCCGAGCGTCTGTGCGCTGACTTTTGCCAGCCGGCGAAGACCGCAATCAAGCAGCTCCACCGCCGCGGCGTCCGCGCCCTTTTGCGGACCATAGACCGCCGCCGCGCCGTTTGGGCCGAAGAGCGGGTTTTCCACGTCGCACAGCACAGTGATCTCGGTTTGTGGCAACCTCTTGTCCAGCGCGGAAAGGTCGACCGTCTTAAGCTGTTCAAGCGCCGCACCGCCGGGCGAAAGTTCGGTTCCGCCTTTGTCAAGAAACCGAGCACCCAGCGCAGAAAGCAGCCCCGTGCCGCCGTCGGTTGTTGCACTGCCGCCGAGGCCGAACAAAATCTTTTTACAGCCGCGTCCCAACGCGTCGCGCAGCAGTTCGCCCGTGCCAAAAGAAGATGCAAGCAGGGCGTTGTTTTCTTTTTCAATGGCAATGCCGCTTGCAGCCGCGGTCTCAATGACCGCCGTGCCGTCGGGCAAAATCGCGTAATCGGCGCTGATCTCGCGCAGCAGCGGACTGTGGACACGCACCGTGACGCGCTCGCCGCCGAAGATTTGCAGAAACGCATCCGCCGTTCCTTCACCGCCGTCGGCGATCGGAAGGCTCGTCACATCGGCGTCGGGCGAAGCGGAAAGGATTGTCTGTTTGAGCAGGGCGCAAACCTCGGTCGCAGACAGCGTGCCTTTGAAGGAATCGGGCGCAAGCAGAACGTTCATTGTGTCACCAGCCTTTCGCAAAGCTCGGAAATCGAATCAAATACCGGACAACCCGTGGCAAGCAGCCGGGCGCGGGAGTTGTGACCGCGCGCAACAAAAAAGCAATCGCACCCGAGGGCGGCGGCGGTTTCAAAATCGTGGGTCGTGTCGCCGATGAAGGCTGCGGCCGCCGGATCCATGCCGTGTTCGCGCAAAAAGCAAAGCGCCGTTTCCACCTTGCTTTGGCCGAGGTTGTCGCTGCTGCCGAGCACGGCGTCAAAATAGCCGCCGATGCCGAACTCCTCCACCTGCCGCTGCAGCATGGTCTGTTCCGCCGCGGAGATGATAATCTGGCGCAATCCGTTTTTTTGCATTGCCTGCAGCGCCGGCTTTGCGTCGGCAAACAGACCC
>JAEEGL010999448.1_pt1 | contig 12916 bp, 11 predicted proteins | sample 9134231 | NCBI WGS metagenome assembly JAEEGL01 (sample SAMN16246548, study PRJNA631951) | gut metagenome | biome: gut microbiome; feature: rumen; material: fiber-attached | host: Bos | place: Iran: Karaj | collected 2018-10 | reverse complement strand
CCTGTTCGTCTCACAATGGTACTCATCTACATGAAGGCCGCTATGATGTATGGTCTTGCAGGATTCATGCTGGGCGCAAAGGCCGGTGGTGCATCAGTTAACCTTGGTCTTGGTTACGAGATGGAAGCTATCGCAGCTTGTACAATCGGTGGTGTATCAGTTACAGGTGGACGTGGTAAAGTATCAAGCGCCATCATCGGTGTTGCAGTATTCGAGCTCTTAAAGGCAGCTCTCCAGTACCTCGGAGTTGATGCTAACGCTCAGTACATCTTCATCGGTCTGGTTATCTTCGTAGCTATCTCACTTGATATCCGTAAGTACGTTGCTAAGAAGTAATACAATCCCATATAATATCAAAAGGGGCATGGCCTGCGCCATGTCCCTTTTTTTACAAAATGTTGACTACGGGACGCTTTGGAGCGGGGCTGACAAAACATGAAATCTTTTGCTCATGTCAAGCCGGGCACTCCACCAAGCCCTAAGCGTGAATTACTCGTGCATAGGCACTCCTAATTCCCAGGTCTTGGCTCCATGGCTTGAAAATCGCAAAATTTTCCATGTTTTTGCCAGCCCCGCTCCAAAGCTGTTCTGTGGATCAATCTACTTTAGAAAAAATTAGAAATTGGCTTGCTGCCGGTTGAGGCAGCGGATCGGAGAAACATATGACGTTTCAGGAAATAATAAATCAGATGGGAATAGAGCTCTTGGTGTTTGCGGTATGTCTTTTCTTTGGCGTTAGGCTTATAATTACAAGAGACGTAAGGATACTTAAAAAGGAGCATCCAGAGGAGATCAAGCATCCCAAAGAATACACACTATATGCGGGGATGATAATCCTCTTTCTCGGCGCATCGGCACTTATCATGGGGATTATCTCTTTCTTTAATCCTGTTGCAGCAGTGGTTGAGATTGTCTGCTCAGTAGTCCTTATGGCTCTTATGTGGAAGTTTATTTATGAAAAGTATGCGTAATGATACGTAAATACATCCAATACACAGCTCCGGAGGATTTGTCGATACACAGCACAGGTGGCCGGGGCAAAAACAAGCTCTTGCTAATTTGAGCCGTGGAGAAAAGACCAATGAATTAGGAGCACCTTATGTGCGAGTAATTCATGCTCTGGGCTTTGCGGAGCGCTTGGCTCAACTGACGCAAAAGATTGTTTTTGCCCCGGACACCTGGGCGTCCGTATTCACACCCCCCCGGAGCGTCCTTGGAGGAATTATGAACAAATACAAAGTTATGCTTGTTGATGATGAGGAAGATGTTGCCAGGGCCATTTTGAGGAAGATGGACTGGGAGGCCATGGGATTTGAGACCCCAAGGTATGCCCACAATGGCCTGGAGGCACTGGAGCTGTCAGAGGAGCAGCGCCCCGACATAGTGATGACGGATATCCAGATGCCCTACATGGATGGAATGGAGCTGTCGAGGAATCTCAAGAAGCTCTATCCCAATATCAGGATCATTTTCTTTTCCGGGTATGATGAATTTGAATATGCCAAGGAGGCTATAAGGCTTGAGGCTGAGGAGTATATCCTTAAGCCCATAGATGCCGATGAGCTCAAGACTGTCTTTTCCAGAGTCCATGAGGCGCTGGACAGGGACATAGATGAGAAGCTCAACGTGGCCAAGCTTGAGAATTACTATATGGACTCGCTGCCTCTTTTGCAGGAGGACTTTTTTGCGTCCCTGGTGGAGGGCAGCATTGCAGAAAACAGAATTGGCAAGTTCCTTTCCGACTACAGGATAGATCTTCACGGACCGTTCTATCTGACGGCAATTGTACATATCAGCACCGGCCACATTCCCGAGGGGATGAATCCTGTTCTTGTGGCTGTATCCGTGCGCAAACTCCTGGAGGAGAGGCTCAGCGAGAAGTGGGGCTGCAAGTTCTTTTCCTATCTGGGAAGCACTGTGATAATCGCTCAGCTTTCGGACAGGAAAGAGCCCTCGGAGTTTACGGACGAGTGCGACAGGATGTGCAGGCTGGCAGAGAGCATCTGCAAGGCCACGGTGACCATCGGTATTGGCAGTCTTGTGGAGAGCCTGGGTGACATGGACGCCTCCTACAAGGGGGCAAGGGATGCGGTTTCCTACAGGGTTCTGTACGGCCACACCAAGGCCATCAATATTTCTGAGGTTGCGCCCCTTCAAAATGACGACCTCGTCTATGAAGAGACGGATTCACTGGTGGATGTCTTCAAAAAGATGAAGATGTCTGATGAGACCTCCGTTGATGAGGCCGCCAGGAAATATATTGAGAGAAATACCTCCCAGCAGGGGTCAATTCAGAACTACAGGTTCTTTGTAATGGATCTCGTAAGTGAGATCTACAAGTTCCTTCGCAACAATCAGCTGGATGTGAACAGCATTTTTGACATGGATACTGATGTCTACGCCAAGGTGCAGATGATGGAGGCCCAGGAGTTGTCTGACTGGTTCAGCTCAGTCTGCATAAAGATGCGTGAGCTTATTGCTGACAAAAGAACTGACAACACCAGGAGCTTTGTATCAAAGGCCCAGGACTATGTTGCGGACCACTATGCAGACCAGGATCTCTCCATTGATTTTATATGCAGTTATCTGGGGGTATCCAGCGCATATTTTTCCACGGTTTTCAAAAAGGAGACAGGCAAGACTTTTGTGCAGTATCTCACCGACTACCGTATGGAGAGGGCAGAGAGGATGCTTGTGGAGACTGATGAAAAGACCTATATAATCGCTGAGCAGGTTGGCTACTCTGATCCAAACTACTTCAGCTACGTATTTAAGAAGCAGTTCGGGGTGTCACCGTCCAAGTACAAGGCAGGCAGGGAATCATAAGGGTGCAGGAAAAAGAGTCACTTAAGGACAATGCCAAAAAACTGAAGGGCAGATGGAAGCTTGAGAGGTTCATGATGGGGACTATGCCCAGAAGTATCCAGGTTACAATCTCAGTGTCTTTTACGATTGTAGCCCTTGTTTGCATGCTTTCCATGGGAATTGCCCTGTATCAGAGGTTTGCTGTGCGCTCTGAGAAGATGCTCACGGAAAACGCTGAACTCACCCTTGACCAGACTGTCATAAATCTTGAGGATTATCTAAGAAGCATGAGACGAATGTCTGATGCCATCTATTACAATGTCATAAAGGATCAGGATTTAAGCATAGAGACTCCCATTGAGCAGATGAACCTTCTGTATGAGGCACACAAGGACTATCTGATAAGTCTTGCTCTCTATACAGACGACGGGGAGCTGGTCTGCGCATCACCGGTAGGAGTTGAGAAGGAAGATGTGGATGTTGGAAGCCAGTCCTGGTTCAGCTCGGCGCTGGCCAAACCCGAGAATCTGCATTTTTCACTTCCTCATGTTCAGAATATTTTCGTCGATGATCCTACATTCAGATATTACTGGGTAATTTCACTCTCCAGAGCTGTTGAGATGGGCGGAAGAGGTGTGCCTGATATGGGAGTTCTTCTTGTGGACATGAACTACGCGGTCATCGAACAGATGATGGAGGGTGTCAACAACAACACTTCACAGCAGTACGTGTACCTTATTGACAACAGTGGAACCATAATCTATCACCCGATGCTGATGCAGATAAGTGCAGGTCTTTTGAAGGAGAACAATATCGCTGCAGCGGGCTATGATGACGGCAGCCATAAGGAGGAGTTTCAGGGAGAGGAGAGGATTGTTACGGTCAACACCATGAGCTACACCGGGTGGAAGCTGGTAAGTGTCATCCCCACCAGTAACTCGTATCTTGGGATGAAGGACACCAGGTACTTTGTGCTGATGGTCATTTCCATAACTCTCCTTGCCATGCTGATTCTGAACAGACTTGTGGCAAAGCGGGTTACAAGACCCATAACCAAGCTGAATGACTCTATCAGGGAAATCGAGATGGGGAAGGCCAAACCTGTAATTTATATCGGAGGCCCTTCGGAGATCGAGCATCTGGGGCGGACATTAAGGTCCAGTTATGACCAGATACAGCAGCTGATGAGGGATATGGTGGCCTCCCAGGAGGAAAAGAGAAAGTCCGAGCTGGATGCGCTTCAATCCCAGATAAATCCTCACTTTTTGTACAACACTCTCGACTCCATCGTGTGGATGATAGAGGGGGAGAAGTACGACGATGCGGTATTCATGATAACCCAGCTGGCAAGTCTTTTCCGCGTGTCCCTGTCAGGCGGCAGGACCATCATTACCATGGAGGATGAAATCAGGCATGCTAGCAACTATATGAACATACAGAAGGTGCGGTTCAAGGATGCCTTCACCATCAGCTTTGATATCGATGAAAACATAAAGAACTGCTGCACGGTCAAGCTGATCGTTCAGCCTATCCTGGAGAACGCCGTCTACTATGGAGTAAAGGACATGGAGGATGGCGAGATAAAGGTCAGGGGGTATCTTGGTGATGATGGAGACATCTACATCGAGGTTTCCGACAACGGATTTGGAATGAGCAGCGCCCAGACAGAGCTTCTTCTGACCGATGACAAGAGGGCGAGAAAGAGGGGCTCAGGCGTGGGCCTTATTAACGTACAGCGCAGGATCCAGCTGCGGTTTGGAGAGCAGTACGGGCTTAAGATCGAGTCTGAGCCCGACGAGGGAACTACTGTGACCATCCATCTTCCGGCGATCCCATATACTGAGGAGAACTGGAAGAGACTGGAGTCCGGAAAGGAGCACGAGGATGAAAAATAAGAACGTGTTTATTCTTGTGGTGGCCTTTCTGCTCCTGGTAATACTTATGACCTCTACATCGTCTCTCATCATGAGCGGAGTTAGGGATGAACAGGTGCAGGTATCTGTAGTGCTGGATGACAGCAGCCTAGGCAGATGGGCATCTTTTCTCTCGGGCTCTGAGCAGGCAGCAAAAGACAGGGGCATCAAGCTCAAGGTTGTGTCCGCCGGAAGAAACGCTTCACTGAATCAGCAGCACAGCATAATAAACGAGGAGATAAACAACGGGGCAGACGGGATAATACTTCAGATCTCAGCAAGCCGTCAGACAGAGAACATGATATCCGACATAAGCAACAGGGCGGTATTGCTGCTGGTTGATTCCAGCGCGGACGTGGATGTGGACGTGGAGGGAAGGTCAGCCTGCATAGAGGCCGATAACCTCGAGATAGGAAGGGCCCTTGCCAATGAGATAAGGATAGCCCTGGGCAATGACCTGTCCGGATACACTATAGGAATCGTAGCCGGAAACAAGAGGCTGAATTCCTTAAATCAGAGGCTGGATGGCTTTGCAGAGAATATTGAGACCTCCGGTGCACAGATTCTGTGGACAGATAACAGTGTCAACAGTATCATTGACAACATCGAGTTCAAGCAGAAGAACCATCATGCCGACGTCATCGTTGCCCTGGACAACAACGGTCTTGAGGCGGCCTGCGAGTACGCCATCAAGATGGGAGAAAATCCCTATATCTTTGGGGAGGGGACTTCTATAAAGAATGTGAGCTATCTGGACGATGGACTTATAACCAGTATGGTGGTTCCAAACGAATACTATATGGGCTATCAGTCAATCCTGGCCATTTCCAGGAGGATGGAGAACAGGATAACACCCATGGAGAATGAGACGATTTCCTTCAGGGTGGTAAACAGGGAAAACCTCTTTGATGAGACCAATCAGAGAATTCTGTTCCCTGTGGTGGAGTAGAAGAAATTTATAATACGGGGATTTTATTATGGGGAAAAAACATTTATCAGGTTTTAAAGACAGGAGACTGATCTCGCTTTTGTTGTCTTGTGCACTTCTTTTGTCAGTTCTTTTGACAGGGTGTGAGGCGCAGCAGGATCAAAAGCAGACCGGCAAGATCAGGATAGGAGTTACTCTCTACGATCAGTACGACACCTTCTTAAGCCAGCTGACGGAGGCTTTTACAGCTCAGGTTGGGGCTGATGTTGAGGTTGTGACCTACAATGCCTCTCAGAGTCAGCAGACCCAGAACTCTCAGGTCAAGAAGATGATAGAGGAAGGCTGCAATGTGATCTGCGTGAACCTTGTGGACAGAACTGACCCGACGGCGGTGATCGATGTAGCAAGAAAGGCAGACGTACCCATTGTTTTCTTCAACAGGGAACTGGTGGAAGGAGACATAATAAGGTGGGACAAGCTCTTTTATGTGGGCGCAGACGCCTCTGAGTCCGGGATTATGCAGGGTGAGCTTGCAGCTACGACCTGCCTTACAGACAGCTCCATAGACAAAAACGGCGACGGCGTCATCCAGTACATAGTTCTGGAGGGAGAGGCAGGGCATCAGGACTCAATAGTCAGGACTGAGTATGCAGTTGACACGCTGATGAGAAAAGGTGTCAGGATAGACAAACTTGGTTATGCCATTGCCAATTGGAACAGGGCACAGGCCCAGACCAAGACAAGCAAGTTTATTGAGGACAACGGCGATTCCATAGAGCTTATCCTTGCCAACAATGATGATATGGCCCTTGGAGCCATTGATGCCTATGAGGCCTCCGGAATGATAAGGAGAGACTGGCCTGCAATCTTCGGGATTGATGGGACAGACGTGGGCCTTGAGGCTGTCCGGGATGACAAAATGGTGGGAACAGTTTACAATGACAAGGAAGGTCAGGCCAGGGCAATGTACAGATTATGCCTGATACTGGCCAAAGGCGGCAGCATTGATGAGCTGTCAGACGAGTTTGTCGTGACGGACGGGAAATATATAAGGCTTCCCTACACCAAGATAACTGCTGTCAACATCAACGAATATCTCGGAAGACGCTAAGAGACCATAGTCCTTAAGGGCGTGGAGCACTAGTGTCTGAGGAGATTTTTGGAATTGTAAGGAGTTGTGTTGTGGATAAATTTCAAGGCAACTGGCTGAATAAGTCAGTTTATGTCAAGGGGAGGGTGATAATCCTTCTTTTGGCGGTTCTGGTGGCGTTCCTCCAGGGCAATTACTTTACATCAGTGGCTTTTGGACCATACGCCCAGCTGCAGATGGCAGTTATTTTTGCTATGGGTCTTTTTACTGTGGCCCTGTTTATGTCAGGCACATTGCGGGACAGGCTGTCGGAGGAGGGAAAGCTTCTTTTCATCATATTTGGCGGAATGCTCATGAGGGTATGGTGTGTTCTCTTTACGGACATCTGGACCCTGCAGAATGATGGCGGCACCTTCACCGGCTTTGGTACACCCGAGATCAACAATGGACACATCGGTTATGTGGAGTATATTTACAAGTTTTTCCACATCCCGGATATGGATCCCTATGAGCACTTCGGTTATTATCATCCCCCTCTTCATCACATCATTGAGGCTCTTTGGATGACTTTGCAGAGGCTTATCGGGGTTCCTGAGAAGCTTGCCTTTGAGAACCTTCAGGTGCCGACCCTGATCTATTCCGGGCTCTGCATGATAGTCATGCTGCATATACTGGAGGAGAGCGGTGTATCCAAAAAGCTGCTGACCTACGGAATGCTTCTTTTTGCTTTCCATCCCAGGATGATGGTGCTGGCTGGGTCTGTAAACAATGATATTCTGGCGCTTTTGCTGCTCCTGGTGACTATATGGCGCACGCTGGTGTGGATAAGGGAAAAGACATATCTCAATATCATTCTTATCGCCCTGTCCCTTGGATTTGGAATGCTGAGCAAGCTCAATACAGCAATCTGTGCCTTCTCAATTGCGCTTGTATACCTCATCCACCTTATAAGGGTCATAAGGGCAGGGAACAGAGTTGAGATAAAGAATACGCTTTTGCAGTATGTGGCATTTGGCGTCGTGTGTATTCCCATCGGACTTGCCTATATTGTCAGAAATATGGTGCTCTTTGGCGAGAAACCAGGTATTCCTTCGCCAGCCATTATTCCCAACGAGTCGGTGATGTACACAGGAGAGTATTCGGTGTGGTCAATAATTGGAATCCCTACAATAGCTGATCTTCATGTAGGATTTCCTTTCCACCCGTTAAGTGCAAAGGCAATCCACAACACCTGGGTTATCCTGTTTCAGACAGGTCTCTTTGCCGAGGCCTATCCAACCACTATAAATGACGCGCTGCTTTCTTTTGCCCAGATAGCTTATGTGGCATCGATCCTGCTGGCAATAGTGACCACGGTCATGTTCATCTGCCTGTTTGCGGTCAAGCTGCTTAGAGAAGCAGGGATGACCGGTGCTGAGGAGGACTATCAGACAACAGCATTCCTTCTATTTACTTATGTATTCATGCTGGTGAGTTTCGGACTGTACGTATTCAAGTACCCTTACACCTGCAGCAGCGACTTCAGGTATATGACTGCATCACTGGTATTTACATCCCTCGGATATGTTGCTCTTCAGAGGAAGGGAGGGAGGTTTTCCCTGGACGATGGCTCTGAGGGGGCGGTACAGAAGTCAGGACCGTTAAACGCATCTGCCAATATTCTTCGGTTCCTCATGAACACAGCCATGGCTGCAACAATTATCTGCTCACTTATCGTATATCTGAACTGGGAGATATGATGAGAAAAAAAGATTGAATTTATGAAAAAAGTGCTTGATTTTCTTTTGGGTACGTTTTATAATAGCTAATGTCGCTGATTGAGATATCTCTTTTAGAAATCATAAGAGATGGATATATCAGTCAGCAATTGAAGTTTTTTATCAGCGAATCGGGGTGTGGCTCAGTTGGTAGAGCACTATCTTAGGGAGGTAGGGGCCGCGTGTTCGAATCACGTCACTCCGATTTGGAAGAACCGCTCAGTTGAGCGGTTTTTTTGTTGCAATTCTTCAAAAATGAGTGACCTGTGAGTGACCAAACACGGTGACCTTTAGCCAAAAATCTTGGTCTGTAGCTCTTTGCTGAGCGTGCTGTTGTTATTTCTGTTGTAATAGCGCGTCATTGTACTGTCTGAATGGCCTGCAGTAGCTCTTATCTGGTCCTCGGGCATTCCTGCCGTGTAAGCGTCCTGGATTGCACCTCTACGCTGGCAATGAGTTGAAAGAGGTTCAATGCCAACTATCTTGCAGTATTTTTTGATTTTTTCGTTGAGTCGATTGCCAGCAATTGGTAATTTTCCATCACGAGTACTATTGAAGACATAGTGCTTTTGGCCGTTTATCAAATAGAGTTCTTTTAAAATAGACAGGGCCTTTTCTGTTATTTCTATCTCACGGGCAACTTCATCTGCCTTCAAGTGTTCATCATCAACTGTGACCAATTTACCCTCAATTTCTCTGTGTGTCATTGAATGTCTTACAATGATGGTTCCATCCTCAAAATTGACATCTTCCCAAGTCAAAGCACGCCATTCGCCTGATCTTTGCATAATGTTGAGCCAGAATCTGATTGCAAGCGTGTAAACTGTCTGTTTTGGAAGTTTACTAAGATAGTTTTCAAGTTTTGTTCTTGTCTCAGGAGTAGTTACTCTCTTATGTGTAGATGAAGCGGCTTTCTTCGGGCAAGAAGTGTTTGGCATTGCTACAACCGGATTAGCAGATATCAATTTTAACCATATCGCATGATCAAATGCCTGCTTAAGTACACTTTTTGCCTGAGAAATCTGACGAGTTGTATATCTTCTGCTTACAGTGAGTCTCCTGAATGCATCGACTACATCACCGACAGAAATCGTCTTTACGGGCATACTTGCGATTATGTCATCAGCCCAATACTTCATCCATGCCTGATCCTTCCTAGTAGCAGTGGATGTTGGGTAAGTGATATTTCCCTCATTATCCACTATAGGAGTGTGATTAGACTTGGAGTATAGGTCATATACCTCCTGCAGTGTACTATCAGGCTTATGACTGGATATTAGTTGCATTGGGTGTCCAAAAATCTTCTCGTATAGCCCTTCTACAGTTGTTGAGGTAATCTGCTTACGATTGCCATCAACTGTTATAGCAATTCTATAGAGAGTTTTATTTGGTTTTTTAATGACAGATACCTTTTTGCCAAGCGCATTCTCAAGGTACTGAATTTTTAGTTTCTCAATATTATTTTCCAATTCTGCTCTGACGACATCAGCTATAGTTATGCTAACATATTCAGGAGAATTTATAAAATCTAATTTTCTCCGTTCTATTGTTGCTATCATTTCAGCGATATCATCTTTTTTAAAATCATTTTCTGTATGGTGCTCTGCAATGTTCAGTTTCACAGGGGAGGTACTAACTAATGCTTTATTATTTTCAGTGTTCAATTGTAGTACCTCCTTTCCTTTTTTTGAGATAAGCCCCAATATTATAAATACTTAGCCATTTCATTTAAGTCGGTTTTCAACGATAAACAAAGAAGTTTAAAATCATCAGCACGAGGGATTACACGTGAATTCTCCCATCGCCAAATCTTGTATTCATAATTTTTCACTTCCATCAGGTCGTCGCGGGGATCTATACCGGACGCCTTCACTATTTCTCGTGCCAACATGAATTGTGTATATCCAAGTTTGTGTCTTTTTTCGCGTACCATTTTTTCAAATGTGAGATTTTCCAAAGTCTATACCTCCTGCAAAAATATAGGTTAATTAGATTTGATATTTTTCTATATTTTTATTATGAAAAAAAAGAGAAACATTATTGGAGGAATTCAAATGATTATCATCAAAGAAAAAGGAATCTGCATAGATTATTTTGACTATTCAACGTTAAAAAACAAAGTTTGCTGGTTAAGAAAACTGGCATCAATTCAAAGAATTATGCACGTCATCTTATTCGCACATAAAAATAGGTGCACGCAAATCATCTTTTGGAATCCCACAGATGATTTTATTCCTTTACTTTTTTTACATAATTTTGATTATTTGGGTTTTTATGATTTAGACATAAATACTGATGCATTTGTAATAAGTGTTAATTTGAAGTGGGGAGGTTGAATAGAGTGAAACTAAAGCAAATTTTCTGGTTTACAGGTTTATGGATATATCCGTTTATTGAATTACCTGTGCAGGTTTTAGCAAACTATGTTGGAGAAATGTTAGGAAAGTCTATTCCACAGTCTGCTCTCTTGGCTTTACCACTCCCTGCAGTAATACACCAAGCAGCTATAAATATAAAGAGAGCCAGACGTGGCCACACAGACTTTGGCTTCAGAGATACTATTGGCGCGAACATTATTGATGAAGATCATTCAATAGCAAAAATACGTGCTTCATATCCAGAGATACCCACAGAGTTGTTATCAAGAACACCTCTGCCAATCTGTCTTGGAACTTATAATCATAGATATATTACATACCCTCTTGGTAAGGATGGTGTAAACATCTTTACAGTAGGTAGCCCTGGATCTGGTAAATCTGTGCTTATCCAAAATGTCCTAAGAGCTAACATGCTCTTAGAATCAAATCCAAATTTTGAACACTCAAGCTTCAATTGGACGCTGATCGACATAAAGGGAGAGCACTTTGAAAAGCTGTTACGAACAAAAGAGTACAAAGCGGATAACTCAAATATCATTCAAGTCATACAACCATCCAATAGGGACTCTTTCGGTTGGGATGTTTTTTACTCTGTGCATAAAGATAATGTAACCGATACTGAAATCCTCAAAACTGTGACAGATATAGCAGATGCTCTTGTCTGCAAAGGAGGTGATAATCCGTACTTTGAAGACAATGGAAAAAAAATTTTGACAGGGCTATTGTTCTTTTACATAAAGGAAGGTATTGATTTCATACCAGCCGTTCAAAAAATTATGCGTAATTCCTTTGGGATTCTTTTAAAGGACGTTGTTAGTATAGCTGAAACAAAAGGTTATGACATCGTACTGAATAAATTAACAAGCTTTATTGATCGAGACGATAACGAGAGTATTCAGGATGTTGAGGCTACCATGAAAACATACCTGGACGTATTCAGTTACCCAGACATCGTATATTCCCTTGATAACAATCTTCACAAAACGTCTCCTATGGTCTTATCTGACGGAAAAACATGTCTGGATATTGCAGTTGAGGAATCAATGCTAGAAACATATCAGCCCTTTTTCAGGTTACTTACAATTCAAATCCTCAAGTACTGTGAATCAAATTTCAAAGAAACCGATAACAGAAAAACGATGATCATTATCGATGAAGCGGCACGCTGCGGACAGATTCCAGCAATTGAAAATGCTTTAAGTACTTTAAGGAGCCGTCATACCAGCGTATGGATGTTGTATCAGGATATTAGCCAGTTTAGAGTAATATATAGCAATCGAACTGATGTTATACTCAATTTATGTGAGATTAAGACATTTCTCTCTGGAGCAGGTGACAAAAACACCTCTGATTATATTTCTAATATGTCAGGAGAGTACGAAACAGAGAGTGTTTCTTATACCAAAAGCGGTCTATTAAACGCTCCTTCAGATCCCAAATTCACAAGGACCAAACGTGCTATAGTAACAGGTCGCGATCTGATGTCACTTCGGAGCAAGAACGAAATGATAGCATTTATACTTGGAAAATACTACAGATTTAATAAGCTGATGTATTTTGAAGATCCCAACCTAAATGATGAAGCCATGAAGGCTCGAGGAGGTAAACTATGAATTATGAAGATTTTAAAACCAAATTACTGAATGCGTTAAACGAACAAACCGCTACAAACGAGCACATCACCGCATTTGAGGTATCCTCTTCCATGAAGACTAACGAAAACACGAAAGACAGTATTGTACCGAGATATGACGACAACAAGGGCACTTCTCCCTGCTATTACCCTGAAGAACTATACGAGGATTATGAAAATGGTAGAAGCATGGATGATATTGTTGATTCCGTAATTGGTCAGTCAGAGTACTCGTATATACACACACCATCTGTAGCCATTGGTGATCTGTGTAAGCGGTAAACAAACGGCGTCTAGGAAATGTCCTCCAAGATCAGTAGTATTCTCTTAGAGAAACTAGTGGTATTGGAGGGCTTTTATTATGGACAAATATGTAATGGACATTAGGTTGCAGAACTGGATTCCGATTTTT
>JAEEGL010688608.1_pt1 | contig 12916 bp, 14 predicted proteins | sample 9134231 | NCBI WGS metagenome assembly JAEEGL01 (sample SAMN16246548, study PRJNA631951) | gut metagenome | biome: gut microbiome; feature: rumen; material: fiber-attached | host: Bos | place: Iran: Karaj | collected 2018-10 | reverse complement strand
TAATGTGGAAAACGCCATACAAATTCCTGTCCAAAAATAAAGAGCTTCTTTGCTACCATGTTTACCTGCATATTTTGCTCCAAAAATTGCAAAAGCAATTGAAGGTAGCATTGCAACTACATTCAGTATTGTTGATAATTGTGTTGTTAACTCCCTATGCTGTCGTTACTTTACTCTTGCTCACTGTCATTAACCTGTTCATTTTCCTGTCACTCATAAGTTCAGGAAGGGTGCGGCTTTAGCCGCACTCCTCCCTATGATATCTTTCAATCCATTCATCCGCGGTTGCCAGTGCCCTCACTACCGCCCTTACATTATCCGGGTGCAGTGTTGTATGTTCGAGAAGCCTTTCCTCATTCCAGAACTCATCATTTAATCGCGCCAGCTCACTTCCCACACTCCAGTTAGGTATACACAGAAACCGGCTACCATAGGACTGCGTTCCGGCTATTACATGAAAGGTCCACCCATTTGCCTCTACCTCAATCTCTAGCGGGTCGTCATCGGATAGGATCCGGATCTCTCCGCTACATATCTTTCCTCTGATATCTTTATAGTGAAATGAGATCATTTTTGACCACCTCCCACCATTTCATGTTCGGCTACATATCTGACCACATGCTCATCAATCAGTTTCTTTTTCTGCTGGGCGGAATACATAAGGCTTTTCTCGCATATCCTGTTGATCATCCTCGGTACTCCTGCCGATACCTTAAAGATCTCTGTTTCTGCCCCCGGGGTAAATATCTCATCATCAGCCTCTGCATACGCAAGATGGGATCTGATGTAAAGCCCGGTCTCGCTGCGATCCATCGGCTTGAGCACGATGTTGATGTCTATTCTCTGCGTGATCGCGGTATAGCGCTGCATCCTGAGTTTTTCCCACAATTCCGTCTGCCCTACAAGTACAAGCGACAATGGGCTCGCCGAATCGAACTCGCTATTTAAGAGAAACCGGAATTCCTCAAGCGTTTCCTTCTCCAGAAGATGTGCCTCATCAAGCACACATATCGTATTCTTTTTCTGTTCCTCCTTGAGTGCTTTTAAGGCTCTTTGTAACTGCCTCTTGGCATCTCCCCTATAGAAGTGTGCCTTTATTCCCAACTGCTCAAGCAGACCGCTGTAGAGCCATCTGGGTGTAAGCTGTGAATCTGACACATACAGGAGTGTATACTTTTCTTTCGGAACACTTGCATCCAGCAGCCGAATCAACGTTGACTTTCCGCATCCCGGATCGCCGGTCACTACAGCGAACTGTTTCCTGTCTGCCGCATACAGAAGCCTTCCTTTTGCATCCTGTACCTGTTTTGACTCATACAGTCTCCCTGCCGGGATGTCTTTCCCGAAAGGCGTGTGCTTCATCCCGTAAAACGCTTCATACATCTTTATCCGCCTCCTTTCCGTATCCCGCAAAGGAGATGGCATCTGCCAAAAGACCGTGATCTTCCTTGTACTTCTTTTCAAGAGCATTCAGCAGCCTTGATGTTTCCGGCAGCTGCTCCGTCATGCCGATAGGTACCGGCGGCTTCTTATCCGCAAAGGATCCGATACGTACGCGCTTCGCCTTTATCGGCGTAATGCCCTGATATCGAACCTCTATCTCTTCCGTATGGAGAGGATCATAGACGATTTCTACCTCGGCTCCGGCAAGGGCTGTGCTTGCTTCATACATCCTTCCGTCAAAGGAAAAACAGCCCGCCTTATCAACCTGTCTGACCTCGTGGCGCATGAATGCTTCCGCTACAGTTCCCACGTCAATGAATGTAAGCTTCCTTGTATCCCTGTTCCATTCCTGCTCCGGAGATATGCCGCTTGCAGGTACGTCCACATCCATCGCTTCGTAATACTCCTTGATACCTTTGTGAGGCTCCTTCTGGTACTCCTCTTCAAGATAGTATTTCCAGAGCTCGTTCAGTTCCTCTACACTGTGAACGTGTGCCACACGGATTTCTGCTATGAACCCGTCTACCACCTGATGAAATTTTTCAACCTTGCCTTTGGCCTCGCAATTTCTCGGTTTCGCGTGCAAAAGCCTTATTCCAAGCCTTCCGCAGCTCTTAAGGAGCCGGTCGGTGATGTATTGTTTTCCATTATCAAGGTACCCGCAGTCAAAACTTCCGTGTTTTAAGACTGCTTTATGAAATGTGTCCTCTACTATCTCTGTTCTCTGATTATCGTAAAACTCCGATTGCAGGATATATCTGGAATGATCATCGATCAGACTCGAAAGATAGGTTTTTATCAGCTTCCCATCTTTATCCCTGATCTGAGGACCATACTTAATATCGCCCTGTATCAGTTCCATACGATGTGGCCGACAAAAACGTCTTGAGCTTGTTTCTCTGGCTTCCGTATACTTCCGCATCTGTTTCTTTCCGAGCCCGGCGTTAAACAGATATCTCTGCAGGGTGGATGCCTTCAATACTCCTGGCGGAGCCCAGCCCTCACTTTCCAGGATCTTGATGATCTGCCTGACACTGCGCCGCGGAACTTCTTTCTTCAGCTGTATCGCCTGACCTATGATCTCATCATAGTTTTTCGGAAGCCTTGCTGACCTTCGCATCTGCCTGTTTACAGGTCTTAATCCGTCAAATGACCCTTCACGGTAGGATTTCTCATAACGGTATAGACTTCTTGTTGTGATCCCGTTCCTTGCGGCAATCTCTTCACGCAACTGAGTACGCTTGGCTTCATCCATGTCTGGGTCAAGCAGCGGCGTGATCATCTGCAAACGTTTTAGGGCCTGGTCATCACGCCAGTTTCTTACTTCTTTACTTTCCATAGGCTTTGTACCTCCTTATAGGGATACTATAAACCTATAGATTTTTGACATCGAACAAAAGTCGGTGCATCATTGGTATTCCGGAGACAACCGTAAGGCGCCTCCGATGTTATTCACTATCCGGCAGACCTTTCCAAGCCATCCGGGACTTATTTTTTCACGGATCTCATCGAGCAACAAACCCATGCGCTTAGCCGACCCTGACTCAAAACCATGGAGACGATATTTCGCCGACTGTAAATGTCCTTCTATCTGCTCTTCGTTATGCGAAAACCACCATCGCCAGTGCTTTATCGTACCATCACATGGATTCTTAAGACCATCCTCCTCGGAGATCACTCCATCGATCACATCCTCTATGACCTCGGCCGCATACTGCTTGAACTTTATCATTCCGTCAGTCAGTTGCCTATGGAGCTTACGACAGCCTTCGTTCGTACATTGCAAGCGATTGATCATGTAAAGCTTTCTTTCACCGCCGATCTGTTTTTGTCCCCTCATAACTTTATCCCTGTATTTCAGGACGCTCTTGCATTCAGGGCAGATACAGACTTCATCACTCTTTATATAAAAACCTGTTCTTCCTCGTTGTATTCTTCCGTGTAATCTGATACACTAACCATGGTTATACACCATGGATTCCGAAGGATCGTCGCCGCCAAGAGACTCCCTTCGGAATCTTCCTTTCTATAGACTGATTGACAGTATACCAATCAATCCAGCGACAATCCAATAGATTAAAACAAAGTCAGGCTATGTGGGTGCTAACATCAATACCTTTTAGATAGTTATTGCTCATCCCAGTGCCGTCAAACAGCTTTCAGTCATATCCAAATACTGTAAGCAGAGCCAGGTCGATCTGCGGGTTTTCAAATCCGCCTAAATCTTCTTGATTCCCTACCAGATCTGCTATTAAGTGCCTGATATCCGAGCCCCTGACAAACAGTTCATCATACCTTAAATCATGAGGAAGCTCTTCATGCTGTCCGATCTCACAGGCAAAATCATCCGGCAGCAGACAGCGGACATAGGCGCAGCGAGTATGATCCACATCGTCACGTTTTATTTCCTCATCAACCATCTCATTCATAAAATCTCTGTATTCAGAATATTTCTGATAATAGAAATGCTCATAATACTCGTCTTTAAGTTTTGGAAGGTTCTCAAAGTGTTTAATTGTTGCTTCGGCATCCTTTATTAATTTCATATCGAGATCATCCTTGCTGTTCAAACGCTCTATCTTACCTTTTTCAGCCTGAATAAGATCTTCAGCTTTATAGAACAGGAAGAAATGGTTCTCTATGGTCCGCCTGAAATCAAAGCTCGTAAACTCATATACGGTTTTTTCACAAAACCACCTGCCCAGATCAACATCACAGTTCGACAGATCCATAAAATATCTTGTAAAAGAAGCGTCTCCGACAATAATGTCACGTTCAAATCCAAACTGATTATGCACGCGGAATATGACATTTTCCATGTGCAGCTTATCAATGGTTACAGGTATGTCATTCGGAAGTGCAATAAGATCAGGAACCTCATCATATGTACTGCATTCCTTAAGTCCCTTTTCGATCTCTTCTTCAGACATTATCTTATGCAGATTCTCTTCTGTTACCAAAGCGTAATCCGAGTCGCTTCCCATTCCCCTGGCTGAGGGTTGCGTAAGTATATAGTATTGAGCTATGCTCATTGCTCATGCACCTCCGATTAATTATATAAAACCTATCGCACAGGATAGGTTTCGTACAGATCATATTCAAGCGAGAGGATCTCTTAATAGAGTTCTAAACGACAAATCTTCATAAGAAGTTCCCAGCTTGTTTCATCAGGATTAGCTCTTAAGTCATAGCAGATATCCTGATTGTGATGTTGCGGAATATATACAACACTGTCTTTAGTTGCCAGTACAATATATCCATTCGGATTTTCTTCAACAAATTTAGCCAATACTTTGGTATTGTTAAGTGCAATTCCCGAGTAAATGGCTAAATCGCTGTGAATGTCGAAGTGTTCTTCGATACCTTCTTTGACGAATTGAATACCTTCCGCATTATATGATTTACCTTCTCTTGTGATAATAAATACAGGTGTGCACTGTTTGATCGGGGTTTTTCCCGTTGGTTGTATTTGAATTAAATCCATATTATTCTCCTTAAACCTGGCTGACTTCAGTAAATCTCTTATTGTTGTTCTTATATCTGATTATACTCCTTAAACCTGGCTGACTTCAGTGAATCTCTTATTGTTGTTCTTATATCTGATTATACTTAAAATGTGTATAAAATGTATCACGTTCATACCGGAACCCGGAGCCTTATCCGGCAACACGGTGTCGATGCTTATGAATCACATTCACATCGGAAACCTGATGTCCTATCTGGCAACCCGGTGTCTAAGCTTATACTCGTCATAGGCGATCGATATCTCTTTTGCCATAGCCGGATTTCCATCTGCATTATCCGGATGGTATTTCTTCATAAGTTCATGATATTTCTTCTTAGCCTCAGCAGGAAGAAGACCTTCAAACAGGCCCCCACCGCCTTCTCTGCTTCTTCCGCCATCGCCGCTTCCGGAAGCCGAACTTTCGCCCATGTTCTTAGACGCATCATCACTTATGATCTTCTTATAAACATATATTGTGATAATAAAATGAAAGATCACATACGGAACGATCGGTATTATCCACAGCATGCTTCCCATGGCTGCAGGCACAACGATAGAAGAAAATAGCGCCATCCAAAGAAGAACCGCAAATGATTTCTTCTCCTCAGCCATCACCGTAATAACAGGTAATGCAATTATCAGTACCAAAAAAAAGATCGGGAACAGCAATATCTTAAAAAACATATGCAATAAATCCCCAAGGGATTCATATAATTGATCACCCCTGATGAATCTCCTTTTTACCTTAAGTCTTCTCCCGATGTTTCGCATTTTCATAGTCCCCTCCCGTAACAGCTGATACTTCATGTCTGTATACATCATATATCAAGTGAGGTACATGAAAAATAAACCGGCGGTTTAGTATGAAAGTGTGTGTCATATCCTTCAATCTCTTCTTGACATCACGCCCCTTGCCGATATATAATGCGCATATGGTTTAGACCTGTGTCCGAAATAAGGGAGAACTATGCGCAGACCCTTATCAGACGCCGGTCTTATTTTTATACTGATCCTGCTTATCTTAAAGCTTATCATCCCCGATGTTCCCGTGGACATAAGCGGGATAGAATCTCATACAGTCTCTGTAAGCGCCCGCCTCGTCAGGAAAGAAGTAAAGATTAAAGACGGCGAAGAAACCCTTATCTGGTATATACAGACGCCGTTATATAAAGGCTCTGAGATATGCCCCAATTCCAAAGATATGGTTATGTGCTTTATGTCACAAAGTGCCGATGATTGTTTATTGGGAACTCGCGTTACAGTCCGCGGAAGCATCAGAGGTTTTGAACCTGCCACCAATCCCGGCGTATTTGACTCAGCAAAATACTACCGGATCATGCATGTGGCTTTCAGGATGTTTGATGCTGTGCCGGAAGCCGCCGATGAATCCACTGTTACTCCCTATTACAGATTATGCAACAGATTACAGCGCTTAAGATCCAACATCGGGATCCTGTGCGATCTGTGTTTTGACGAGGAAGACTCCGGTATCATCCGGGGCATTCTGCTCGGTGATAAATCATATTTAGACGCCGATACCAAGGTCATGTATTCAAGAAACGGAATAGCTCATATCCTGGCTATTTCCGGGCTTCATATTTCAATGCTTGGCACAGGTCTTGCATTTCTTCTGAAAAAATGCAGGGTTAACACGCCCATCAGATGCAGCATCGTGATCCTCCTGATGATCCTGTACGGCATCATGACCGGAATGGCGGCCAGCGCAGCACGAGCGATAATCATGTTTTCCTTCCGAATGACGGCTGAGATCCTTAAGCGCACTTATGACGCTGCGACTGCCTTGACCATCGCCGCCGTCATGGTCCTGACTGCCAATCCCTCGTATCTGTTCTACTCCGGATTCCAATTTTCATTCGGAGCGATATGCGCCGTGCTTCTGGTGATACCGATACTGGAAGACGTGTTTCCCAAACTTGTGTCCGGCGGACTATCCGTCAATATCATCACTCTGCCGATCTACCTGCATAACTACTATTATTTTCCTATACTGTCCGTTCTTCTTAATCTCTATATCATCCCGCTTATGAGCGTGCTTCTCGGTATGTCCATAGTTGCCGTGGCGGGCTGTGTGATATACATACCCCTGGGAAGAATTCTAGCATTTCCGGTGCATCTGATACTGCGCATATATGAGTATTCCTGCAGGCTCTGCGACCTGATCCCATGGAACCGATATGTTACCGGAAAGCCGGCTGTGGTTCTGACGATGGTTTACATAATACTAATTGCTTTGATACTGGTTTTCAGAAGCCGGCAAACCCGGATGCAGATACTGCTCCACCTGTGCGCCGCGGGGATCATACTTACTATACGCCTGTATCCCGGCATAAGCGTCACTACCATAGACGTCGGCCAGGGAGACGGCATCTATATCTCCGATAACAGCGGCACGGATATCATGATAGACGGCGGTTCTTCTTCCGTAAGTGAGGTTGGAAAATACAGGCTTGCTCCATTTCTTTTCTCTCAGGGAGTAGCTTCGCTTGATGCTGTGTTCATCACTCATCTGGATTCGGATCACTATATCGGACTTCTGGAAATGATCGAAGACGGCGGATTAAGCAGCCCTCGCATTGAACATCTGTATCTGACATGCGCGGAGGAAGCTTCCGGAAGTGAAACCTATGAACGCATAGTTGATGCCGCTGTCACACAGAATATCCCCATTGATATCATCAGGCAGGGAGATATATACAGGCGTGGCGGGCTGTATCTGGAATGTCTCTACCCGGATGAATCCTGCACCGGTGAAGATACTAATGACGAGAGTCTTGTGATGCATCTTAGGTATCGTAACACTCACATGCTTTTTACAGGCGATCTGGGCGGAAGCGGTGAAACTGCCCTATGCAGCGTGATCAATAATGTCGTTCGTCCCGAAGATACCCTGATCCTCAAGGTAGCGCATCACGGCTCCAGATATTCCACTTATGATGAATTCCTGGACAGATCCGGTCCCGACATCGCCCTCATCTCCGCCGGAAGAAAGAACCGCTACGGCCATCCCCATGCCGAGCTGATCGAACGACTGACCTCAAGAAGTATCCCGTATTTCAATACCGCCCGATACGGCGCCATCCGGGTGGATGTTACGCGGAGAGGTGTGAATGTGCGTGGATATCTGAAGTAATATACGATTGCAATACGTTATATTACGTATTATAATAGAGAGGAACAAATATGAAAACATCAGAACTAACAAAAAAACTATCAGACGGAGGCTGTTATTTACTGGAACACGGAAAAGAACATGATACCTGGTACAGTCCCATAACTGATAAGAAAATCCGAGTTGGAAGGCATCAAAGTAAGGAAGTCCCAACAGGAACTGCAAACGCAATATTGAAAAGAGCCGGACTCAAATAAAAATTATAAGGAGGAATAGCATCCATGAAAAAATACGTATATCCTGCCATTTTCACCCCTGAAGAAAAAGGAATGTACTCTGTAAACTTTCCGGATCTAGACGGATGTTTCACCAGTGGGGAGGATCTGGCTGATGCAATGTTTATGGCCGAGGATGTACTCGCCTATACTCTTTACGACCTTGAACGTGATAACCTTCCCATCCCTGCTCCATCCGGAATAACTGATTTTACTCTGAGCAACGGACAGTTCGTAAATCTGATCGCATGTGATACTCTGGAATATCAGAAGATGCACAATAACCGTGCGGTCAAGAAAACCCTGTCTATTCCCGAGTGGATGAATGAAATCGCAACTGCTGCAGGAGCAAACTTTTCACAACTGCTTCAGGACGCGATCCGTCGTGAATACAATCTGACCTAAAGGTCACCTCACACTCCCCGGCGTAACGCCCTTATGCTTCTTGAATTCACGGATGAAATGGCTTGAATCAGAATACCCGAGTTCCTGAGCGATGTCGCTTAAGGAATAGTCGGTGAACTTAAGCATCTCTTCGGCCTTCTCCACCCGGAGCATCTCCAGGTGCTCTTTGCAGGAGCGCCCATACATCTCCCTGAAGCTCTTTGCAAAATGCGAATAGCTCATATTGCAGTGCTTCGCAAGATCCTCGACCCTTAAGTTATCGTCGATGTGCATATCGATATATTCGAGGATATTGTTGATTGTCACTTCCTCTTCTGACAGATACTGCGTAAGGTTATTGAAGTTAACTCCTTCTGCCTGCCATATCCTGATAAGTCTTAAGAAGAGCAGACACAATCTCGCCTGGATCGCCACATCATATCCGATGGCAGCTTCCCTGCTTTCATCCAGGCACTTCCTGAAGTAGTCTTCAAACTCCAGCGCTCCGTCCTCTTCTGTGAAATACACTCTGCCCTTCTGCTCTCTTGCAGCTCTGAGCATCGTCGCAAGCTTAGGAGTTATCCCCGCATTAACGGTCAGCCTTGACGCATCAAACTTGATCCCTATGAACACAGCCCTCTGATAAGTACAATCGGACAGTGAATGAATATCTCCATTATAGAAAAGGATCATATCACCCTCATTCAAGTAATACTCCCGTTCATTCACGGTGGCGATGATACTTCCCTCTATCATATATATAAGCTCAACATAGTGATGCCAGTGTGGTCTCACCGGAAAATCCCACACCGCCGTATCAAACATGAAAACCTCAAAAGGTCTGTTTAACGTATCGCTGTATTCATATAGATAATTCATGCCATCTCTCCACCCGGATCATGATTTACTCTGAATTCTATCACGATCATCTTATCTATAACACTTATACTATCAGATTCATGAAATAACCTTATCATCTGTCCCTATATCTAGCGGGATATCTTCGGTTTTATTCAGTCTCATCGTTTTTATTCTATCAGAAATACCCATAATTACAGTACTAAATTATAAAAAAAAAGGTTTATTCTATCAATTGATCGTTTTATTATATCATTTTCAGATCCATTCTTCTATTATTACACTGTAACATGAGCCGTGGGATCCTTATGACAAATAATCATATCCGAAACGACCTTTAGATAGCAACCCTCCCTTCGGCTCCCCCAGATACACCGGCACAAATATTCCGGTACAGATACACCGGCACAAATATACCGGCACAAATATACCGGCATTTTATACGGAGGCAGATATAAATGAAACCCAAATACATAAATGACATGACCAAAGGCAGCGAGTTCAAACTTCTGGTTCAGTTCGCGCTTCCCATGCTTATCGGAAATCTGTTCCAGCAGCTGTACAATATGGTGGACTCTATCATAGTCGGTAGATACGTGGGAGCTGACGCCCTTGCAGCAGTAGGGGCAACAGGTTCATTAAACTTCCTGTTCTTCTCGCTGTGCTTCGGTTTAACCGGCGGCATCGGAGTCATCATCTCCCAGCATTTCGGCGCAGAGGATGAGACAAACGTCCGCAGAACCATATTCAATTCAATATATATTATCGTAACCGCAGGACTCCTTATGTCAATCCTCGCAGTAAGCCTCGCGCGCCCGATCCTGACGCTGCTTAAGACTCCTGCAAATATCATAAATGATTCCGTCGCTTACATGCACATCGTCGGCGCCGGCATCCTGGGAGTAGCTTCATACAACTGCGTATCATCCATACTAAGGGCTCTGGGTGACTCAAAGACTCCCCTTAAGTTCCTCATTCTCGCAAGCCTTGTAAACGTGATCTTAGACCTCGTATTCGTAGTCAATCTGGGAATGGGCGTTAAGGGCGTGGGATACGCTACGATCATCTCACAGCTGATCTCTGCACTTGGAAGCCTGATATTTGCCATTAAGAATAATCCTTATTTCAAGATTGCCCGGGATGAAATGCGTTTTGACAAAACCATCGTTGCAAAATGCTATAAGCTGGGGGTTCCGCTCTCGCTTCAGTCTTCACTGATCGCATTATCATGCGTAGCGCTCCAGAGCGTAGTCAACAGCTTCGGTTCTGTAGTGGTTGCTGCCTTCACCGCAACCTCCCGCGTTGAACAGCTGGTTCAGCAGCCCTACAGTTCACTGAGCATGGCGCTCTCGACCTTCACCGGACAGAACATGGGCGCCGGCAAGCTCGACCGCGTAAAGCGTGCATTCAGACAGTCCTTCGCCATCATAACAGTATTCTCACTGTCGATGCTTATGCTGTTTTATGCCTTCGGAAATGATATAATGAGAGTGTTCGTAGAAGATGCCGAAGTCATCGCCTTCGGTTCGGAAGCGTTTAAGATCACTGCTATCTTCTACCTTCCTCTTGGAGTGATCTATATCGTAAGAGGACTGTTAAACGGTGCAGGCGATGCAACCTACTCGCTTATCAACGGTTGTATCGAGGTTGCAGGAAGGATCATCTTCTCTAACACACTTATCATGATCCCTTCCGTAGGAAAATGGGGAGTATGGCTTGCCACCGCTCTTACCTGGTTCATCACCGGCGTCGCAAGCCTTATCAGATATCATCAGGGCAAATGGAAGACCATCCGTCTGGTCGGAGATGCATCAGATGATCCCGAACATGAAACCGATGCTGATTCATTACGCCATCATCCGGCATATTTTACAACAAGACATCACCTCAAACACAGAAGATTGATGGCAAGAGGTTAATACCCGATCATATACCAAGAGTTTGATACCCGATCATATACCAAGAGTTTGATACCCGATCATATACCAAGAGTTTGATATCCGATCATATACCAAGAGTTTGATATCCGATCATATACCAAGAGTTTGATATCCGATCATAAAGGAGCACACACATGGAATACATCAAAGGCGTTACATTCGGAGCCTTCGCGCCCGCAGGTACATTTGAAAAAAAATACGCATACGAGAGTCTGGACAAACTGATCGAACGCACAGGTGCAAACTTCATAACCCTGGTGCCAAACGGACTCCAGGATACGCCCCAGTCCCAGACCATAGATTTCACTTCTCCCGCCACCCTTACGGATGATGAACTGGAGAAAATGATCGCCTACATCCATGAAAAAGGTCTACGTGTCGCTCTCAAACCCACCGTCAACTGCAAAAACGGAACCTGGAGAGCTCATATATGCTTTTTCGATAAAGACGTAGTCTGCGAGCCGAAATGGTCTGTATGGTTCGACGCATATACTGAGTTCCAGACTCATTTTGCAGACTTAGCCGAGAAAACAGGCTGCGAGATGTTCATAGCAGGATGCGAAATGGTCCAATCGGAGCATCGTGAAGAAGAATGGAGAAGTGTGATCGCCGCCATAAGAGACATATATCACGGAACAGTCAGCTACAACACCGACAAGTATCAGGAAGATAACGTGACCTGGTGGGACTGCGTGGATGTGATATCTTCAAGCGGATACTATCCGATAAATGACTGGGATAAGGAACTTGACCGTATAGAAAAAGCAGTAAAGAAATTCAACAAACCCTTCTTCTTTGCGGAAGCCGGGTGTAAATCGACCAAAGGTTCATGGAACATTCCGAATGACTGGAGCCTTACGGGAAGCGTATCGGAAGACGAGCAGGCAGCTTGGTATGATAAGATGTTTACCACCTCATCAAAACGTGATTTTGTAAACGGATTCTGCATCTGGGACTGGCCCGCCAAGCTCTATCACACCAAGGATGCGCCGAAAGACTCCGGGTACGCCGTATATGCGAAAAAGGCTGAGAATGTGATTAAAAATTTCTATGATGCCATATAACCAACTCACTTAAAAAGGGATTCTCCGATCCATATCGATCTGAGAATCCCTTAATTATTTTTCGACATAGAAATGAATGCTTACTGTTCACCTCTGCTCCTTAGTTTCTCGATATACATGGACTCGTCCGCGTGCTTTAGGGCGTCTTCGAAATTTATGTCCGCAGATATCGCAGTCTCATATGTGCCGCAGCTTGCGCTGATTTCAAACCCGAACCTGTCGGAGCTTTCCTTCAGAATCTCCGTTACCCTGTTAAGTATGACCGGCACATCACATTTGCCCGGAATAAACGACAGCATCTCATCTCCTCCGAACCT
>JAEEGL013987510.1_pt1 | contig 12917 bp, 10 predicted proteins | sample 9134231 | NCBI WGS metagenome assembly JAEEGL01 (sample SAMN16246548, study PRJNA631951) | gut metagenome | biome: gut microbiome; feature: rumen; material: fiber-attached | host: Bos | place: Iran: Karaj | collected 2018-10 | reverse complement strand
ACCTACTACTATACCTTCATTTGGGGTATGGCCGGCGAGAACCTCTTCTATAATGATAAAGACAATATTCCTGTAATTGATATCCGATAAACTATGACACCAGTACAAACTACCAAAATGTCCAATTTCCGTTGGGTCATCTGCGCGTTGCTCTTCTTGGCAACCACTGTTAACTATATGGACCGTCAGGTCTTGTCTCTCACTTGGAAAGACTTCATTGCTGTTGACTTCCACTGGACTGACACGCACTACGGCTATATCACAGGTTTCTTCTCGGCATTCTATGCCATCGCCAACATCTTCGCTGGAAAGTTCATCGACTGGATGGGCACCAAGAAGGGTTATCTCATCTCCATCTTTGTGTGGTCAACGGGTGCCGTTCTTCATGCAGGCTGTGGCTGGGCTACGATGACGTATCATGGTTACGAGGACATCGAGGCGCTGCGACTGGTAGAGGCTGGTAGTGAAGCAGCCATCGCCATTGCCACTGTCTCCGTCTTACTCTTCCTCTCTTGCCGTTTGATCCTCGCCGTCGGTGAAGCTGGAAACTTCCCTGCAGCCATCAAGGCTACGGCTGAGTATTTCCCTGCCAAGGATCGTGCTTTCTCCACCTCAATCTTCAACAGCGGTGCGTCGGTAGGAGCGCTGGCAGCGCCTGCCTCTATCCCCTTGCTGGCCCGTGCCTTTGGCTGGGAGATGGCATTCATCATCATCGGTGTGCTGGGTTATGTGTGGATGGGCTTGTGGATCTGGCTGTATGACAAACCTCGCAAGAACAAGCGTGTGAACCAGGCTGAGCTCAACTATATCGAACAAGATGTGGATCTGGCAGAGTGTCAGGACCGTGGTGCTGAGAAGCAAGAGGAGAAAGCTATCCCGTTCTTCAAGTGTCTGACCTACAAGCAGACCTGGTCGTTCATCGTGGGTAAGTTCATGACAGATGGTGTGTGGTGGTTCTTCCTTTTCTGGGCGCCAGCATATTTCTCCGACCAGTATGGTTACACCTCCGACTCTGCGATGGGTATCGCCCTTATCTTTACGCTCTATGCCATCGTTACCATCCTCTCTATCGGTGGTGGTTATCTGCCTAAGTACTTCGTTGAGCAGCGTGGAATGAACCCCTACCTGGGTCGTATGCGTGCGATGTTCATCTTTGCTTGCTTCCCTGTACTCGGATTGCTGGCTCAGCCGCTTGGTGCCTACAGCGCATGGTGGCCTGCTATCCTCATCGGCCTGCTTGGTGCTGGTCACCAGGCTTGGAGTGCCAACCTCTTCTCAACCGTCGGTGATATGTTCCCCAAGAGCACCATCGGTACGCTCGTAGGTCTGGGTACAGCTGTTGGCGGACTGGGTTCGATGGCAATCAACATGGGTTCTGGTTATTTCTTCACCTGGGCGCTTGAGCAGGGTAGTGCTTTCCAGTTCTTTGGCTTCGAAGGCAAGCCAGCAGCCTATATGGTGGTGTTCTGCGGCTGCGCAGTAGCTTACCTCATCGGCTGGTGCATCATGAAGACCTTGGTGCCGAAGTACAAGCCTGTGGTTATGGAGTAAGAACCAACCAATCAATAACAAAATTCCCCGCCTCGAAAGGTGGGGAATTTGTTTAGATGTGACCCAGAAGGATGGTGTGTGGCAGAAAGCCTTGTCTGACGAGCACATTGATGAGCTCTTTCGACATCGCCTCGTTGTCTTTGCGGGTATAGCGGATATCGGTAAATACCTGTGCCAGCGTCTCTTTGTGGTTGATCTTCACAAAGTTGCGGTTCTCCTCCAGATTCTCTTTATAGTGATAATAGGTGTCTATGTCTTTGGCCAGATAGTCCTGATAGGTCTCCTGATGCACAAAGCTTTCCAGGGGCAGACGGTCGGAGAGGGGAGGCTCTTCTGCAGGCCAACCCACGGTGAGCGTAGCTACAGGCATCACAAGCTGTGGAAGCCGTAACGTGTCGATAATCATCTGGGGCATATAGACGGTGGTGCCAAGATAGCAGTAGCCCAGTCCTTCCTCATCCATGAGGTTGCAGAGCGTCTGGGTGAACAGCAGGGCGTCTGTAGCAGCATTGATAAACGACAGGAAGTTATCGTAGCCAGGTGTCGCCTGCCGGTTGCGTGCCCACGTACTGGTGCGATTGAAGTCGGCGCAGATGGTCAATACGACGGGTGCTTCTTTCACCATCGGTTGATTGAAATGTGCAGGCGACAGTTTCTCCTTCATCTCTGCCGAGCGGGTGACAACCACGCTGTAAAGCTGCAGATTACCCATCGTCTGCGTGCGTGCAGCCTCAGTAAACAAACGGTTTAGCAACGTTTCGCTGACTTCGCGGTCGGCATATTTTCGGATCGTTCTTCTTGTTAGTAAATTCTTCATATTCGGATTGTTTTCTTGGTTGCAAAGTTAGGCAAAGTTTTCCGTTTGGGAAAACATTCTCCAAATATTTTTTTGAAAAGTTGTCCGAATCTAAATATTTTATGTATCTTTGCACTCTAAATATATAGATTGGATATATGGAAGAAGATATTCGTAAAGAGACCTTGAAGCGCGTGGCCCATGAGTTGGCTGTGGCTGGTCAGAAGCAGAACGCACCGTTGAGTGAGGAGCAGATCGTTGCGCTGCTCGAGCAGAAACTGATGACTGTGATTCCTGAGGTGACAGAGGTGCGCCCCCAGGTTTTGGAGTGCGATGTGGTGCGTTTCCAGAATAACAAGGAGAAGTGGGTGGCCCTCGTAGGCTTGCTCGATGGCTATCCTTATGAGATATTTACTGGTCTTCAGGACGATGAAGAGGGTATCATGCTGCCCAAGACAGTGACGCATGGCAAGATCATCAAGCAGGTGAATCCTGACGGCACGAAGCGTTACGACTTCCAGTTTGAGAACAAGCGTGGCTATAAGACCACTGTGGAGGGTCTGTCTGAGAAGTTCAATCCTGAATACTGGAACTATGCGAAGCTGATCTCAGGGGTGCTGCGCTATCGTATGCCGCTGGAGCATGTGATTAAGCTTGTAGGCTCGCTCTCGTTAAAGGATGAGAGTATCAACACTTGGAAGACGGGTGTGGAGCGCGCTTTGAAGAAATATATCCCTGGTAGTGAAGAAGAATTGAAAAGCGAGGAGTGAGGAGTGAAACTGACTGAAGGATATGTCTTTTTGAAGGATGTGCGTTTCCATGCCTTTCATGGGGTGATGCCTCAGGAGGCGAAGGTGGGAGGCGACTTTCTCGTGAACCTGCGTATCGGCTACCCGATCGGAAAGGCGATGCAGACCGACGAGGTGGCCGATACCCTCAATTATGCCGAGGTCTATGCCCTTGTGGCTCAGGAGATGAAGCAGCCCTCAAAGTTGCTCGAACATGTGGCTGGCCGCATCGTGCAGGCCATCAGCGAGCGCTTCCCGCTTGTGACATCCATAGATTTGACGATGATGAAGCAGAATCCACCGATGGGAGCCGATGCTGAAGGGGCTGGCGTGGAAATACACTTAATAAATGATAAAATTGTTTAATAAAAGTTTGTTTTCTAACAGATTATCCGTAAATTTGCACCGCTTTTATAATAAGGTATGCGTAAGAAGATTGTATTTTTCCTGATAACGATATGTTGTTTTGTAGTGTCAGCCGATGCTGCAAACAAGCAGTTCACACTCGTTATTGATGCCGGCCACGGTGGTCACGACACAGGAGCAGTGGGCGCTATATCGAAGGAAAAGAACCTGACTTTGAAGTTTGCCTTGGCCTTCGGACGGATGGTGGAGCGTAACTGTCCTGATGTCAAAGTGATCTATACGCGTAAGAGCGATGTCTTCGTAGAGTTGTATAAACGTGCTGAGATTGCCAACAGCAACAAGGCCGACCTCTTTATCTCCGTGCATATCAATGCTTTGCCGAAGGGTAGGGTGGCGCGCGGTTTTCAGACCTACACCCTTGGCTCGAGCAAGCGTACGGGCAAGAACACTGGCGTAACCCAGAATCTGGAGGTGGCCAAGCGCGAGAACTCCGTTATCTTCCTGGAGAAAGACTATAAGCAGACCTATCACGGATACGACCCCAATTCGCCTGAGAGCAACATCATGTTTGAGTTTATTCAGGACAAGAATATGGAGAACAGCGTAGAGCTGGCCAAATATATGCAGCGTTATGTCTGCAGAGCCACAGGTCGTCAGGATATGGGAGCCCAGCAGGACAATCTGGCCGTGCTGCGCCTCTCGTCGATGCCTGGCTGTCTGATTGAGCTGGGATTCATCTCTACGCGCGACGAAGAGCAGTATATGAACTCAAAGGCTGCCGAGGAGGAGTATGCCCGTGGTATCTTCAACGCCTTCCTGGCTTATCGCAAGAAGCATGGTAGCAACATCACCATCCCCTTCCAGGCAGAGCCCGAGTCGAAAGAGATCTCCATTCCGCAGATCGTTCCAGGGAACGAGATGAAGGAAGAGGCGCCAGCGAAGAAAGTGTCTAAGAAAGAGACAAAGAAGGAAGTTAAGGAAGAGCCCGTAAAGACGGAAGAGCCAGTAAAGGCAGAAGATATGGTGGAGATTCCTGAAGGTATCGATCTCAGTCCGGTGACGGATCTGCCCAAGCCAGCCCCAGCACCCAAAGAAACGGTTCAGCCCGTTCAGCCAGCCAAGCCCGTTCAGCCTGTTCAGGAAACTAAGCCTGTTCAGCAGCCTGTGCAGTCCGTTGTGGAGCAGCCTGTGGTAGAGCCTGCAAAGACCGCTCCGAAGCCAGCTGCGCCTGTCTTTAAGATTCAGATCTTTGCCAGCTCCGTCAAGCTGAAGGCTAACGATCCCCGCTTTAAGAAGCATCGTGATGCCGTCTTCTATCAGGAGGGTGGTATGTATAAATACACCATTGGCGCTTCCGAAGATTATAATGCCATCAACCGACTTCGCAAAGAGCTGCTTGCCGACTTCCCCGAGGCATTTATCATTGCCTTTAAGAACGGTAGTAAGATGAACGTTGTGGAGGCCGTCAAGGAGTTTAAGTCGAGAAAGAAATAATTAGATAGATTATGAAGTTTACCAAGGAAATACAGATCGGTCTTGTGGCCATTGTAGGAATTGTAGTGTTGTATTTCGGCCTTCAGTTCCTCAGGGGCCTGACGATGTTCTCATCAGATAGCAGATATTATGTGAAGTTCGACAATATCTCAGGTCTTTCAGCCTCAAGCCCTGTCTATGCCAACGGTTTCCGTGTCGGTGTCGTAGAGGATATATTCTATGATTATAACCATTACGATGAGATTGTCGCTTCTGTAAGCCTGACAAAGGAGATGCGCCTGCCGAAAGGCAGCAGTGCACAGATCGTCAGCGACCTGCTGGGTAACATCAAGCTCGAGCTGGTGCTGGGGTCAAACCCTGGCGAACTGCTTGCGCCTGGCGATACCATTCTGGGCGGTATTCAGGCAGGCATGATGGGCTCAGCCGCCCAAATGTTGCCGCAGATACAGGCCATGCTGCCAAAGCTCGACTCCATCCTGGTCAGCGTCAACCAGCTGCTGGCTGATCCTGCACTGAAGAACTCATTGCATCATATTGATGCGATTACAGGTAATCTGACCACTACCACCAATGAGCTGAACGCACTCACCGCCAGCTTGAACCGTCAGATGCCGTCGATGCTGCAAAATGCCGATGGTGCGCTTGCCAATGCCAACACCCTGACACATAATCTGAGCGAGCTCGATCTGGCCGGAACGATGGCCAGAGTTAACAATACCCTTCAGAATGTGGAGCAGATGACGGCCAAGTTGAACAGCAACGATGGCACGCTGGGACTGCTGATGCGCGATCCCGAACTCTATAACAATCTGAATGCTACGATGATGCATGCCGACTCTCTAGTAATCGACTTGAAACAGCACCCCAAACGCTACGTTCACTTTTCGATTTTTGGCAAAAAAGATAAGTAATTTAGATTTTGTCTAAATAACACGAGTGCCTTTTTACGTGGTTTTCTGAGGTATGTGTGTGCTCAAAACACCTTTAAATAGGGATATTTTAAATATGCAAGTGGTATCAAATGTACATAAATCCGTGAAACATCGTAACTGCCACAATCATAAGGAGTTGCGCTAAATTGTACACACAAGTCATAAATCTTTACATTTGCACAATCGAAAAAAAAACTATACCTTTGCATCACGATTATAAACTCTACGGACCTAAGTCCAGATAATAACATTATTAATTAAGTTAAAAATAACAATCGCTGAATGAACAATAGTCTTCAAGCGCTTTGGGACAAATGCCTTCATCTGATTGAGGCAAACGTTACCGAGCAGCAGTATAAAACGTGGTTTGCGCCAATTGTCTTCGAGTCTTACTCCGAGGCAGAGCACACGCTTCTGGTGCAGGTTCCAAGTATGTACGTGTACGAGTACTTGGAGCAGTACTACGTAGGACTATTAAGTAAGGTACTCGCGCGAGTGTTTGGAGCCAACGTAACCCTCCGTTACAGAATCGTCACCGATAAAGGTCATGGCATTGTGCAGGATGTGGATAGCGAGGCCCCTGCTGAGATTGAGGCACCCCAGCCCCTCCACGGCGGCAACAAGGCCCCGTCAACCCTGGATGCAGCCCGGCCTCAGGCGCTGAATCCCCAGTTGGATCCCAAGAAGACTTTCAATAATTATATAGAGGGCGACTCCAACAAGCTGCCCCGCACCGTAGGCCTCTCCATCGCCGAGCATCCTGGAAAGACCACCTTCAACCCGTTCTTCATCTACGGACCTTCCGGTTGTGGCAAGACGCACCTCATCAATGCCATTGGTGTGCGCTGCAAGGAGACCTATCCTCAGAAACGCGTGCTTTATGTATCGGCACGTCTGTTCCAGGTGCAGTTCACCGACTCCGTGCGTCACAACACCACCAACGACTTCATCAACTTCTATCAGTCGATCGACGTGCTGATTGTCGATGATATCCAGGAGTGGATGAACTCCCCGAAGACTTTAGACACCTTCTTCCATATCTTCAATCATCTTTTCCGCTGTGGCAAGCAGATCATTCTTGCCAGCGATCGCCCGCCTGTGGATCTGCAGGGCATGAAGGATCGTCTGCTGACGCGATTCTCCTGCGGACTGATTGCCGAGCTTGAGAAACCCAACGTGCAGCTGTGCGTGGATATCCTGAACGCGAAGTGTCGTCGCGACGGTCTCAAGATTCCTGCCGATGTCATCCAGTATATCGCAGAGACGGCCAATGGCAGCGTGCGCGACCTTGAGGGCGTAGTCAACTCCCTGATGGCCTATTCTATCGTTTACAACTCGAATGTGGATATGCGCCTGGCAGAGCGAATCATCAAGCGTGCTGTCAAGGTAGACAACCACCCGTTGACCATCGATGATATCCTCGAGAAAGTTTGCAACCATTATGGTGTAAGTCAGCAGAATGTGTTCAGCAAGAGCCGCAAGCGCGATTTCGTGCAGGTGCGTCAGATCTCGATGTATCTGGCTCAGAAATACACGAAGATGCCCGCAGGCCGTATCGGACAGCTGATCGGTGGCCGTGACCATTCCACCGTGATCCATAGCTGCAACACCATTGAGCAGCGCCTGAAGGTCGATCGCGCCTTCTTCGCTGAAATGAGCAGCATCGAAAACTCCTTCATGCTCAAGAAATAAAGCAAATCCCCGCCCATCGGCGGGGATTTAATAACTTATTAGATATGAAAAAGGTATTGTTGATATTTGTTTTGGTGCTCCTGCAAATTAGTAGCTTTGCAGTCACAGTTGAAACGACGTACAATCTCAATGTGTATTATCCGGAGTATTCGAGGATAGATCTGGTATGTGGGCAGATGCCAAAGGTTGCAAAGAAGAATGTGGAGTTTTGTTGTGAGGCTGCTTTTACTGGCGAGTTGTTGAATGGGTTTAAGCACTCTAACATCGCTGATAACCATATCTGCAATGGTGTAATGAAGAAGGGGTATCGATGCAAGACAAATACAGGTGGTTTCGTCTGGGGTAAAGGCATATGGAAGTTCATAAGGAAAGCGGATTTTCCCGCTGAGGCAAACGGATGGAACATGGGCTTTTGCCAATTGCTGATCATAAAGGATGGTGTCGCCATGCCTATTGAGGCGAAGATGCAGAATAGTAAGACCGTTTATAGGGCACTATGTGAGAAGGATGGAAAGTTATGCATTGTCGAGTCGAAGAAGGTTGTGACATACGAGTCATTCGTGACTTTCCTTAAGGCTTTTAAGGTAACCCATGCGCTTTATTTGGATATGGGTAGTGGGTGGAATTATGCTTGGTATCGTGATAAAGATGGACAAGTGATAGAGCGATTCCCAGAAAGCAAGAAATCTCCGAATTACAAATATAGAACGAACTGGATCACATTTTATAAGTAAAATAGTGATGGCTATAGTAACGAAAGCAACAAGAATCCCTCTGGTTTGATTACCAGAGGGATTTCATTGATGTCACCTCGAGCCTGTCGAGAGGTCTCATGAGTTTTCTCGACTCCGCTCGAGATGACATTACTCTAGTAGCCCATACACGAGGTGGCACCCAGTGCCGTAAGAACAGCTGATGCAATCGATACAATGATCTGTGCTATGAACTTAATACTTTCTTTCTTAGTCATAATCCAAATGTTTTAAGTTAGACATGTTAGGAATTCACGCGTCCATTTCGGTCATCTCGACTAAGCGTAGCGCATGGAGAGATCTCTCCGCTCACTCCGTTCTTGCGTCCCTTCGGTAGCAAGCGACCTAAGGTCGAGCGCGGTCGAGATGACACTTTGTTAAGAATATCTATTTATAGATGCAGGCTCATGCCGGCGATGAGCCAGCGGCCGGGTTGTTCTACGAGGCCGTAGTCGTGGTAGCTGGTGTCGAAGAGGTTGTTGGCCTCTGCGTAGAGCTTCCAAGAGCGCATCTGCCAGGTGAGGCGTAGATCGGTGAGGCAGTAGGGGCGGTAGTCGCAGACGTTGCCGTCGAAGTCGGTGTAGGACCCTACGCGATCCTGCCATCTGACCACCATGCCGAGCTCCAGTCTTCTGGCCAGCTGCAAACGAAGGTTGCCGACGAGCTTGTGGCGCAGGTATTCGAGGGCGTATTGCGACACGATATAAGGCTCCTGCTTCTTGTCTTGGTCGATATAGCTGTAGCTGAGTCTCAGATGCTTCAGCACGCCCTGACCAGGCAGCAGCTGACGGAGGTCGATGCCGCCCGAGACTTCCACGCCGATGCTGTTGATCGTGGTGTGGTTGACGCTTTGCCACACGGCCTCGCTGCCTTTTGAGGTGTCCATGATCCAGTCGATCATGTTCTTGCCGTGGTGATACCAGAGGGCGGCGGTAGCATAGAATGCCATTTTCTGATAGTTGAGGCCCACCTCGACGGCTTGCATCTCCTCTGGCTTCAGGTGGGGATCGGCACTATACCCCTGAACCTTATAATACATCTCCGTGAACGACGGCATGCGGAGCGAGGTGTTATACGAGGCATGCAGCTTCCAGCTCTGATGGGGGCGGTAGCTGATGTCGATGCCTGGATAGACGCTGAGGTTCATGTCGCTCCACGTGTTTTTCACGGCCACCAGTCCTGCCGAGAGCGTGAAGTCCTTGAGCAGCAGGTTGTGCTCCAGATAGCCGCTGATGTTCGTTCGGTTCAGGCCGAGGGTGTAGTTGCGGTCGGTGCCGCAGATGTGGTGAGGCTTGGCGAGCGGCTCACCGAGGTTGCCACTGATGAGATCCTCGTTGCGAACCTCTGCTCCGAAGGCTGTCCGTCCTGCTGCCCAGTCGAAATAGCAGTTCAGGTTGGCGCCGTAGATGTCAGTATGGTTGTAGTTGTACTTCATCTTCTCAGGCTGTCCGCGATATCCCTCATAGCGATCGAGGTTCTGGTTCCAATAGATGCTGGGAGCCAGTCGCAGCCGTCCGCGTCTGGTCTGTGCCTGAATGGCGGTGAAGAGTTTGGTGGTGTGTTCATACTGGTTGTCGGCCTGCCATTTGGGTGAGGCATAGAAGGTGCTGGAGCCCCAGCCCTTATCGGCGATGCCAAGATGCCAGTTCAGTTGTAGGATCTCGTTTTCGTACTGTCCTTGGTAGAAGGCTTTGCCGCCGCTGAAATCGGTGTTCAGCGAACCGCTCTTCGATTGGCTGTAACCATCGCTGCGGCTGTAGCCCGCACTCATCTGATTGTTCCATCGGCCATGCTTCAGGTTTGCCCTGCCGCCGATTCTGCCATAGCCGTAAGAACCACCCTCGATTGTCACGTCGGCACTGGTGTCGGAGGCAGGGTGGGTGACGATGTTGATGGCGCCAACGAGCGAAGACGTGCCATAGATGCGGCCTGCGGGCCCTTCGAGCACCTCGATGCGCACAATCTCACTCAGGTCGATAGGAAGATCGAGTACATTGTGGCCTGTCTGCGGATCGCAGATGTTGATGCCGTTGAGCAGGATGATAATTTGTTCGCTGGTACCACCTCGGATGGAGATGTCGGTCTGGGCTCCAATAGGGCCTCGCTGACGGACATCGACGCCGACGGCGTACTTCAGCAGATCGTTAATACTTTGTACGGGAACCTGCGCAATGTCGGCACGTTCCAGTACAGTGACCATTCTCGCAGCCTGACTTCTCGTCAGGGGCGCTCGGGAGCCAGTGACACTGACCTCCTCAAGTAGCATCTCGCGTGCTGTTGTCATGGTGGTGGAGTCGGTCACGACGGGATGGGTCGAGACACTCTCCGCAGAGGCGTAGGTGAGCGTGGCTACCGAGAGCACACTACATACCACCTCGCGGCCCAGACAACTGAAGAGCGAGTAGCCTTCGTTTCCTAACTGTCGGAACACTAAGACCTGGCGCTTGTTGAATCTTGGTTTGTACATTTGTGATAATAATTAATGGAATAAAGCCTTTAGCTTTATATGATACCAGCCTGTCTGCAGGATGCCCCGCGATGACAGGTATATGATCTGGGCTAACCAGAGCCCGTGATTTCCCATGATATGGACCGTAAGCAGATAGGTGGAGAAGAAGAGTAGGGCGGCGACAAACGATGATACCAGCATGCCGCGCGTGGCTGTGAAGCCAATGAAAAGGCCATCCCAGATAAAGGCTGCGGCACCAGCTGCGGGGATGAGCCAGGCCCAAGGTTGATAGACGGCGGCAGTCGCCAAGACATGGGGCTCGTCGGTCAGGACGCTGACAATCCACATGCCTCCTAATATATATAATAAGGTATAGGTGACGGTCATGGCCAGGGCCCATCCGAAGAGGTGGCGGATCATCTGGCGCAGCTCCTTGTAGTTACGGGCACCATAATAGCGGCCTCCGAGGGCTTCGCCAGCGTAGGCGAAACCATCCATGAAGTAGGAGAACAGCAGGTAGAGCTGCAGTAGGACGGTATTGACGGACAGGACAACAGCACCGTATCTGGCGCCTGCCGATGTGAAATAGAGATTGACGGCCACCAGACAGAGCGTACGCAGGAAGATATCACGGTTGATGCTGAAGAACTGCATCATGGGTTGGCGCAGGAACGTGCCTTTCGCTCTCCAATAGCCCCGCAGACGACCGTAAGTATGCAGTATCAGCAAGACCGCCATCAGACAACCGGCATATTGAGCGATGACGGTGCCTAAGGCCACGCCTTCGATCTTCATGTGCAGGCCATAGACCAACGTCAGCGATGCCAGGATGTTGACGATGTTCTGCATGATGCTGACCATCATCGGAATACGGGTGTTCTGCATGCCGACACACCAGCCTGAGAGTGCAAACAAGGTGAGTGAGGCAGGCGCGCCCCAGATGACGATGTCGAAATAGGTGGAGGCAAATGGTGCCACATCGGCTGTAGGGCCAATCAGCCAGAACATGATCCACTTCAGGGGCACCTGCAGGATGATGAGTAGTGAGGCAATGCCAAGGGCGATGGCCAACGAGCGCGAAAGTAACAAGGTGACTTCCTTCAGGTCGCGTCGGCCCAGTGCCTGTGAAGTCATGCCGCTGGCTCCCATGCGAAGGAAGCCGAACAGCCAATAGACAAGGTTGAAGATCATCGATCCTACGGCTACAGCACCGATATAGACGGCACTTCCCATGTGACCTACGATGGCCACATCAATCATTCCAAGCAACGGTACGGTGATGTTTGAAATGATTGATGGTAGGGCCAGCAGTAGGATCTGACGATCTTGAAGATGCATTGTGGATTATTTACCTGTCAGCAATTGGAGTTTCTGCTGAGGGGCAAGTGCGTTAGTGGTCTTTTCTGTATATTCAGCAAGCTTCAACTGAGCGGTGGCGGTGATGTCACGACTGCTGTTGCCGATACAGAATGTATAGGTGCCTGCCTCGGTGATCCACTGGCTGTTAGCCTCGTCGAATGAAGCCAGGTCGCGTACGGGGATCGTCATGGTCAGCGTCTGTGCCTCACCAGGCTGAAGCTCACGTGTCTTGGCGAAGGCCTTCAGCTCCTGAACGGGCTTCTCAAGACGACCCTCTGGAGCCTTGACATAGACCTGAGCCACCTCTTTACCTGAGACATCACCAGTGTTCTTAACGGTGATAGACACCTCGACAGCGTCCTTACCCTTTGCCTTTACCACAGGCTTAGAGAAGCTGAATGAGGTGTAGCTGAGACCAAAGCCGAAGGGGTAGGCGACATTCTTCTGGAAGGTATCGAAATAGCGATAGCCCACGTAGATATCCTCATCGTGGTTGGTATAGGCGTGTCCGGGGACGGGCATCTTCATGCCTACCATCACCTTGAAGGTGTAGTCGTCGATATTTCCAGGGAAATTCTTGGTTGAAGGATGGTCAGTGGCTGCGATGGGCCATGTCATGGTGAGCTTAACTGAGGGGTTAACCTTGCCTGTCCGCAGGTCGGCGATAGGGTTACCACCCTCCATACCATGCTGCCAAGCGCACAGGATGGGATCAGGATACCTGCTCCAAGAGGCGGT
>JAEEGL011857094.1_pt1 | contig 12917 bp, 6 predicted proteins | sample 9134231 | NCBI WGS metagenome assembly JAEEGL01 (sample SAMN16246548, study PRJNA631951) | gut metagenome | biome: gut microbiome; feature: rumen; material: fiber-attached | host: Bos | place: Iran: Karaj | collected 2018-10 | reverse complement strand
GCGCTCGGCGGATATACGCTGACCGATAAGCTGACACCGAGACAGTTTTCCGAACTTATCGATCTTGATTACGAAGTTGCTGAGCTTGTATATACCGCGTATGCGATCGATGACAAGGATTACGCGAAGGCGGTTAACGGCCTTTCCGATTACAAGGTTCCCCTGATCGATATGTTCATGTTCGTTCACAAGGAAGTCGAAGAGGGCTATGTAACGCTTGACGACGAGACGAGGAAAACACTCGACGACGCATATAAGCTTATGAACTTTGCCAAGACGCAGCTGCAGGGCGAGAACTACGTGCGTATGATGGTATACCTCGACATGCCCGAAGATGAGCAGGATAAGATATACAGCTTCATAGACGAGATGCACACGATCGCCTACAAGTATTATGACGAGTGCCTTGTCTGCGGCGAGAGCGTCAGTGAATACGATCTGAAAAAATCATTCGGCAGGGATAATCTTGTCGTTAACATAGTCTCCATTCTGGCCGTACTCGTTGTTCTGCTTTTCACGTTCAAGTCCGCCGGAATGCCGGTTCTCTTGATCGCGGTCATTCAGGGAAGTATATGGATCAACTTCTCGGTTCCGACCGTTATGCATGATGATATTTTCTTCATGAGTTATTTGATAGTTTCGTCCATTCAGATGGGAGCGAATATCGACTATGCGATCGTTATCGCGAGCCGTTATACCGAACTTCGTCAGACGATGGGACGAAGAGATGCGATCATCGATACGATGAACCTGTCGTTCCCGACTATCGTTACGAGCGGACCCATGCTCGCTCTTGCGGGGATCACAATAGGAAGACTTACGTCGGATGCGGCTATCTACAACATCGGACAGTGTATCGGCCGCGGTACGATAATATCGATCTTTATAACTTTATTCGTACTGCCGCAGATCCTTCTTGTCGGTGATACGATCATCAGTAAGACCGCATTCGTTATGAACATGCCGCTCAGGAACATGAACGCCACGGGACTTATCCGTGTTGATGGTGCGATAAGCGGTCGCATAAACGGTAACGTGACCGGTAGGATCTCCGCGATCATCCGCGGTGATGTTTCGGCGTTCATAGATTCGGGTAATCTCCAGGTGCTGAGCGATGATAAGGATGCGCCGATACCGCCGGAAGTCGAGAACAACATGCAAAGTGAGGAAATTGCTGTTTCCGAAACCGGGAAAGAGATTGCAGATTCCGATACGGCACCTTCAGAAGATGATACGGGGAAGGAGGGAGAAAACGATGAAGAAAAAGCATAAGATACTCCCTGCCCTCATATGCCTTCTTGCGCTTGTGCTTGCGGATCCTTATGTCGCATATGCGGAAAAGGATGAGCCCGAGACCGCTTCAAAGACGATAAAGATCACGACGAAGAGCGGTAAAGATGACGGCAATAATGCCGACGAGGAAGATCTCGGTCCGGGCGAGAGATCCAAGGTGGACGAAGAAAATCACATAGAAAAAGAAGACGGCAACTCCGAGAAGACAGGCAACTATCTCATTGAACGGATGGATGTTACCGAGATGACGGAAGTTCGTATCGGCAGTTACGAGGACTGGGTAGACTTTGCCAAAAAGTGTACGCTCGATACGTGGTCTGTCGACAAATATGTAGTGCTCACCGATAACATCGATTTCAATATGAAGGAGTTCGTTCCCGTTCCTTATTTTGCCGGAGTTCTCGATGGTAACAAAAAGACAGTGAACAAAGTCGCTTTTACAGGTGAGGACAATTATGTCGGACTGTTCTCAAAGACGGCACCGACGGCGGTCATAAGGAATCTAAACGTTATCGGTGTCATGAAGCCTACGGGTAAGCCGTTTAACATCGGCGGAATTGTCGGTGACAACTCCGGTATGATCGCAAACTGCAAATTCGAGGGATACGTTGAAGGTTATGATTACATCGGAGGTATTGCGGGATACAACGGATCGACCGGTATAATCTCGGCATGCTTTGCCACGGGTAAGATCACGGGTCTTCATCATGTCGGCGGTATGTGCGGAACCAACGTAGGCCTTGTTACGGGATGCAGTTCCAAGGCTGATATCAATACGGTTACGAAGGAAGTCGAGACGGGTATCAAGGATATCAAAGTCGAGGAGTTGTTCACTTCGCTTATCAACGAAGGAAAACAGAACGATCAGAAGATGTCGATCAGATCGTCGAACAATCCCGTTGATATTGGTGGTATCGTCGGCCACAACACCGGAGAGATCAGTTCATGCGTGAATGAATCGACGGTCGGATACGAGCATGTCGGATACAATGTCGGAGGTATTGCGGGGCGGCAGTCCGGTTATGTACACGATTGTGATAATAAAGGAAAGCTTCAGGGACGTAAGGATGTCGGCGGTATAGTCGGTCAGGCTGAACCTTACATCAGACTGGATCTTGATTCGGATGTTATCGCGCAGATCAGTAAAGCGATAAGCACTCTCCACGACTCCGTCGAAAAGACGATCAATGATACCGACAGTTCCTCGGGCACCGTATCCGCAAGACTGAACGTTATTAAGAACTTTGCCGATAACGCACTTTCGGATACGGGTTATCTTGCCAATTCGACGCAGGATTACGTGAACGGTGTAGTCGGTGCGACAAATGAGATAGTCGGAAGGATAGAGTATGTCGTTTCCGAGACGAGCAGCGATGAAGGTCCGATGAAGGATGTCGAGGATGCGGGAAGGCATCTTCGCGAGACCGCAGAAAATCTCGAGGAGGTCGTTGGAGATCTTGATATAGACAATTATATGGAGGACGGCGAAAGAGAGGCATACGACGCTGCCAAGAAGAATCTTGCGAAAGCAACGGATGAGTTCGCGGGATATTCCGATATGGATTATTATGAGCAGCTTACAAACAACGGGACTGAATTAAATCCTGCCGGGCCCCTTCCGAATCGTCCCACGCGCGAGCAGATAATTCAGGCGGAAAAGGATGCGATCGATATCGATGGTAAAACAGAGGCTGATCTTGCGGAATACCAGGATAAAGCGATCACTTTTGCCAATACCGTATATAAAAACAAACACGCTAATCGCAGTTATGCCGAAGATATGGAATCCTATTCCGGAACGATAGCAAGGTCTGTCATCGATCATTCCGATGAAATGATCGACGATGTAGAAGAGGACAGTCAGGAAGCTCTCAAGGAAGCCAAGAAGATGGCCGGAGACTTAAGGGACGCCGGAAAAGGTATGAGAAGCATCCTTAAGAGCGCCGTCGAAAAGGGGGCTGTAAGGTTCCCGCAGCTTTCCGAAGAATACAGGATGCACACGAACAGCCTTGTTGCGAACATACAGGGCATGAGTGATAATCTCGGATTTCTTAACAACGAGATGAGAGGATCGACCGAGACCGTCTGCAACGATCTTGAAGGTGTGAACGATGATTTTTCATCCCTTCTTCTTCTCATGACGGATGCCATGGACGGCGCGCTCGACATGGACTATTCGGAAGTGTTTGAGGACGAGAGTGATGTTGTCTGCGAGGAAAGCGTGGATGCAACGATCACAAAGTGCGATAACACCGGAAACATCTACGGTGATATCGATACGGGCGGTATAGCTGGAACGATGGCCCAGGAGTATGATTTTGACCTTGAAGGTGATATTACCGGGGTCAAAAATGCCGCCAAGAAGTCAACGTACAGGACCAAATGCGTTTTAAGAGACAATGTCAACCGCGGCTTTGTTAAGGGTAAGAAGAGCTATGTCGGCGGAGTGTGCGGACTTCATGAGATAGGAACGATTCTTCGCTGTGACGACTATGCGAAGGTAGCTTCCGAGTCGGGAGATTACATCGGAGGAATAGCGGGAAGATCATATTCGACGATCAACGGATGCCACGAAAAGGGTGTTCTTTCGGGCGGATCGTATATCGGAGGTATAGCAGGTGCGGCGGAGGATATTCTTGACTCCGTGGCCATGCCGACGATCGTAAAAGGAACAAACTTTAAAGGAGCTGTTGCGGGTTCCGCGGATGAAGGCGGTAAGATAGCAGGAAATGTATTCGTGAGTGACAGCCTTGCGGGAATAGATCGTATCAGCCGCGAGGGAGGGGCTTATCCCGTTTCGTACGGCGAGCTTCTGGCGATGGACGGTATTCCGTCGGATTACACGCGTATCAAGGTCGATTTTATCGTCGATGAAAAGATCGTGGCTTCGCTGTCAAAGAGAGCGGGCGAAGTGATCGCACCTTCCGAGACGCCGATGGAGACCGAGGTTGCCGAAAAAGAAGAGAAGAACAATAAGAAGAAACCGAAAGATACGGACAAGATAATACTTGCGCAGGACGAGTACATAGACTGGGACTGCGACGAGGAGATCGCGGTATATGAGGACACGGAGATAAACGGCGAAGTCAAGAGATTCACGACAACGCTTGCAAGCGAAGAGGTTCGCGAGAACAAACAGTCGGTATTCCTTGTCGACGGTAATTTCATTGACGGCGACAGAATGACCGTGGATGCATATGTTTCGAACGAGAAGCTGACGGTACAATATGTTCTGAAGATACCGGATGACGGAAAGGAATCGCATCTTATCAGATATCTGTCCGCCGAAGATTCCGGCGATGAGAGCATATTTATCAAAAACGGCAACGAATATGTCCCGGTCGAGACCACAGCCTACGGGGATTACGTTACGTTTGAAGCGCCGGGTAATACGGTCGAACTTAAGATATCAGGGTCCGGCTCCGGTGAATTGAAAGATAAAATTCTTGGGTACGCGAAGATCGTCGGGGCGATCGTCCTCGTTCTTATAATGATCAGAGTGATCGTATGGCGGATCAAAGCTCACAGGCGTAAGAAGAGCAAAAAATGAGAAATCCGCTCAGTCGACGTTGTATCTCGTCTTCTTCTCGGCACTGAGTTCTGCGCCCGGGAATTGTTTTCGCGCTTCATCCATCAGCTTTTTGTAATCTTTATAATACGTTCTTCTGACGTTTGTCCGGTCGATGCTGACCAGGATGGAATCATTGCTCTTCAGGTAAAAAAGCCCGTCTTCCGCGTATGCCACGCGTCCGTACCCCGTGGTCTCAAACAGGAAAACGCTTGTCCCGGTGCATACCGCCATCAGTTTGCTCTCGTCATCGCAGACGATATGACTGATGCTGCCGTCACTTTCAACCGTTGTTATATATGCTTTGGAGTCGACATCATAGACTCTGATACGGTAATCATCGCCCTGTACGACTATGTGCTTTCCGTCGTCCGTAAAGGATATATAGGAGCGGAGGTATGACTCGAGCGGAGCCTCCGAGACTGTCTCGAAAGAATCCGTATCAACGAGGCGCATCATCCCGTCGGCGCAGCAGACTGCAAGATACTTACCGTCCGGACTCAGTGCCATAAAGTCCTTGTAATATCCCGCAGCGACTGTCCTGATCTTCTCATCCTTGAATTCGTGGCGGCCCTGATCGCCGGTATCGATCGCGTAGAGTGTGCCGTTGTCGTTTCCGACATAAACCCTGCTTCCGTCATCAGAAAGAAGGAGGCTGCCGATAGTGTCATCTGATTTATATTCGCAGATGACTTCTTTCTTTTCGGGATCAAATACCATGAGAGACCGGGGCGTAAAGAAAACAAATCCGGTGCCGGGACGGTTTACATAATATTCCGTCGAGAACTCGGAAAATCCGTGATCCGAAGGTACGATCAGATCTTTTTTGCCGGTAGCGGTATCGACTGTCGTTATTCCGTTTGAGTCCCACAGAAATGCTTTTTTGTCTGCGAGCTTCATTCCTTTGACAAACGCTTCGCCTTCATATCTGCAGGCTTCGGTCCCGTCAGCGTTCATGAAGATATATGTCTGGTAATCCGAGTCGGGCCTTACCGCGAAAACCGTGCCGTCGGGCGATACGGCTTCGGGTATGATTTTCTCTTTAAAGGTTGTGTAGTCTTCGATATCCGGTGCTTCGTGCCATGACACCACGTGGACCTCGGCGGAAAAAGAGGAGACATAGGCCAGCTGGTCCTTCAGCACAACCCACGTCTTGATGGATTCTTCGGTCACGAAAGTGTGCTCCGAATAGATCCGACCTTCGGTAAAATCAATAACGTCAAAATTCCCCTGCCGGTAGCCGACTCTGCCGTAAGGGCCGTCGACCGTGACCGCAAGCGCAGTCGCATCTCCGGGAAGCGTGAGCGATGAGACAGTACTTCCGTCACGTTCATCGAGAGTAAATGCTTCCGCCTCCACGGTGATTATGATCTCCGGATGCTCGCCGTCATCTGCCTTGTAATCGTGGGACTTGACGATCGTATTGAATGTCATGGTGCTCTTTATATTCGCAGGTACGTCCTTTGACCACAGGCGCGTCCCGTCACGCGAAAACAAGTCCGCCACAACATGTGAGATGTCATCTCCGGGATTGATCGAATTGCAGCTTACGACCGCGATGTTGCCGTCGGATGTCACGCAGTGGTTCAGGTAGTAACCTTCGGACAGTCGGATATCCTTAAGTTCTCCTTTTTTAATGTCATAAACGGAGATGCGGCCGGCATCCATTTCCTCATCATAGTGAGATGCCACGTAAAGTCCGAGTTCCGCACTGTATCCGCCTTCACCGGTAAAGGAATATCCCGAGGGGCTCTCGTGCGTTTCAAGCTCTTTTCCATCGGAAGCGTCAAGAACGAGAAAAGAATTTTTCAGGACCAGGACGAGCTTTCCGGTGTCGGCGCACAGATCGCATTTTTTGATAATGTCTTCAAAATCTTTTTTGTATATCACGCCGCCTTTGTAATCATACTTGATCAGCTCATGATCCGTGGCGGTGTATATGCCGGTGTCATCGGCATCGGCGCTGTTGACGTTTTCGAAATAGTTGGATTCGTTGAGCGCTGGATCGATGCTCGCAAGAAGCGACCAGTCCGCAACATTCCACACGTAGACACGGCTTCCGTTATCGGTGGTGACGATTTTCTGCCGATCCTCAGTTGCCTCGATATCCTTGATGGCGAGTTTATGTTGAAGGATCCTGTCGTATGTCATCCCGCGTCCGCAGTCATAGGCATAAACAGCGCGGCTGAGCGCATATTCAGCATCCGGAACGTATGGCCTGTCGTTGCCTTCGGAAGGAAGTCCTTCCATTGCAACGAGGATCGCATCCTCCCTGTTTCCGGACCAAAGAAGTGTCATCGCTTCCTGCGCGAAAAATCGCGACTGGTTTTCCTGCTTTCCTTCGTACTGGATCGAGATCTCCTCGGCAAGCCTGGTTTTCTCATCCGCAAGTGCGGCCTTTTCATCGGCAAGTGCTTTCATCTGCGCCGCAACGTTTGCGTTGTAAATACCGAAAGCGGCTCCTGCTGCTGCAAGAACAGCGGCTGCAGTCGACACGATGGCGATAGTTCTTTTGATGATGCGCTCTCTGTGGCGCTGTTTCAGATCATCATACGTGCATCCGATGACAGGAGCGGCAAGACGCAGTATCTCGGTCTTGAATTTTTTATTGCGCTCTTTTCTGTCTTTGCCGCGTACATCGGCAGCAAGAGGTTCCACGGGATTTCCTTTGTCATCGGTCAAAAGCTGCGGCGGAAAACTTTCATCCGGCTCGCCTTCGATCAGAACAGCCAGGATATGATTTCTGTCATGAAGCTGAATGAAACTGTCGATCTCCTTGCAGACCCAGTAGGATTCAGGAGTTCTGGGAGAGCATATGACTATCAGGTATTCGGATTCCTTCAGCGCTCCCGAAATGTTGTCATCCAGGTCGCTTCCGATCGGCAGCTCCTCCTGATCCCTGAAGACGCGTCCCATTTTCTTCTTGCCGGTCTTCTGGCGAACGGCAGTAGGGATCTTGTATGTCTCAAGACCTGAGTGCACCTTTTTTGCGATCTCCATATCAAGGTCACAATGCCTGTAACTGATGAATGCATCGTATCTCATAAAAGATTTTTATCCTTTCACGTAAGTCTTTTCTTATTTTCTTAAGCCCTTAGGGTAGTGATTTTTAACAACGCCTCCGGCGGCCTTGCCCCATCCGAGCGGGAAAGCGTCGACACATACGAGGCACCAGCCTTTCATATCCCGGTCACAGTTTATCGTCATACCGGAAAGGTATTGACGGACCTCGTTTGAATCCGCAGCCAGGTTTACATAACTATTAACATCGCCGACGGTCAGCACATGAGAGAGTGCATGATCCGGCTCGAATCTGTTCTTCTTAAATGTACCGAGCTTTATCCCGACACGGTATACTTTCAGACCTTTTATATCCGGCATGAACTCGGGCGCAAGATACAGGCTGTCTCCGAACTCGAGCAGGCGGTCTGTGTTATCCGAAAGCATTTTGTAGAAATCCCCGTTTTTGTTCAGCGTTTCGTCAAGGAAATTTCTGAAATAGAACGGGTCCTGTCCGATATCTTTGCGGCCACCCGCACTCAAGTTACATGAAAATCCGGAACCGTTCCCGTTTCTTATACCCGTTGACATTCCCATAGACACGGCAAAATGTCCCTCGCCGCGGAACGTATGCGGGTACAGGCGGTGAGGCTTATCGCATATCTCATATTCGGGATGGCGGGTAAGGAAACGCTCGACGCTTCCTTCGTCTTCCTCGGGCGAGAATGTGCATGTGCTGTAGACGATTTTCCCTCCGGGGGCGAGCATCATGGCGGCACAGTCAAGTATCATATCCTGACGATCCGCGCACATTGCAACGTTTTCCGGACTCCATTCGGATACGGCTTCGGGATTCTTGCGGAACATCCCCTCGCCGGAGCAGGGGGCATCAACAAGTATCCTGTCAAAGAATAAAGGAAATCTTTCGGCAAGGTCTTTGGGATCCGCGCTGACGACAAGTGCGTTACGAACTCCCATGCGCTCGATGTTCTCGGAAAGTACGGATGCCCTGGAGGGCACATACTCGTTTGCGACAAGAAGTCCGCGTCCGTTCATAAGGTCCGCGATCTGCGTCGTCTTGCCTCCCGGTGCCGCACACAGGTCGAGTACGCGCATACCGCGATCATCGACATCCAGAAGCGTTACGGGGAGCATCGCGGAAGCTTCCTGAATATAGAAAGCGCCCGCGTCGTGATACGGGCTCTTCCCCGGGCCGTCCTCATCGTAATAGTACGCACCCGGCCATATATCAACACTTTCGGGCGTTCCGCGTTCCGCGAAAATCCCACCCATACGTGCATAGTCGACCGCCGGGATCAGCCGTCTGTTGATCCGAAGACTCTTTACGGCGGGCTCATCATAGCCTGCAATAAAAGCTTCGTAATCGGCCCCCAACATGTCTTTCATTCTGCTTTCGAATTCTTCGGGAAGTTTCATATCGGAAATTATAACATTTGCATATTTTTTGTGGAACAATTTTGTCTGTTTATCCTCAAAAAATACGGTTTACACTGTCGGGCTATTGTGTTATTATCTACCAAGAACTTGTGTGATTACGTGATTTTTGCCCGCGAAAAGCACAAGATATAGTATACGGTTGTTTAAGGAGGATGTTATGAAACTGATCTATCAGGTAGAAGACAAGGTCAAACCCGGACCGCTTCTCGTATTTGCGCTCCAGCAGCTGCTGGCTATCATGACGGCGACGCTCGTTGTTCCGATCATCATCGGCAATGACATGAGCCCTGCCGCTGCACTTTTCGGTGCAGGTTTCGGTACACTTATCTATGTTCTGTTCACACAGAAGAAGAGCCCCGTTTTCCTCGGCTCGTCATTCGCTTTCATCGGAAGCATGAGCGCGGCATTTGCCGGTGCGGCTTCGGTGGCTGTCGGATATCTCGGCATCATCATCGGTGCGATCTTTGCAGGACTTGTATATGTAGTTATCGCGATAATCGTTAATGCGGTCGGCGTTGATTGGATCAACAAACTGATGCCCGCGGTCGTTATCGGACCTACGGTTGCGATCATCGGTCTGTCTCTTGCCGGAAATGCAGTCGGCGATATCACGACAGGCGGTGTAAAGGTTGACGGAGTTGCAGTCGCAAGCCCTCTTGCAGCGCTTCTCGGCGGTCTTGTTACACTTTGCGTTACGATGGTTTGCAGCGCATACGGCAAGAAGAGCGGAAGACTCATTCCTTTCATCTACGGTATTCTTGCGGGATATGCTTTCTGCCTGGTTATGACTCTTATCGGTAATGCGGCAGGGATCGATTCAATCAAGCTCTTAAGCTTTGATTCATTCTCGGCTCTTACCGCAAACGGCGTCGGACTCTCAACATTCTTTGCTGTTCCGTCATTCACGTTCATCACGGCTCTCGGGGGATTTGGCGAGATAAGCGGAACTTACATCGGAACGATATTTGCAGCTTATGTGCCCGTTGCATTCGTTGTGTTTGCTGAGCACATCGCAGATCACAAGAACATCTCCTCCATTATAGAAAGAGATCTTCTGAAGGAGCCCGGCCTCCACAGAACACTTCTCGGAGACGGGATCGGATCCATGGTCGGAGCGTTCTTCGGCGGATGTCCCAACACAACGTACGGCGAGTCGATCGGCTGTGTGGCTATAACCAAGAACGCATCGGTTTACACGATCATTGCCGCAGCATTCGGTGCGATCATCATTTCGTTCATCTCACCGTTCATCGCATTCGTTAATTCGATCCCTTCATGTGTAATGGGTGGTGTATGTATGGCACTTTACGGATTCATCGCCGTATCGGGTCTCAAGATGGTCCAGAATGTTGACCTTAACAAGAACAAGAACCTGTTCGTCGTATCGGTGATCCTTATCGCAGGTATCGGCGGACTGACACTTAACTTTGGCTCGGTTACGATCACGAGCGTTGCATGTGCCCTTATCCTTGGTATCCTTGCTAACATCCTTCTCAAGAACGCCCCTGAGAACGAAGAATAAACTCTTAAGGATATCGGATTGACTATCAAAACAGCCTCCGTGTGAACACGGGGGCTGTTACTGCATGTCGTGAGGTGGCTGCGAAGCAGACGGAGTCCTGACGACTATCTGAAGGCGACATCCACGAAGTGGATGTTGGTTCCTGAAATAACGGAGTCCTGACGACCGATTCTTATATAAATCCAATGTTGACAGTTAACATAACAATATGCTACCATAGGTTTGACTTTAGTGGTCAAACCTTATTTAATATTACGAAAACAGCGCATTTACGGTGCGGAGGGCGGTATGAATTCTAAATTTTTTGATGTCAAGAAAGATAAACAGGATGCGATCATAAACGCGGCGCTCAAGACTTTTGCCTTAAAAGGCTACAAAGATGCGAGTACGGACGTTATAGTCAAAGAAGCGGGTATCTCAAAGGGCCTGTTATTCCATTATTTTACAAGCAAACAGGGGCTGTATGATTTTATCTGCGATTACAGTACGAAGTACATGACACTCGAACTGACCCGAACGGTAAAGAAGAGTGAGAAGGACTGCTTCGAGCTGATGAGCCAGATCAGTCAGGGGCGCGTGAGAGTCATGAGAAACTATCCTTTCATGCACAGATTTCTTCGCAGCATCAGGCATGAGGACGATCCCGAGGCTCTTTCGGTCATCGGGCAGTGCGTTGCCGACATGGAGCGTACATATAAGAAGATATACGATCAGATCGACGGCAAGAAGCTCGTTCAGCCTTCGCAGCTTTCGAGGATAACAGACATCATCGACTGGGTATGCGACGGATTTCTTGATGAGTATTTCCGCGGCGAAGATCCCGATCCGGATAAGCTTTATGAGGAGTACTCCGAGTATCTGACTCTTCTTCGCGATCACTTCTATGCAAGCGATTCCGACAATAAGGTCAGCCTTGCGAGAGAGGAAGTCACCGAGAGAAACGAAACGGTCATGAAAGAGATGCGCCTTGACATGACATACGAGGAGAGGCTCCAGGCCGGCAGAAAGCCGCTCGTTGAGTCCGAAGAGGAGGAAGAGTCTGAAGAAGACGGCGCAGCGGAGGGCGATGCAAAACCGGCATCGGAAGAAGAGACCGAAACGGTCAGAGCCGAAGGTGAGCCCGAATCATTCGACGATATAATAAAGGAAGCCGAGAAGAACATTTCCACGCTCAAAGCCCTGTCCGACGGAGATAACTGATGAAGGAAAAACTCTATACGATACCGGTCAATGACGCGGTTGCGGCAAACGACGAATGCCCGATATGCAATGCAAGAAGGTCTCTGGAACAGGATGCGATCGACTACGCGATAGGCCCCGGGGCCTCGTATATGGAGAGCGACATCCGTGAGATGACCGACAAAACGGGCTTTTGCGCGCATCATTTTAAGATGATGTTCGACTACGGCAACTCGCTCGGCAATGCGCTCATACTCTCGAGCCACATAAGGAAAGCCGCCGCCGGCCTTAAGAAAGAGATGGCCGGCTACAGACCCGCCCGCTCCGGAATGTTCGCAAAGGGCGGCGAATCGAATGTATCCGAATACATAAACGATCTAGAAGGAAAATGTTTTGTCTGCGATTACTACCGTGATACATACAAGCGGTACATCGCGACATTTTTTTATTTATATGAGAATGATCCCGCCTTTGCGGCGAATATCAAACAGGGCAAGGGCTTCTGCCTTCCCCACATGAGAGAACTTCTAAATGAGGCTCCGGATCACCTGAAGAAGGAAACGCTCGAAGAATTCACGAAGACTCTGTTTGAACTTCAGGAGCGTAATCTTGACCGCATCCAGGAGGACATCGACTGGTTCGTGGAGAAGTTCAAATACGAGAACAAAGACAAAGACTGGAAAGAGTCCAAAGACGCGATCCCAAGATCAATCCAGAAGATCGTCGGAGGGTATCCCGCGGACGGTCCGTATAAGCAACAGTAACAGAATTAGAAACAGGGACGGTTCCTAATTCAAATTTTTATGATATAATCATCAAATGGTTGTCAGATGCGAAGGGGCATCGAGGGGGGATCCATGAAGGATGCGATCATGAATGATAAGACGGATGTAAGAG
>JAEEGL011165475.1_pt1 | contig 12917 bp, 9 predicted proteins | sample 9134231 | NCBI WGS metagenome assembly JAEEGL01 (sample SAMN16246548, study PRJNA631951) | gut metagenome | biome: gut microbiome; feature: rumen; material: fiber-attached | host: Bos | place: Iran: Karaj | collected 2018-10 | reverse complement strand
AGTCGAGACTTTCATTCTCGTAATAGTTCCGTGATAACCATGTGACGTCAATAACATTTGAGTTAAGGCCGTCTTTGAGCATATGCGACATAGCCAATACATAATAGGCATCAATCTGTAGACATCTTTTAGATAACTCTAAATTAATACTGTTACCATCCGAGAACCTAACCTTTTCAGTATTTTTTAGAAAAAATGCGTCGTCGACTGTTGTAATAACGTATGATCGTAGCGTTTCGAGATTCCTAGCACTGCGTGGAAATTGAGCAACTCTTGAGTCCAAAACAAAATTCCCACGAGGATTTTTAGGGATATTATCTGCGACGTAATACTTGTAGGGATCGTAATTTCCCATTAAAACTTCCGATTCGGGTACTGTGCTCGAAGAGCTTTTTTTCTCTGTACTTATATTTGGATTGATTACATTTTCTGTTAGGCTAGGCCACGCATTGCCATCGCCAGAATACGGTTTTTTATTAAATACAGGAGCTTCCTTGCTATGCATTTGTCCTCGCTTATAAACTTCTTTCATTATAACACAAAACATTTCTATTATGGACGAGCATTATGCCTATATTTAATAATCGCCGCGAGTCGATAGTTTTATAATTGTATATTGTTATTGTGAGGCCAACGGATTTAGTTATTTATCTAATAAAGTTTGTTATGCGTATTGTGCAAAACGCAATAATCTAACTATTCAAAAGAATATCACAGCAAGGAATTTTAGAGGAAAAGGCTTAATGCGAATAGTCGATGGTTGAAATATAATGATAGGTTGCGTTTGTAATCCCAAAATGTAAAGTAAGTAAAAAAATTCGGCGAAGCTTATACGTCGTTCGTTAGCTAGAGATGAAGGATAAAAATTTCACTCGATATTCATAACACGTTTGAACTATATACCCAACTCCCTGGTTTCAATCGGGGTCATAACAAGACCCCCATGGAGTGTTAGTTTAATTCTGACTGAGTGTTCTATGGGAAGTTCGAATATTCGTCTTGTCAAACTATGTACTATGTTATAAGTAATTCCTCTTATTCCATTTTCATGGCTTCTGTTGTATTATAGAAGCATAAATGTGAAAAGGGGCCTCATGCAAGACGATCAAACCAAAAAAATAAAAAATGCAAAAACAAACAGCGAAAAGGAACAGAATGTTGCTCTTGGTGTAATTGGTGCTATCTTCGGTTCCACGATTGGTGCAATCATGATTATTTTATTAGATCGCTTGGGCTATGTTGCTTCGGTTTCGGGTTTAGTCATGGCTTTAGCAACTATTTTTCTATACCAAAAGTTCGCTAAAGGTCTGAGCAACAAAGGGGTAGCTATCTGCATAGTAATAATGGTAGTGATGGTTTTAGTAGCCGAGAACATAGCCTGGTCAATCGCTATTGTTGAAGACTTAAGAAAACTCGGGTATGATTTAACTTTTGGCGATGTCTTTAATAATTTCTTCCAATTACTTGCCGATGGATATATAGACGGCGGATTATATGCTAGGAGCCTAGTTTTAGTTTATGCATTTACTGCGCTTGGTGCGTTCGGCGTTTTTAAGTCTAGGGTAAGCGGTAATAGAAAAACGCCGACCAAAAATTAGGATACATTATTTGGCTGGGGATGAGGGATTCGAACCCCCGAATGGTGGGACCAGAACCCACTGCCTTACCACTTGGCGAATCCCCAACAGTATTATTTGACCTCACCATTATACCACGAGTTTATTCACTTCGCAATGCTTCGACTGGATTCTTTTTGCTGGCCGCTTTTGCCGGAATAATTCCGCCAATTAATGTCAATACGACAGATAATCCTACGAGGAATAGGGCCATCTTGATATCCAATTCGGCCGATAGAGGAATATCTCCAGTAAAATTATGTAATACCAAATTAATAATCGGAATCAATAGATAGGAAATGCATACCCCGAATGATCCAGACAATAGCCCAATGATGAAAGTTTCAGCGTTAAAGATTGAGGAAATATTATGTTTACTTGCGCCAATTGCACGCAGAATCCCAATTTCTTTCGTGCGTTCATAGACCGAGATATAAGTAATCACACCAATCATAATCGAGGAAACTACGAGCGATATCGAAACGAAAGCAATTAGTACATAAGAAACGGCATCTACAATCGTCTTGACGGACGACATTAAGGCACCAGTTGTATCCGTGTAATCTATTGCCTTATCTTCCTCGCCAAGCAAACGCATTTGTTCATTGTAATTATCGAGAAATTTCATAAAATGGGTCTTACCATCGAAACTCCAGAAATAGAATGACATTTGAGTTGGGTCCGCCAAATCTTGATACCCAAGCGTCGATAAATTAGTAGCAAGCGTAGACTTTCTCTTCGTAAACATAGCCGTTACTACACGCGACAATTCTTCTTCGGTGAAGTTTAATTTGAAGGAATTAATTATTGCACTCTGATCAATATGAAAAGAGTTCGCAAAACTATTCGATAAATATGCGGTTAGGTCTCCCACCTTTGTTAGAATTTCCTTTTTCATATTGAGTTCGGTTAGTGGAACCGCGACGTTCTCGAACGCCGCATTAAACTTTACAGAATCCAAACAGCCATTTACTACCGACTCAAAAATCATCACAACGATTGGTATGTTGCTAGTTTCTAAATCGAAGGTCGGATCAAATTTTTGTGCACCCGTCGCATAAGCTTTGGCATATCCGTTAAGTGTGGCAACTATTAGACCTTGATACAGATTTTTGGACGAATCTTGCGGTAAGTAGTACTTAGATTCAAAATCACTAAAATCCTGTCGCGAAATAAATTCACCAACAATTTCCTCGATATTTCCCTTTTTGAAACCTCCCGTAAGCTGCAACTCATTTTGCAACTTTGAAACAAGTTCCTTATAATTGTCGATTAGCTCGTCACGAATTGGCGAAACATTGGCGGTGATGTCGTTTGAAATTTGATTAATATAGTCTTTTGTTTTTGCGGCAATAGCATTTTGGTCAATCGAAGTACCAAATGCTTTGGATAGCGCAACTTCATCAATTGAAACTAAATCTGAAAACTCAAAACTAAAACTATTTTTTTCTTCGCCAAACTTTGTGTTGGAAAAAACGTCAATCTCTGGATTCGAAAGCTGTTTTTTTACGATTTCCGTCAGAGCGGATTCGTCTATAATATGTGTAATAAGCGAAGGGAGATAAGCAATACCACTACCAGAAGAAAGCATTTCCGAGTTTATTACGGCGACACCAGTGATTTCTAACCTCTCTGCATTATTAAAAATCTTACGCATATAATCTTGATCTTTAGACATATCCTCGTATACTTCATATTTACTATTGTATTTATAAGTATCAGTGGCAGCTATTAGGCGTAAGTCTACATCCATTAAATCTTCGTAAGACAATTCGAGCGGTTGGTTGTGTATTTCTACATTTTCGCCACTCATAATCTTCGATACGATTTTGTTTAGCTCGTCTGTGTCGTGAAGACCGAGTGAATAAGTAATTAGTTCCGATATCTCACCTTCATCGCTAAGCACAATCATTAATTCGTTGTATTTTTCTGGGTATTTTCCCGCCAGCAGCTCTGTATCAGTGCGTAAATTGTCGCCGTCATATTGTTGAAAAACCGAAGTCATAGAAGAGTAATTTCTAAGTAGTGAGGATTCGCCCACTAAGGAAGTAAACAGAGTACTTGGATTCAATTTTACAATTGCTCCGGTTGTATCTTCGGAGTAAATTAATGGATCAACGTTATATTCATATTCGAGCAATCGTACATCATCCTTCACTTCGTCCTTGTGGGCATCTAAATATTTTGCAAAACTGGGTAAATCATTATTTGATACGGTTCCGAGCGTGGAAGTTAAAATCTGATTTTCTTTTAAGGTATCGCCAGAACTACTCCCAGAACCTCGTCCGGTAAAATTAAGTAGGATTCCGGTTAGGTCGGCAGCTTCCTTCTGAAGTGCTAATGGATAAGAAGTCAATGTATCCTCCTCAATTTTATCAATATAAATTTGAAAACCAGTAGAAATAGCGCTAATTAAGGCAATGCCGATAATGCCAATCGATCCGGCCACGGCCACGAGTGTGGTTCTGGCCTTTTTTGTCATCAGATTTTTCAGCGACAAAGATGCTGCTGTCATAAAAGACATTTTTGTTTTCTTACGCTTCTTTGCGGAATCGGCTAGTTTTATATTGGTTTTAATTTTGTCATCATAGGGATTGGAATCAGAAGTAATCTCGCCATCTTTTAAAGTGATGATCCTGTTCGCAAAATCGTGAGCCAACTCTGGATTATGTGTTACCATAATTACTAACCTATTTTTAGCGACCCGTTCGAGGAGTTTCATAATCTGGATTGATGTCTCCGAGTCTAGGGCCCCAGTTGGCTCGTCTGCCAGTAAAATATCAGGGTTATTGACTAGGGCTCTTGCAATAGCTACCCTTTGCATTTGTCCACCAGATAATTGTGACGGTAATTTGTTGATATGTTCTTCAAGGCCAACTTCTTTTAAAATTTTCTTAGAGCGTCGCAAGGCTTCATGTCTAGACACGCCTGATAGCGTCAAGGCCAACTTAACATTGTTTAGTACGGTTTGGTGCGGTATAAGATTATAATTTTGAAAAACAAAACCTATCCTGTGATTACGGTATGCATCCCAATCTTTGTCTTTATATTTTTTTGTTGAGGTTTCGTTAATGATTAAGTCGCCGTTCGAATACTTATCTAATCCACCCACGATATTTAGCAAAGTAGTTTTACCGGAACCGGAAGGCCCCAAAATCGCGACAAATTCAGAGCTACGAAAATTTGTCTCCACGCGATGAAGCACTGTTTTTTTAGTATCGCCATAACGATACGCCTTAGAAATCCCACGAACCTCCAGCATACTATAATAATTATAGCATATACATTTTTGTAAAAAACAGAAACATTTCAGTTTTGTATTATACAATACAATATATGAATACCGGCGTGTTTGATCGAATCGAGAAGAAACATCTTATTACAGGTCGTCAACAAAAGCGACTTTTAAAAACTATTCGTCAACATGTCAAAAAAGATGAGTTTCATAAAACCGAGATATGTAATATTTATTTCGATAACAACAATTATGATTTAATAATTAGTTCTATCGATTGGGTAGACTTTAAAGCTAAGATCAGGGCAAGATATTATCAGGGTTATGATTATGTATTTTTAGAATTAAAAACCAAGATTCGTGGAGATGAAGAAAATATTGGTTACAAAAGGCGCGTACAAATTAGTCTCAGAGATTATAAGACTTTTTCTCGTGGGCAGCGCACTCTGGTAGAGCTACTACGACAAAACCACTCTGATTCTAGAAGCTTGCAAATTGCCAAAGAAATAGATTATTTAGTTGAAAAATTTAATCTTGTCCCCAAAATTCTTGTTATGTATGACCGAGAAAATTACGAAGATGGCGAGGGCCTAAGAATTACTTTTGACAAAAATCTTAGGTTCCGGGACAAAAATTTAAGTTTCATTCCAAGAAAAAATGATACAATTTATTTTAAGGATGAACGCAATGTAATAATGGAGGTGAAGGCTCATGGTGCGGTCCCTGTATGGCTGGTGGATGCCATGACTGAGCAGAACATCTTCCCTGAGCGTTTCAGCAAGATTGGTAACATCTATCAAAAAATCTACCAGAAAGGAAAAAATGTTTAACACTATATTTGACAACGCTTCGACCGGGCAAAGCATTACAACTATTTTAATCTGCTCCGGTGTGGCAATCTTGCTGGGCCTTGCCGTAGCAATTACTCACATGAAGACCACTCAGGCTACTAAGGGTTTCTTGGTAGCGCTCACCGTGCTTCCATTGCTAGTAATGGCGACGATGATTATGATCAACGGCAATCTTGGCACATCAATTGCAATTCTTGGCGCCTTTTCGTTAATCAGATTTCGTTCAATTGGCGGCACGGCGAAAGATTTGCTAAGCATTTTCTTCACAATGATGATTGGTTTAGCTCTAGGTATGGGCCATGTATTATTTGCGGCAATAATCTCGATTATCGCAATTCTGGCTATTCTTTTGTTCTCGTATTCTAGAATTCTGGAGCCGAATCCAAGCGAAAGAGTTTTAAAGATTGTTATCCCAGACGATTTAGACTACGACGAGGTCTTTGCGGAAGTCTTCAAAAAATACACTAGCCGTTCCAAGCTTGTCCGCATGAAAACCATGAATATGGGAAGCTTATATAAATTAACCTATAACATTAAAATGAAACGAAACGTCAAAGAAAAAGATTTTCTTGACGAAATTAGGATTAAAAACTGTAACCTAAAAGTCTTATTGTCTGAGCCCTACTGTGAAGAAGAAATCTAGATTTCATGAAAAATAAACCTCAACCGACAGAAACCAGGAACGGTGATTTACCCGCCCACCGCCATCGGTGCCACAGGTACACTGGTTTTTCATCAGGAAGCCTATGGATGTTACTGCTTTTAACGGTTATTTTTGCAACTATCCTCGCTGCATTCCTAAATCAGGCAAGTATTGATGAGACATCAACAAAATTTACGTACGTCATTGATGTCGATAACGATGACGAAAAAATCAACTGGGACAACTATCCTACCACAAACATCGAGCTTACCACTACAGTAAATATCGTTAGCTCGGGAACTTATCATTTTGCGGGCTCTTTAAAAAATGGCATGATTAATGTAAATAATCCAAATGGTCAGGTTAAATTAATCCTAGATAACGTTTCTATAGAGAATAACTCGGGGCCAGTTATTTACTGCCAGGCCGCGGAAAATCTAGTAATTGAATTAATTGGAGAAAACTCATTAATTGATGGAAGACAGTACTCCGCTGGATTCGATAAGGACGTAACAGGAGTTATTTATAGTAAGTCTGATTTAGCTTTTCAGGGTGACGGCAAACTAAATATAATGTCAAATTATCAAGACGGTATCGTAGGTAAAGATGACCTAAAGTTTAAAAGTGGTACATTTGTGATTGATTCCCAAGATGATGCTATTCGGGGCAAGGATTCAGTCTATATCAAGGATGGAAACTTTATTATAAATTCGGTTGCTGATGCTATAAAAACCACAAATTTGACCGACGTTGGCAAGGGTTTTATTTTAATTGAAAATGGTAATTTCAATATTAGATCATCCGCTAAAGGACTAACGGCAACAGAAATCATCCTACTTCATGGTGGCGTTTTCTCATTAGAAACCCATGAAGATGCCATTCGTGCCGATAATTATATCGGAATTAAAAATGGCGAATTTCACATTTTATCTGGCGATGATGCCGTACATGCAGATAGAAAAATAGTTGTAGACGGTGGCGAGCTTACGATAGTGAGGGCTTTAGAAGGCTTAGAATCATACGCCGTAGTGATTAATGGTGGAATCATTAAGCTAAATACGCTTGACGACGGGATTAATGCTATCGAAAAAGAAACAGCTACAAGTAACGAGCCCATTAGCCCATCTGCCGATAAGGGAAGCTGCTCCATTACTATCAATGGAGGCGATATTTATATTAATGCAGCCGGAGATGGAATTGATAGTAACGGATGGATTTACTTTAATGGCGGGACCACGATTGTGGATGGACCGACCGACGATAAGAATTCCGCCCTCGATGCCACTATGGGTATGATTATAAATGGAGGAAAAATAATTGCGATAGGAAATGGTGAAAAAGTAATAACATTTAGTAACACTTCTTCGGTTTACAGCTTTAGCGCTTTCCTGGGTTTATTCTATCCGGCGGGGACTAAAATCGAAATTAAAGATGAATACTCAAATACGCTAATTAGTTACTTCTCTGCTAAGGCTTTTGATCATTTGCTCATAGGACTCCCTGAATTCGACCTCGGCATCGAATACTCTTTATATATTGGCGATACAGAATATCATAAATTCTTTATTACAGACATAGTCACCATCATGAAGTTTCACGAAAACGAAAAAACGTAGATATCTGAAGGATGGTGGCCTATTTAATGCAAATCATCATAATACGTTAATTGAAAATATTAAACTCGCCAAATAGTTCTAAAATGACTGGTATTTTTAATGAAATATTCTATTTTCTGCACTAATTTTTACGAATTGTCGCATAAAAAGTTCAACATAAGAATTTTTTGTGTTATAATAGGACAAAAGGAGGTATTAGTGCAATTAACCGCAATGTCACCAATTATGATACTAGCACTTGCGTTGTCGCTTAGTGTCTCATTTTATTCCGGTTCAACAATTAGGGCAATTACCTTAAGTCTCATTGCATTCGCAGTGTTTAGCTATTTATTCCGCATCGTCACCCAATCAACAGGACGTCTACATCCTCGAATTCCAGACATTTTTATACAAAAAAAACAAAAGAAGAGTATCTAATATGGAAGAAAAACCTAAGCCAAAGAAGTTGGCCATTCTTTTATCGGTTAATGCGGCCGCTATACTTATAGCAGGAGTCTTAGTTGCTAGTGCCATATGGTTAAAGGGCGGCATAGACTTCAAGGTAGTTAGTGAAAGAAATGATGTCATTGATGCGAGCTTCGAAGAGTCAAGTCTGTTAGAATCAATAACGAACTCAGATGGTGATGTATCGGCATATATGAAAACTGTCAATAATAATGATTATGTTCCTACATCTAGCCATGAATTCGATAACACTGCAGTTAAAGCAGGCGAACTATGGAATGAGAAGGTCATTACTATTTACGCAACCCCAGATACGGATATTTGCGTAGGTGGGGGCCTCTCAGATCTTGGTGAAATGTACTGGCAAACATCTGATACTAATGTAATCGCCGGTTTTTATAATACTTCTAGATCATGGCTAGGCTACAATAATAGTACTTGTCGCTATCCTATAATTAAGGGCACCGGGACTACGGTTATTACGGCCGGTACCTATGATGGTAGGCGTAAGGACTCGATTATCGTAAATGTGATTAATCCTCCCGTAGAACAATGGGAGCACGAAGTGTTATCATTAATCAATAAAATACGCGTCAAGAACAATCTAGAACAACTAGGATGGGGTTATACCTGTGAAAACGCTGCAGAAACGCGTGCAAATGAAATTAAACAGAAGTACTCTCACACTCGTCCGGACGGCACGAGTTGGTCTACGGCATGCCCCACCCCTAGTAGTGGTGGCACGAGTGGTGAAAACCTAGCCGTTGGTAATGCTGCCGTATCGCCTGCAACCACTGTCGCACTATGGATGAGCTCTGAGACTCACCGCGCCAACATCTTAAATCCGGAATTCACGAAACTGGCCGTTGGGTTTGAGCTTGATCTTGACTCTAATTACAAAACCCACTGGTCACAGTTTTTCAGTACATACTAAAAGACTAAAATAAAACTTAGATTAGTATAAACTATCGCTAGGTCTGGTGGAATTCATAATAACTCGCACCTATATTCCGACTTATATAGTGGTCAACCCATAATATATTTTGACCAAAAGAATCAAGTACATTTTAAAAATAAAAACTATCAATACTTAAGAATTGGCGTAGAACAGTTGTTCGATATTACTTCCAAATTCAACAATCTTTTTGAGTGGAACATAGTTTGTCATAACAACAACAATAAAGTGGGGATTCTGCTCAGGAAATTCAACAATAGCTGCGTCGTGATAGATATTCCAGTTTTTACTTTCCGGGTTATAGTCCCAGCCCACCTTATTATATACATTTGCCTTATCAAACCCACTCGGGATTCCCTGTCGCCAATTGTATGTCGTGATGGGTTGATTTAGGAAAGAATCCTTTATTCGTAAGATTAATTCATTGTTGGAAATGTCTGGGTGAAAATAGAATAGCTTCATCATCCATAAAATGTCCTCGGGTGTTGAGGTTAAATGAGAAACATCTGTATTTTTCATCCCTAGCTGATTAACAATCTTGTCCAATTCTAGACGACCAATCATATTCCATAGACTTTCTGCGCAAGGAGAATGGGATTCTCTGATAGCTAAATCCAAGCATTCCAATATCGTGTAACCAGTTGAACCAATCGGAGTATCAGCATTCCATTCTCCCTTGTCGATACGTCGATATCCTTCGTAGACCACGAATAATTTATAAAGAGATGCTGTGCTATATTTTTTTGTTGGATCAAATACACCTGCTATTTCCTGTCGATCGAGGTCGTAAATCAGAACACTTTTGTTCCCAGCTGCAGAATTTACGAAGTCATCCACTATAGATTGAAAATCTATAGGCGATGGAAGTTTTTCTTCGTTCATGGTGACATTAGAAAGCCCAGTCTGAGATTCATTTTTATTTTCGGAGGATAATACCAAAGATGACTCTCGGTCATCGTTGTTGCCAAAAATTGTAGTTTTGAAGATAAAAAGAATCGAAATAAGAACCACAAAAGCAATTATCGTGATTGCGGTTAGAATCTTAATCAATCTGCGACTATACTTTATGGACGAGCTTGTATTAAACGATTGATGAACCATCGCTTTGTCTCCTCATCCATCACCTCAGTCTGCATGTTCTTATCATAAAAAGTTGGTACAATTTTAGTCTGCAGTAGTTTATTTTCGTAGAAATAATTGGCCAGGATTAGGCTTCTGGTTGTTCCTGGCCACCAGATTTGATCGAAAAATAAATTGCCGAGACCATAATAAATTACGCCGTCACCATACAACTCAAATGTTTGTGGCTGATGGGCGGATGTTCCCACAACCATATCGGCTCCCAAATCGATTAGGTGTCGGAAGAAACCAACTTGGTCGCCAGCAGCTGAATTAGCGTAATCGCAAGTCGCGTCTTCGGTGGTGGAAACGTAATTATTGCATTCATAATATTGTATATCAATCAATACAAAGTCCCCACGTTCCTTGGCGGCTTCAATCTCGCTTACCGCTTTTTCTTCATAGTACTGATTTGCGCCAGGAGTATCACCATATGTTGCTCCGCCAGTAGATAAATTATAAGCCAAGAAAGTAATTTCATTATTCTTTTCATCGATTTCTAAAGGGAGAGCGGCTTCAGTTGCCGTCTTGCCGCCACCAACAACTTTGATACCGGCATTATTATAATAATCAATTGTTTCAATCGCGGCATCATTTCCACAGTCTTGATTATGGTTACCGGTTAGTTCTACAATATCTAGTCCAATAGTGCTCAATGTCTCCTTGAATCGCCAATCCGAACAAATATTAGCGCTTGACGCCGCATTTGTAAATGATGACTCATTCGATGTATGGGTTAAATCGAAACTAGATAAAAATCCCCCAATTTTTTCTGCAAAATACTCACCACCATTAACTGAACTAAGCTTTCGATTCATACCACGCGAGAGTGCCGTAACTCCAGTTTGGGCAAATGTTAAAACGGTATCTTTTTCAGGATACTTCTTTTCCATAAAGATATCGTCGACAAGTGGTTTGATTTCTTCGTCAAACATTTCTGAGTCGAATGTAATAGTTCTAAACCTAGCTCCACTATTAAAACTATCCAGATAATAATTATTATCAATGGTTAGTAATTTCTTATTGAAGTCTAGATTATTAATCGAAATGAAGTCATATTCCGACTCGTTAAATTCACTGATATCGGAACGTACGTCATAAAAATCTGTCACTGGTACCTCGATATCAACGAGATATATTCCATCCGACATCACAGGTCGTTCATTGCTGATGTTTGCAGAAATAGTTACGTCTTTCTTTAAAACTAAATCATCTGTAAAAATAGCCTGCAAAGATTTTAGTTCATCTTGATTTAAACTTTCATCATAGATAACTTGACCAGGAATTGTAAAAACGCCAGTTTTTGTTACAAATTGAAAACCAAAAAAAGCACTAACAGCCACAATAAAGAAACCAATTATAGCTATAACTATTCTCCCCGTCCGTCTTCTCCTCATTCTCATATTATAATTATACTATAAGTGTTATAATAATAGTATGTTAAAAATAAAAAACATCCTTCCTTTGTATAGTTATAAAAAAGATTTCTATTCGCCGGACCGTAACTTGTTTTGTCGCTTTGAACTTGTTAATAATAAAATTACCTATACGGTTTATAAAAATCAAGTAGAAGTTATAAAAAAATCAAACTTAGGTCTAAAAATTTGTGGCGAACCCGCCTTTCCAAAACGCCCCAAAATTGTACGTATTCAAGAGAAAAATCATCGCGAAACAATTGAAATGCCCTGGGGAGAAGATCAATTTATTGATAATACATATTCAGAATTTGCAGTCTTTATTGCTGAAGATTCGAGTCTCGGCAGGATTATTACGCTGAGATTTCGAATATTTGACAATGCCATAGCTTTTCGCTACGAAATACCGCCACAGCCAAAATTTAGACAAATAAGCATCGAAGAAGAATATACCGAGTTTAATATAGACTTGGATGCATATGCCTGGAAAATACCTTCTTATCAACCAAATCGCTACGAGTACAACTATGAAAAATGCCGCGTGCGAGACATTTCGCAAGCGGTTCATACCCCACTCACGAGTAAGTTACCGAATGGAGTTTACGTCGGTCTGCATGAAGCCGCTTTGTATGACTATGGGGCTATGAATTTAAAGCTAAACCAGAATCAAATATTGTCGTCCGAAATTACTCCACTTTCCGACCATACGGTAGCGCACGTACTGCTGCCTTTTAATACGCCCTGGCGCTTAATCATGCTAGCTGATTCGGCTATTGGGCTCACCAAGAACCGCACTATGTATGCGCTAAATGACCCGCCTAAAAGCGATTTCTCATGGGTGCACACGATTAAGTTTATCGGTATTTGGTGGGCGATGTATGTTGGTGAGTGGACATGGGCGAAAGGCGAAAAGCATGGCGCCACTACGGAACACGCTAAAGAATATATTGACGCAGCTGTACGTTTGGGTATCTCTGGACTTTTAATCGAAGGCTGGAACGAAGGAGGGGAAGGAGATTGGCT
>JAEEGL010141877.1_pt1 | contig 12917 bp, 13 predicted proteins | sample 9134231 | NCBI WGS metagenome assembly JAEEGL01 (sample SAMN16246548, study PRJNA631951) | gut metagenome | biome: gut microbiome; feature: rumen; material: fiber-attached | host: Bos | place: Iran: Karaj | collected 2018-10 | reverse complement strand
CGGCAGACCCTCGCTTGAAACGAGGGTGCCTTTAAGCCCTATATTGAAGTAAGGGCTTAAGCCTCAGGCTTGAGTTTTCTGATGAAGTGACCCTTAACAGCAGTAAGTGTCACTTTGTGAAAGCAAATCGGAATACCATCATTTCATATGAGGGTTTTATTCTCAAAGGCGACAGGAGGATAACGTCATTACTGGTGACGGTATTCTTCGCACGTGTGTGATTTAGTCCATTCTCCCCTACGGGACGTTTCATACCGTAGGGTATGAGAGATTGAGAAAGGACGGGATCGATCGTACCGTCCTTTTCGTGTTTCCAAAGGAAACTTCTTCAAGTGTTTCTTGGGAACATCAAGAAGTATTGATATTGATTATTTCCTTGAATACTAATAGGAGTTGGATGCATCAGTATCTATTTCTCACACAGAGCATCTTTTCTCAAGTTAACCAATTTATATTGACAAAACCTTTATTTGTCTGTATAATGGAACCAGTCCGTTTTTTGTCCACTGACATGTGGTATCATATAGCCAGAATGAGAAAGGAGTTTTCATTATGGCCGACAATCGCGAACGTCTTCTCCGCGTGAGGGATATTCTCATGACAACCGATGAGGACCACCCGATCACTTCCGCACAGATCGTTTCTCAGCTCAACTCAATAGGGGTCTTCTGCGACCGGAAGGCGGTCCTCCGGGATATTGAGTTCCTGGAAAACTTCGATATGGATATTATACACTGTGATGACAACAAACTTGGCGTGTTTGTCGGTAGCCGCGCGTTTGAGGACTGGGAACTGAAAATCCTCGTTGACGCAGTGCAAAGCGCTAATTTCCTGAACCGGGGTCAGACAAAGATGCTGATAGATACTCTCCTGTCCATGACAAGTCCTGCCACCGCCCAAATGTTGGCAAGTATGCCGAAATCCCCGTCCTCGATCAAAGTCGGAAAGATTGAAGTGAAAAACAATATCGATGTGATCCTGCACGCGATTCGCAAGCATCATAAAGTCCATTTCCTGTATACGTATACGGGCGGAGACATGACAACGAAGTACCGGCACAGCATGAAGACGGAACCGGTCAGCCCGTATGCCCTGATCTGGCAACACGACAAGTATTATCTGATCGGCAACTGGTCCGGCGCGACGCCGTTCTCCTATTATCGCCTGGACCGGATTCACGGAATTGAAGAACTGACGGAGGAAGCGGCTGTTCCGCTGAAAGATCTCCTGCGGAACGGGGAAGAAGGCTTGCGGAACTATATTGAAGAGAACATCTATGCGACCAGCGGTACGCGCGTGATGATCGAACTGGAAGGCGGTGAAGAGATGACGGACACCGTGCTCGATGCATTCGGGGACAACGCCACCATCAAGCCGACCGCTGATGGGAATATTCGCGTTAGGATCAAGACAAACGAGAACAAGGGCTTATACCGCTGGCTGATGCAGTATGCAGGCAGTTTAAGGGTTGTTTCTCCGGATTATATCCGTAAGGGAGTAAAGGAGCGTCTGAAAGCCGCGTTGGAGGTGTGTGAAGGAGAACACGATTTCTATCGCAACCAACCGCCATTCATTATTTGACGCCACAGGTCCGTTTTTTGACCACGGTTATGTGGTATAATGTTCCCGTAAGATAAAGAAAGACGAAAATCGCCAAGATCATGGAAAGGATATCATCATGGAAAACAAAATCGATACTTCTCTTGTAACAAAAGCTGTAGCTTTTGCCGCCAAAGCTCATGATGGCCAAGTTCGTAAAGGGACAGATATTCCCTACATCGTTCATCCGATGGAAGCCGCCGCAATTGCTGCTGGTATGACAAACGATCAGGATGTTATTGCTGCTGCAGTTCTGCACGATACGATGGAAGATGCCGGAGTATCCCGCGAACAGATTGAAATAGAATTCGGGCCTCGCGTCGCTGAACTGGTTGCCGCCGAGAGCGAGAACAAGCGCGAAGATCAGAAGGCTGAGGACACGTGGCAGATACGTAAGAATGAGACGATCGAGCATCTTCGCCGCTGCACGGATATGGATGTCAAGATCCTCGCCCTCGCCGATAAGCTGTCGAATCTCCGGGCGATTTACAGAGATTTCTGTGCCATTGGAGACAAGCTCTGGGAACGCTTCAATCAGAACGATCCTGCGATGATCGGATGGTACTACAGAAGCTTTAAGGAAACGTGCGTGGAGCTTGACAAGACTACTGCATACGCGGAATATGTTGAGCTTCTTGATAAAACGTTCGGGAAAAAAGATTAACCCGTCCAGCTCGATTGTTCAAGGCCAAACTTTTAGGGTTATGAGATTACAATTATGAAGGGAGTTATAGTATATGTCTGATACAGAGTACATACCGGTCAAAAATGACCTTGTAAGCAACGAACATGGAGAGAACACAGATGATATGGAGGCTCTCAAAGCGTTCCTTCTTGATATATCCTGCCTTGATCCCTTGTCCGAATGGACGGATCGGTTTAACTTATTTGATGTCTTGAAGATTTCACATTATGAGATCCGTCACAGCAACCTTCTGGCATGGTTGTTGAATCCGAACGAGACACACGGTCTTGGCACGCTGTTTCTCGAGGGATTTATTCAACGTGTGCTCAATGGTATGGTAACCAATGTCGATGTTTTCGGCGTATTATTGATGGATTACCAGTCCTTCACTGTCTTTCGTGAATGGCACAATATTGACATTCTTGCTGTGTCAGAAACTGAGAAATTTGTCTTATGCATCGAAAACAAGTTTGGCTCTGGCGAACATGATGATCAACTCAATATATACAGGGATACAGTTTTAGGGGCATTTCCAGATTACAAGCATCTCTTTGTTTTTCTGTCCCCGGAAGGGATGGACTCAAGCAGCCCAGATTTCTGGAACCCGATGAGCTATGTGGATGTATTGTTTATTCTCCAAAATGCTACCGCCAGGACGATGGTTCGTCCAGAGGTTGAAATGCTGATCAATCAATACAAAGAATCTGTCAGGAGAGAGATTATGGAAGATGTAAAATTGACAAAAATCTGCAGAGATATTTATGCCAAACATCGGCGTGCGCTTGATCTGCTGTTTGAAAACCGGCCGGACAGAATGTTGGATATCGCTGAAATATTCAGAGAATGGGCAAAAAACAAAATGGAAAAAGGACTCCTATACTTTGATGAAAGTTGCAGCGATAAGATTAATACACGGATTAAAACCCAAAAAATGGATGAAATCTTTCCCGATCTGGATCCAGACAGCTCTATGATAAGCAGATGGGGATCTAAGAGTCAGTATTATTATGAGATTCAACAAACTCAAACTAATGAAGGACAATTTCGAATGAGCTTTGTGGTCAATTCATCCAACTTCTCCGAAGAGGATAGAATGAAGTGTATCATCCTTGATCAGATGTATCATGTCTCTACGCATAAAGATAATTGGAGGATTAAAACGTACTATTCCACCAAAAGACGTACATTACCAGAAGAGCTGTCTAAGGAATCCATCCATAAATCGTTGGATCAGCTTTGGGATGAAATCATGAAGCAAGAGGCCAAAATTATAGCCGCTTGTCAAGCAAAACCAGCAGAAGAGCATAGAGGCGATTAATTTTGCGGATTCCAACCTGAAATATTGACTCGCCCACTACCAACCCGTCCGTTTTTTGTCCTGGCTCCTGTGTTATACTGTGTACGTAAGGAAAACGAGAGAACATGAACGATGCGAAAGGAGCACAGGAATGATGGAGAATGATCGTAGTCCCGAAGAGATCGAATCCGTAGGGTGGGAAGAAGCAGACGCTGTCCATGAGGAAGAATTTTCCGCAGACACGGTTGAAGACGAAACAAATGATTTGCCCGCTATTCTGGCAAAAGGCGAGCTCTCGGTTCGGCTGCCGTTTCGGAAGGTGGCGGATGTGTCCGAGATTATTTCGGGCTGGCAAAGCGAATGGAATGAGGGCTATCCTGATCAACAGAAGAACTCTGAGCCGTGGTATTTCCACTCCCCGGCATTTCTTCCGGGAAATCGGCTTGCGCTGCTCTTTGAAATGGATGAGGAAGTCCTCGAAGGACACGGTGAAGTCACGCATGTACTCAATCGCTTCCGGGTTCTGGTTTATAATCTGGAGCAGATGGAACTCGTTCAGCGGTATGCTTTCCACAGCCAGGATATGGAGGTCAAAACTGTCCTGTCCACCCCCGACAGAAAGGGGATTCAGGCCGTGGTAAGGGTCAGCGGTAGAGAAAACGGCGTCTGGAGTGTCCTTCCCATGGTCCCGACGAACGACGACGGGCAGTATAAGATCGCCCCTTACGTCAGTCGGGTGCTGCAGTTCCCCAACGGCGGGATCGTCGCTTCGTATTCCCACAACGATCTTGACAGTGCAAAGGTCCCTGTGGCTTTCTGGTCTCCGGATGACGGCAGTTACGCAGGCGGTCTGAAGGATCCGGATGAACTGGAGTGCGCAGCGCTGGCGCTCGATAACAGCTGCTGTGCATGGGCGCATCTGATGCCTTCCGGTAAAATAGTCCGGATGGGAAAAGAAGCCCGGACGTTCGAGAGCGCCTATCACGGTTTCAGCGAGTTCGGCGTCTCGTCGAACTGCCGTCTGATGGCGGTATCCTGGCAGCGCGGCCCCTGCGAGAACAGGATGGTTCTGATGTATCGAAAAGGCAGCAGGTATCTTGCGTTCGGGAAACTGGAATTCAGCCATCTTCCCGGCAGGGAAAATCCGCTTGACTGTAAGGCGTTCGGCTTCCCGGTGTTCTATGGTTCCCGGTTCGTTTTCAACAAGGATGGCACTCTATATCTGTTTGATTTGGATAGTGCAGCTGGAATGTAACGTTGAGGAGGGTATTTATGAAGAATTATATCGAGTTGGAGATTCGCAACAATCATGGAATCGCATGCATATCGATTCGTGCCAAGCTTGCTGATGGAGGGCATCTCTCTATGGACATAGAGGTTGATCCCGAAGATTTCGAAGAAAACGGAGATTTCCTTACGGAGCGCTATCTCGTAGAGGGAAAAGCGGTAGAAAAGCTACTCCAAGCTATCGATGGAAAAGATGATCCAGAAGAAGCGCTATTCAAAGAATTCGGTGATTATAACAGCTTTTTGGGATTTGGTGATTTTTGCAAAGAGCATGCTATCCCATATCGGTTCTCCTAAGACGCGAGAACTGAATGACGCAGAATAGTAAGGAGGAAGACAAATGATCGGAGCAATCCTCGGCGACATGATCGGCGCGCCGTATGAATTTGACAGAGAAAATAAGACGAAGGAATTCCCGCTCTTCAGCCGGGAGTCCGAGTTTACGGACGATACCGTCATGACCGTGGCCGTGGCGGAGGCATTGATGGACAGCATCGGGAAAAGCGATGAAGCAATCAAGGATGCCCTCGTTATATCCATGCGGAAGTGGGGCAAACGATACCCCTATGCAGGATACGGCGGCATGTTTTATCGTTGGCTGAACGCCCGTGACCCGAAACCCTACGGAAGTTTCGGAAACGGATCCGCGATGCGGGTGTCTTCTGCCGGATGGCTCTGTGATACGCTTGAAGAGACAAGGCATCTGGCGCGGCTCACCGCGGAGGTGACGCACAACCATCCCGAAGGAATCAAAGGCGCCGAGGCGACCGTGAGCGCTGTTTTCCTCGCAAGGACGGGGAGTAGTAAAGAGGAGATCAAGGCGTATATCCTAAAGGAATTCGGCTATGATCTCTCCCGCACCTGCGACGAGATCCGGCCTGGGTATTATCACGTCGAGACCTGTCAGCAAACGGTTCCGGAGGCGATCACAGCCTTTCTGGAAGGAGAGGATTTCGAGGACGTGATTCGCACGGCGGTTTCTCTCGGCGGCGACTGTGATACGCTGACCTGTATTGCGGGCGGGATCGCCGAGGCGTTCTACGGTGTTCCTGAAGAAATTGCCACGGAAGGAAAGCGTCGCCTGCCCCGGGATATGCTGGAGAATGTTGAAAGGTTTGAGGAGTTCAGAAAACAAAGGAACATCCGATGAAGGAGGGCACTTCATGAAATTTGAAGGATTGGATCTGATCAAAGAAGTACGCGCAAACCCTGAGAGGTATCTGCCGATGGTTGATCACACGGAAGAGGTACCGCGTCGAAACGAATACGGTGACGTGAATATCGGATGGAATGCAGGCTTGTTGGAAGAAAACCGCCCGTATTTCGTCGAGTGCTGGGCAGCGGACGGAATCACGATGCTGACGATCTTTGTCTCGACAAAGGGGATCGAACAGAAGATGCCAGACGAGTTGACGAGGTGGTTTCTCGATATCGGATACTTCAGCTTCACGGATGGCGGATATCAGACCGCGGAGGTCGGAACATTCAAAAACCCCGCGGGGGAGGAATTCTTCTCCGTCAACATTGCAGTTGGCGTGGGAGACGAGCCCGCATGGATCGACGGAGCGCCGATTTATCCGTGGGAAGTCCTGAACGAGTACAACCGGACAGATCATCATGCCGAATAAGATCAATAAAGGCATCACCCATCCGTTTTTTGTCCGGAAAGATATGATATAATCATCTCGTAAGGTAAGGAAGCACGAAAAAAGAAAGAAGAGGTGAACGATATGAAAGTAACAAGCGCATCCGCGAACAAGATGATCCGCAAACTCAACGAAGATAAGGACTTCTGGCTGAACAAGGAAAGAAACTCCTGTGTCTACACAGTAGCTACGGAGGAAGAAGCGGTGATTCCGGACTACTCTTACACAGAGGTATGTGCGAAAATCGCTGAAATTGATGACAGAATTCTCGCCATCCGACACGCGCTGAATGTGAACAACGCGTCCAATCAGATCCAGGTCGGGGAGCGGACCATGACGGTGGATATGATCCTGATCCGCATGGCGCAACTCAACAATCGAAAATATGTTCTCGACACGATGAGAAAACGCGAGCCGAAGAGGCGTCTTGAAGCCCGCCAGTACTCCCAGAAAAAGACTGTAATTGAGTATGAATACATCAATTACGATCTGGGGGAGGCAAAAGCGGACTATGAGAAGACAGACGCTGAGATCCAAGCTCTTCAGCTCGCTCTGGACAAGTATAATCAGACGGTAGAGATTGAGATTCACGACTAACCTCCAACCCGGTTGGATGGTTATATTCCGGGCAGGTTGAGTTCTTTGATACACATCCAGTGTTATACTGTTCATTGTCATGGATTGTGTCTTATCCCTTTATTTCTTATGCATAGATGTTCAGTGTTGTGGGAGACCTTCTGGCCATCCTCATGGCACCTCAACATCTCAGCCTGCAAAAACTTCTGTTTGAGCGGGGGAATCCGTGATAACAGCGGCATGGAAGTACGGTTATACATGCCACCTTTATGTTTGATATCGTCAAACACGAATCTCTTAGAAACGGGAGACCGCGAAAATGACTTATTCGGAATTCAGGAATCAGTTTGCGAGTACTGAAAACTTTATGTGGGCATATGGCAAGCTCTCCATCGAAGAAGCTCGTGCCTTGATCGAAGCAGAAAACACGTCTACAACTGCGAAAGCCTGTATGATGACTGCTTGGCGTGAAGCAAGAAGAAAAGTCAAGCTGCGGAATGTGGATGTGTATCTTATGGAGAACAGCAGTTTGTCCATCGTCTTTCATGAATACGACAGCGATTATGACGGACACGACTATGAATACAGGTATTCGCTCGACACTGACAGCGCGGCTGCTTTCATAGATTTGATTCCTCATCCCTGTTCCGAAACGAAAACCAACATCGATGAATGGCTGTGTGAAAATGTCCAATGCAGCGGGCTCGGCAGCGATCTGCAGCAGAAGTGGGTTCAGATGGGTCTGCACGGATGCCATACCGTTCGGGAAGATTACCCCGGAGGGATCTATCGGGAAGAAACCTTCTGAACGGTCCTGTCCCACTCAACAAACAATCCGTCCGAAACAAACGGACGGATGACACAACAGAATATCACCCATAAAGAGTGCGCGAGAGACAAGCTCTGTGACCGCACAGCAGCCTGCCGAGAGGCAAGGTGCTAAAGCTTGACCGATGGGAACGCCATGCAAGTGCTCTTTATGGGTTTCAAAGGAGCAACTGCATGAACGCAATCCTGTTTCACATTCCTCACGCGTCGACCGTGATCCCGGAACGATACCTTCCGGACTTTCTCCCCTGTCTTGAAGAGAACATTCTGCGCATGACGGACTGGTACACCGATGCGTTATTTGATTTCGACCTCGGTGACCGATTGGTTTTTCCAGTCAGCCGTCTGGTTTGCGACCCGGAACGGTTCCGGGATGACGATGAGGAAGAAATGGCAGAGATCGGCATGGGTGCCGTCTATCGAACGGGTTATGATTTGTCGCCGCTCCGGCACGCTCTGCCGCCGGATGAGCGGGAGGAGATTCTCCGGACGTACTATGATCCGCATCATAGGGAGCTGGAAAGGATGACAGAAGAAAGACTTGCCCGCTTCAGGCGCTGTCTGATACTCGATTGTCATTCCTTTCATCCGACGCCTCTCCCGTATGAAAAAGACGGACTCCGACCGGATATTTGTCTCGGAACAGATGACTTTCACACACCGGAATGGCTGACCGGGAGTCTTGCGCGATCCTTTCGGAGGATGGGCTATACCGTCAGCATGAACCGACCTTTTGCGGGGACGATGGTTCCGCTCTCGCAATACGGAAAAGATCCTCGGGTTCTTTCCGTCATGATCGAGGTGAATCGGGGACTTTATATGACGGAGAATGGGGAGAAGAAGGAGGCATTCGCTCAGATGAAGAGGGACATCGGGAAAGCGATCCGTTCCGTTGTTTCTGCTTCGGAAACTATATCATATTGAAAACACAGTGACTTCTTTTACAGAGAAACAGTACAGATGGAGGTTTATGCGCATGGAAGAGAAATTGCTCAGCGAAGAGTTTTCCGAGTTTGATAGCGATGAAGATGAAGAAGATGATGAAGACGTCTTTAGTGATGACATGGTGAATGCCCTTCTTGAATCGATTGCAAGACAAATTGAAGCAAAGACCGGAGACGCGAAATCAGCACAAATCGTACGCGACTCAAAACTCCCCATCAGGGAAATTCATTATGTCAGAGAAGAAGACTAAAAAAGCAGAAGCGGAAAGAAATCAGGATATTATCCATATCAAGTGAAGGGCCTTTCCATCGACCGGAAGGAGAACATCGAGAATGAAAGACTACTACGTAAAATTCGCCGAAGCTATCGCGCGGTACGCACATGCGGGCCAAATCGATAAAGGCGGAAATCCTTACATCTCCCATCCGGAGTTTGTCGTGTCACGCGTTTCTACTAACGAAGAGAAGGTTGTTGCCTGGCTCCACGACGTTCTTGAGGATACGAACTTCGACAGAGAAGAAATGCGAAGGATTTTCGGGGACGGAATCATAAAGGCGCTGGATTGTGTGACCCATCGGGATGATGAGTCATGGGAGGCGTATATCGATAGGGTCTCCATGCATCCGATTGCCATCAAGGTCAAATTGGCTGATTTGACCCACAATATGGATCTGAGCAGAATACCCAATCCCTGTGAAGCTGATTACGAACGAATAAAGCGATACAAAAAGACCTACGAATTGCTTCTGAGCAAGTTATAATGGAATCTGAAAAAACTGGTAGATGCTGGCTGCCGGGTTGTGGAATGAAGTGACCCTTACCAGCAGTTAGGGTCACTTTGTGAAAGCAAAGCAGAATACGATCATTTCAGATGAGGGTTTTATTCTCAAAGGTGACAGGAGAATAACGTTATTACTGGTGACGGTATCCTTCCCATGTGTTGGATAGTGTTCATTCTCCCCTACGGGACGTTTCATACCGTAGGGCATGGGTAGTTGAGGAAGGACGGGATGGACGGTCCCGTCCTTTTCGTGTTTCCAAAGGAAACTTCCAGAAGTTCGAAAATCGAACTTCTGTCTTGCTCGGAAAAAGGGCGTCAGCTGAAATGACGCCCTTTCAGCACATGAATTTCAGGCTTCAAATCCGCGAATTCTCGGCAGATTTTGTGTTTCACCACAGATCAGCCGCAAAAAAGGGAAGAATGAGCTCCATTTCGGTGTTCATTTGTACTGTTCAAGGAAAGGACGAAGCATCAGGTGCACTTTTTCGAGTCTCCAAAGGAAACTTCTTGAAATCTCTTTTGGAAACATCAAGAGATTAACAAAAGATGAAAAGGAATTTCCAGAAGTCCGAAAATCGAACTTCTGGAAATCTCATGTGAATTATCATCAGTTTTTACGCAGTGTTTAGTTTTATACCCACGTTATACCCACAGTATTTGGGTATAAATGGGTATAAAAGGAGCAGGGATAGATTGAGGCTACAATCCCTCTTCAGTTTGCATCGCTGCGATTTTCTATGAGTCCAAGTTTCTTGAGCCGTGCACGGATACCGCTTTCCGTACGTTTTAGCGTAATTGCTAATTCGGAAACTGGAATGCTTTTTTGAAACGTATCTACTAACGTCTCATCATCCATATTTGTCCATGGCTGTCCTTGATATTCAGCCGACTTTTCCGATGGAGGTGCCTTCCGTGCATTGATTTCAATAATGGCATCGATGTTGTCAAGAATGAATTGCTGCGCGTCAGTATTATATACTGTCACGTGGTACGGACCGGCTTTGCCGAATCTTTCTTCAGAGCTTATACCAATCATGTTTCCTTGCTCGGTAGGGGTTTTGGTCTTTTTTCCATCCTTGGTTTCCATCTGGACAAGAAAACTGCATTCCATGAGAAATGTGTTAATGCTAGCAGACTTTAGATTAGTCATGTCATTCCCATCGACCAACTCATTGATCCTCCTGGTTATTTCACTGACCGAGATCGGCGTGTCAGACAGATGGAAATTATCCAACGTTCCATGAGAAATGGAGAACGTCTTTTTCTTTATCTTTTTGGCTTTCCCAATGTTTCCACCGTTTTCTATCACTCTGCGAAGCACGTCGGAAACATAGAATAGACAGCGTGATATCTTGATTTGGTTGATACAATCAGAATCAGACACCGGCTGATCGGTCAGAGGGTTTATGCCATTTGCCAACTTGTCCAAATATGATTTGGCGTGCTGCATTATTTCAAGTTCTGTCATGCTATCCTCCTAATTATCCTACTACAAGCTTATTCGTCTTCTTCAAATACTTTGCCGGGATCGGCGCGTCGAGCTTCCATGTGATATTCATGGGCTTTGAACCCTCGTGCTTCATGTAGTTTGCTGTGCCGAGATACGTATAGGCCTCCGCGCCGTTAGTGATCCGGTCAGCTTTGAACTCACGGACAAACAACAGCACACGGCTGCCCTGCTCTTTATGGTGAATATATCGCTGGCCGGTGGAGGAATGTTCCGCCGTGGTGCTCTGGCTCTGCCAGTGGAACAGCCACTCGTTGATGGAATAATCGTTGTACATGGTCGTGGGTGAATAGTCCTTGTCAGCTTTGTTCAGCGTCACAAAGAGCACGTCCAGCTTCCGCTCCGGCAGCCATTTCACACCCTCGCGCACGGTGGCTGGCTCCAGAAAATCCAACGCCACAAGCAGTTGATCGCGTGTGTAGGTACAATGCAGATCCAGCGGACAGTCAAAGCCGACCTTCACCGGTGCGTCGATAAAGTCGATTCGGCTATACTGGTATTTCAGCAAATCAATCAGTTCACCAAGCAATACAGGGCTGTCCGCCAGTGCATAGAGATTGTCCCAAACCTCGTCGCTGCGCCAATCCTCAGCCGCCTTGCCCCATACTGTGATATAGAACATCTGGAGCATCCGCTTTTCCAACTCCGGAAGCTGATCGAAGTTCACATCATCCAGCCGGGGGAGAAGATCCAGCAGGAACGCGATCCAGCGTCGGGAATCGATCACCGCCAGCTTGGCAAACGCCTTCATCATCGTTTCTTCCAAAGGCTCGGTGAAGTCTTCGATCACATCTGCCCGCGCACACAGCCGGGAAAACGTGGCAAACTTATAGATACTCCGGGGATCGAGGTGATAATAGTCCATGAAGTTTGCAAGACTGAGCTTCATGCCAGTGTCTTCCTCAAAGGAGGCAACGCGAGTGACGAGTCCCGCTGTATTGCCATAAGAAGCCCGAATATTGTCGAGGATGTATTTTGCCGCTTTCTTTTCGAGCTGGATGTAACAGCCTTTGGGAGCTGAAACAAAGCCGTCCTTGATCTCCCGGGTCACGCTATGGGTAGTGTTGGAGAGCAGTGCGGCGAACTTATCCTCAAAGTTATACTTCCTGTTTGCCTGGCCGATAAAATCAAGAACGGTCAGGCATTCTTTGTCTTCCGCCAGACGCAGGCCACGGCCGAGTTGCTGCAGGAAGATCGTCAGTGATTCCGTTGGCCGAAGGAACAGGACTGTGTTGACCTCCGGAATGTCTACGCCCTCGTTATAAATGTCCACGACAAAGATGAACCGGACTTTGCCCGAAACAAGACTGTCCTTCGCGTTGCGTCGTTCTTCGTCTGGAGATTGGCCGGTCAGGAACATAGACGGGATACCATGTTCATTGAAATACCGGCACATGAATTCTGCATGTTCCACCGTAACGCAGAAGCCCAGGCCTTTCACATCGTCGATGTCGGTCACATATTTCAGCAGAGAAGATATAACCAGATCCGCGCGGCGTTTTGCGATCATGCCACTGAGCGTATAGATTTTGGAGAGCTCGCCTTTGTCGTAACCGCCCGCCGCCCATTTCAGCTTGTCCAGATCCACGTTGTCCGTGACGCCGAAATACTGCAAAGGACAGAGCAGTTTCCGATCGATGGCTTCCGGCAGACGGATCTCCGCCGCAATACGGTTTCCGAACCAGCCGAGAATGCTCTTGCCGTCCATACGTTCCGGTGTGGCGGTCAGACCCAGCAGAATCTTCGGCTGATAATATGAGAGCAGT
>JAEEGL017142885.1_pt1 | contig 12918 bp, 10 predicted proteins | sample 9134231 | NCBI WGS metagenome assembly JAEEGL01 (sample SAMN16246548, study PRJNA631951) | gut metagenome | biome: gut microbiome; feature: rumen; material: fiber-attached | host: Bos | place: Iran: Karaj | collected 2018-10 | reverse complement strand
TTCGAATTGTTCACGAGAATCTTTATATTTGTGAACAGCTCTTAAAATAGTAATCTTTTCGATTTCAGTTGGTAGTGGAACAGGTCCGCTAACAATCCCACCAGTTCTTTTAACTGTCTCAACAATTTTTGCAGCAGCTTGATCAACACTTCTATGATCAAATGATTTAAGTCTGATTCTTATTTTGTCTTTAGACATATTACTTCCTCCTTCGCCTATAAATTTTTAATATAGACTTGCTAGATGCAAATTACCTGATATGTAATTAAGTTCAATTCAACTTAACCTGGTGTATCAGCAACCTTGCACATTCTCGCCAGTCGTTTCTCTATGATTATATGCGAAAACAATAAAAAAATCAAGAGTTTTCTTGACTTTTTTTCACATTTTTAATTTTTTACTCTGAACTAGATATTAAACTCATTGGTGTTTCTAAGGCATTCATAAATTTTTGTTGATCAGCAGAAGTTAAATCTTTTAAAGATTTAGCATTTTCTACATCTAAAGACTTTATTTCTACATTTGATTTTATTTTAAATTCGCCAGTTGCATTAAACATTTCTTTATTTATTTCATTTGGATTATACATACTTAATGTAACATTTAAATCCCCTGATGTAGATGATATTTCATTTAGTTTTAACGTTAAAGAAAATCTATCGGTATTTTCTTCAGTTACTATTTTAGCATCAATAAAAATTTTATTTTCTTTTGTATCAATTATTGTATTAATTAAACTACCATCTTTAGAATTAATATCAATACTTAATTCCTCATTCTTATTTGTATAAGTAATTTCATCTTCACTATCCTTAGCATTTAAATAGACTAGTTTATTTGTAAAAGCATCAATATCGATTGTAACATCAACATTACTGCTAAAATCCAATTCGCTGATATTATCTCTTTTTTCAGTTAATTTTTCTTTTACATCTTTAGTCTCTTCATCATCAAACTCAGCAAGTATCTTTAAAGCTTTATCATCGTTTAATATAGAATTTATTAAAGCGTTATGAAGTTTCTTATATTCAGCATAATCAATCTTGTAAGTTACTTCCACTACTGGTATTTTCTTACCATTTATATCTTTAAGCATTATTTTCTTAGCTAATCTTTCTTGAGAAACACTTTTTAAAATTGTGTCTTTTGCTAATTTTACTATGTATAGATAGTCATTCTTTTTATTATTTATATTGTTAGTATTTATACCTAAACCATCTAAACTAATAACAGAATCTTCTCCTTCTAAATAAACAACTTCTGGATAACTGTCTTTTAAATCAAAATACATTTTATTATCAGCAAAAGTCATTGCCATATTCACTAATACTGAATCTTTTAATTTAATATCAGCATCAATTAAATTATTATCTTGATTTTTTAGGTCTAATCCCAAACTTAATTTTGCATTAAGCCCAGAATAATTGGCTAACGATGAGTCATCAGATGTAAATGTTAGAGTGCTATCGATTGTAAAACTATTAACTGTGTCATTAGTATTATTGACAATCGTCTCAACATTTTTATAAGCTCTGTCTACCAATTTAGTAATTACATTAATTGGTTTAGTCATTATAAAATAATAATAAGTAAATAATCCACCTAAGATAATAATTAATAACAATAGTATAATTGGCCATTTTTTCTTTTCTTTATCTACAAAGCTACTATCATTGTTACTAACTTCTAATGAGTTATTTAGTGAGCGTGCTGTTTCATTAATAGGTATTGTTGTTTCTTTTGTGGTAGATACTAATGGTTCAACTTTTTCATTGACATGCTCTACCTCAACCACAGTACTGGAAACTGCATTTTCTTCTACTGGTATTCCAAATTTTTCTACTACAGGATCTTTAACAACATTATCCTGATTGTTATTTATTTCATTATTATTTTCCATACTAAAACCTACTTCCTATTCTAATAAGAAGTATATCAAATAATACATTTAAAGTAAATAAAAAATGCTAGTTAGCATTTTCTTTTATTAATAAACTTTCACCTGTCATTTCTTTAGGTTTACTTATTTCATACATATCAATCAAGGTTGGAATTACATCTTGTAATGTACCTTCTTCCTTTAATTTGTAATTATTATTACATATTATAAGTGGGACTTTACTATCGGTATGTTTTGTAATAACGTTACCTTCAGCATCTTTCATATATTCAATATTTCCATGGTCGGATGTAATAACAATTTCATAAAAGTTTTCTTGAGCTTTTTCAAGTATGTGTCCAATACATACATCTATGCTTTCCAAAGAACGTACACAAGCTGGAATATTTCCTGTATGCCCTAATGCATCCGGGTTCGCATAATTTACTAATATAAAATCAAAATCATCTTCCATAGCACTTAATACTGATTCTGTAATCTCACCAGCACTCATTTCAGGTTTCATATCAAATCTAGGAACTTTAGCGGAAGGCACTAACATTTTAAATAAATTTTTGTCAGATATATCTTCTGCACCATCAAAATAATATGTCACATATTGATATTTATCTGCTTCTGCAATTCTTGCTTGTTTAAATCCTAAATCTGCTAAATACTTGCCAAAAGTATTAGATATAGTTTCGTTTGTAAATGCAACATCTATATTTTCACTAACCCCATATAAAGATACACATTTTAAATTGTTAAATTTTTTAACATTAAACATATTAAAATCAGTATCAGTAAATGAAGAAATTAGTTCTTTCATTGCTTCTGGTCTATAATTTAAAAATAATAGCCCATCATTTTCTTTAATATAACTGCCCTTAGTGATTATACTTGGATTAACAAATTCATCAGTTATTCCATTTTTATAATGAAGACTTAAACATCTATCATAATCAGTGAAAGTATTACCTATTCCATAAACTAAAGCATCATATGCTTTTTTTACTCTATCATAATTATTATCATGGTCCATTGCAAAATATCTTCCACAAATTGTACCAATCACACCTAAGTTAACTTTGTTCATTTTCTCAACAAATGTTTTTATTAAATTGTTTGCTTCCATTGGAAGAGATTCTTTTCCATCAGTTATGAAATGAAAAACAACATTTTCGACATTTCTAATTTTAGCAAGAGCTAAAGCAGCATAGAAATGATCTATACTCGAATATACATTGTCACTAGATATTAACCCTATCATATGTAATGTGCTTTTATTATCATTAACATAATCCATTAAATCTAATAATTCATCATTATCAAAAAAAGTTTTATCTTTTATTTTCTCATTTATTAAGGTAAGTGGTTGCTTTATATACCTTCCAGCTCCAATTGTCATATGACCAGTTTCACAATTTCCATTGACTCCTCTAGGTAATCCAACAGATATCCCACTTGCATCTAATGCACTAATAGGATAATCTGTCATTATCTTTTTTATATTTGGAATATTAGACATATTAATGACATTGCCACTTTCGTTTTCTCTAAGCCCAAATCCGTCTAATATTAATAATAATATTTTTTTCATTTTTTTCTCCTGTAAACATTTTAGCACATATTACATAATTATAAAAGAAAAACTTGAAGTGATCAATTTACGTTAATCATTTCAAGCCTTAATTTATCTGCTATTGTTACTATAAATTCAGAATTAGTTGGCTTTGCTCTATCTATATCGACACTATGTCCAAATATCTCTTCCATAAGATCTATGTCTCCTCGCAACCAAGATACTTCAATTGCATGCCTAATGGCTCGTTCTACCCTTTGGACAGAAGTATTAAACTTAATTGATAAATCTGGATATAATTCTTTCGTTATTCCACCAATCAAGCCAGGATTTTCATACACCATAAGTATTGCACTTCTTATAAATTGGTATCCCTTTATATGCGATGGTATTCCAAGTGCATGCAATAATTTTGTTACTTGTATTTGTATATCCTTGTTTTCAATTTCGATTATTTTATCATTATTCTTCTTATATGTTATAGTTTGAATAATTTTGTTTTTTAAATCATCCAAATCAAATGGTTTTAAACAATAATATCTAACGCCATACTCACTTACATCTCTGATTGTTTCTTCTTCATTATAAGATGTCATTACTATTACTTTTTTCTTTATATTATTATCTTTCATATAGGATAAAACTGCTATACCATCTTTAAGTGGCATAACTAAATCAAGTAACATTAAATCAAATTCTATTTTCCCCTCTTTTAATATGTTTATTGCTTCTTCTCCATTAGAAGCACACCCAACTATTTCAATATTATTACTACTACTAAAATACTCCTTAATTAAACCTACTAGTCCTGCATTATCATCTACTACTAATAATTTAATTTTCATTATCTCTCCTTTTATATTATTATAGCCCAGTTATTATATATTTTTCTACACAGTAAATTGTAATATTTTGTCTAAAAATACAATTATCTGTCATAAAAAAATAGTTCATAGAACTATTTTTTATCTCCATTTAATCTTTCAAGCGTTTTAAATTTTTTCCCCTCTAAATATTCAAGAGTTGATCCTCCACCGGTAGATATATATTTAAATTCTAATTTAAACTTCTTTGCAGCACCGGTAATATCTCCTCCAGCAAGCATTGTATTAATATTTTTCTTATTTAAATATGTCATTATTTCTTTAGTACCATTCTCATATCTTTCGTCTTCATACATTCCTAGAGGTCCATTCCAAAGCACAAAAGTACTGCTATCCAAGATATTTTCATATTCCTTAATAGTATCTGGTCCTATATCATATCCTATATCTTTATCATCAATATCTTCTACTTTCTTAATACCATTTTGTGTTACAACATCAACTGGTAATAGTATTTTATTATTATGTGATTCTAATAAATTTTTGCAATACTCTATTTTTTCATCACTTACTATACTTTCTCCAACTGAAATACCTTTAGACTTTAAGAAAGTAAAACACATAGCTCCTCCAAGAAGAATATAATTACTAGTATTTATTAAATTATCAATTACTCCTAATTTATCATCAACTTTACTTCCACCTAATATTAAAGTCTTCTTTTCATGCATAGCCTTATTTAACATTTCCATTTCTTCATCAACTAAAAATCCAGAATAAGCTGGTAGGAATTTAGAAATACCATATGTTGAAGCATGACATCTATGTGCACTACCAAAAGCATCAAGGACAAAAATATCGCCTAAGTTGGCCCAATATCTTGATAATGTTTCATCACAAGAACTTTCCATTTTCTTTGGATAATCTTCATATCTAGTATTTTCTACAATTAAGACTTCTCCATTATTCATATTATCAATTGTTTTTTCAAGCATGTCTCCACGTGTAATTGGAACAAAATATATTGGAGTCTTAATTAATGTTGATAAATGTTTAGCAACTGGCTCTAAAGTATATTTATCCTTATCAGCCTGAGATTCTACTCTACCTAAATGAGACAATAAAATTACTTTAGCATTATTATCTACTAAATAATTAATTGTTTTCAAAGCTCCAACTATTCTAGTATCATCAACTACTTTTCCATCTTTAATTGGTACATTAAAATCAACTCTAACTATTACTTTCTTTCCATCAACCTTTACATTCTTAATACTTTCCATTTTTATACCTACCCTTCTTTATTCATGTATAAAATTTCCGCATCTTCTTTTAATTTTTCTAATGTCGTGTTTTCTATCTTTACATCAAATCTGTCATAATCATCAAGGTCTATTTCAGTTCTATGCATCTTTTGTTCAGGAGTAAGACCATTATCAAAATTAGGTCTATAGATATTTACTGCAGTTAAATTTGGAAAAAATTTTCTCAAATCATCAATTTCTTTTTTAAATCTAACATCACTTATTATTATGGCATCATAGAAATAACTAAATATTTCTATATCATCTTTCATTCTATTAATGAATAAATCGTCTTTTTTTAATTGCTCACGTATAACATCTGTACCTAATAATTGTAAAAATTCACGTGGTTTAGTGTCTTCATTAAAATCCCATCCTATCATTTCACGGGCATAGTATTTAATATATTTTGATAATTGCGTAATAATTACTCTCTTATCATATTTTTCATATACTTCCTTTAAGTATCCTGAAAAAGTATCCTTTCCATGCCTTGCCTTTCCACTAATCAAATAAATTGTCGGATTTTTATATTCTGCTTTCATTAAAACCTCCTACTCTGGTAAAACCATCCATGCATTTGGCAAATATCTTTCACCACTATACCCATATCCTACGGGATTATTTATAAGCCCACCTTTTCCATTAACAACAGCGTATAGTGCACTGCTTCCTCCACCGTCTAAGTTAGCCGCATTATAAGCTTTGTATTTTCTAAATACTTCAGCAAGTTCTTTCATGGATATTCCAGCTGATTTAGAACTTCGACCATTTATTGCCATCAATAAAACAATTCCATCTTGTCTTTGGCCTATTGCACTTCTATTAGCAATTCCCCATCCACCATTTCCTTTGAATGTTGCCATTTTTCCATTAACTATTAAAAATGGGCCAAATTCAACAGCTCTATCCATTCCATCTGCAATTGCTTGTTTTGCTGACTTTTTGGTAAGCATAAGTATATTGTCTTTAGTAAATCCGATTAGTCCTCCACCTTTATTGATTTTTTTACCGGTTGCATACACTTTTCCATTTAGTATAGCGGTACCAGTAACTCTATTTTGGTGATTAGGGTGATATACGCCTGATGCATTCATAGCAACAAGTGCTTTGTTATTTTTAGCCATAGTTGATAGATATTCACCTGCTCCGCCATATTTTTTTGAAAATATAAGCTTTAACTTTGATGGATCATATACTACAACCATTTTACCATTCCAACTATTTCCTTTTATATCAACAACTTTATATATATCATTATTAGGATCTCTTTTTAGTACTTGTTCTTCATAAATTGATTCATACACACCAGTATCAGCATTTTTATTGAAACTAATTTTAGATGTATCTGTTGGATCTTCCGACTCAATTATTTTATTATTGTCAAGTACTTTATCTATCATTTCTTCACTATATAGCGTATATGCAAAATATTTATGTGTCATAGTTGTCATAGAAGTTGTAACAAACCAATCTCTAAAAAATGAGTATGGTCCATAAGCAACGAAAAAACAACATATAGCTAATATATCAACTATAATTAGAAATATACTAAATATGCTTTTTTTCTCCTTGTTTTTCTTTTCTTTAGTTTTCATTACTTACTCCTAGTTTGTAAGGTTTATCAAGTGTACCTTCTCCACTAATTATAGACACATCTCCTTTTAAATAAAATGATGGCCTAATCTCATATTTACTACTAATAAAATCTCCATAAAAATTTCCATCTTTATTAATTACATATATTATTTTGTCTTCTTCTATTCCTCTTAAAATAGTTAATACATTCTTAACATTTGTTACATACATATCTCCTAAAGTAAGCATTCCTACATTTAAAGATACTTTATCAGAATATATACTACTATAATCCAAATTATCCAATGATAGTTTTCCAATATACCAATTAGACTTAACAATTAGGTTATTATTCTCAAGTGACTTATAATAATCATTATTTAAATAATATCCTACAGTGTTTTTACTATTAGAATAACTACTATTTGAACCACCAAAAGATTTAGTAATTTCTTCATCACCATTTTTTAAAGATTCGGTTAATGCAACTTTTACATTATCACCACTAATGTCAGTCACAATATAATTATTATTAGAATATTCTATTATAGAACCTAAATATACATCTTTTAGAGTTTTAATATTATGCTCTTCAATTCTATATGGATCAGTCTCTATACCAGTACCTTTAATCAAATTAACATCACCAGTAATGGTTATAACAGGTCTAACACCGTATGCTTTAGTAGTAAGTTCACTAACACTTACTTCTCCATCAGAAGTAATATAATAGTAATTATTACTTTTATTTAATGAATTCAACAAGAAATCTTCACCATTATTAATAAATCCACTTTTCCCACCGCTTTTAGCATAATCATAAAGTGATAATAATCCAAATTTATTTTCTTTATTTTCAATATCACAAGTAATATTAGTAATATCATCTATTACATCTTCACAAATTGTGGTATTAAATAATAGTTCAGTATTAAATAAATTTCTTTCAAATACTCCACTATTTTTACTTTCACTTACGTTTAGCCATTTATTAATATATGACTCATCATACCCTTTTTCAAGGCCAGAATACATACTAGTTAAAGATCGCTCAGATATAGCTTTAATATTAAATTCAGAGTCAATACTAATAATTCTATACATATTACCTGAATATTTTAAGTAATTATCTTTGACATCACCAATATACCTATATACTTCCTCTTCTTCATCATATACAAGTCCCTTAGTAAGGTCCACATAACTTTGTTTTTTTATAAGAGAATCTACTAATAATTTATTGTCATTATTATTTTTCTTTCCATTTTCTTTCAAATAGTATTTAACTAACCTAAATGAATAAAATCCCACAATAATAAGTAACACTAAAATATTTAGTGTTACTAATATTGGTCTAATTTTAAGTCTTCTTTTAACCACGCTGTTTTACTCCTATTCCCCAAAATCATTTTGATATGCTATTAAACTAGCATTAATAACTCCATTAATTTCTTCAAATTGATCAACTAGAGTTGTATCAATTCCTCCATTTTTATTTTTTTCTTTTAAATCTACTTCTAATGATAATTCAACGGTATCACTAAATATTGATTTACTTCTTATTTTAAATTTTCTTAAATTCTTTAATCTTCTTACTACGTCATCATGCGCACCTGTTTTATACTTAATTACTAACAAATATCTATTTGATACTCTAAATCCCATTAAGTAACTAACAAAATATAATACACCTATTGCTAAAGATGCAACTATAGCTGGAATATATAATCCTGCTCCTGACATAATACCAGCAGATATTCCCCAAAACATAAATCCTGTATCAACGGGTTCTTTTACAGCTGTTCTAAATCTCACAATAGATAAAGCACCAACCATACCTAAAGAAAGAGATATATTCGAACTAATCGTCCTAATAATCATACTTGTTACCATCGCAAGCATCAATACGCATAAAGAAAATGCTTTTGAATATACAACTCCAGTATAAGTTTTCCTATATATATAGATAATAAATATACCTATAATAAATGCAACTATTAAGGATAACACCATATCCCAAGCTGATACTGTACCAGTAAAATTGTCTAGTACAGATTTTTTGATAGTATCTACTACACTCATTTTAAACACTCCTTATTTGATACTTCTACAAATTGCAAACTTTGAAACAGCTACCCTAACGCTAGGTATATCATTTAAAATATTTGCAATATGCAAAGGTAATACTTCATTAAATTTTACTTCTAATACTTGCATTCCTGGTTCAAGAACATCAAACCTAGGATAACTTGTATTAAATAAATCATAGTTATATAAACCACTTTGAACGTTAGAATCAAATGTAATTCTAACTTCACTTATTGGATAAGTAAATGCTGTTCTATGGTACTCAACTATTATAGATGGAATTAATCCTTTAGTTCTAATATCATTTATAAATTCTAATAATAAACCTTTAGGATTATCTATTTCATCTATTTTACCATCTAATATTTTACTATAGATGTCTTTGGAAATCAATATTTGTTCTTTAGCAGTAAAATTATTATGTTTCATTTTTTTCTCTAATCTGATAAATGAATCATCATCATTATACATCCTTATTCTATATTTTTTTCTATATAGAACTCCATCCATTTTTTCATAATACGAACTTGAATCTCTATCATCAAAATATAAACTTTTAATTAAATAAGATCCATCTTTATAATATGCAAATTTATCTTTATCTAGTATTAATGATAATTTTTGCTTTAATACTTCAGCAGCGGCATTAGATATTTTAAATTTTAATTCATGTCTATACTTATATTCTTTTTTCATTTTACATCTCCAAAATACTTTTTAGCATCGCTACTTGATAAATTAAAGAGTGATTTTGCCTGACTAACCATGTATTTATTTCTATTTTTTGCATACTTTCTTACAAAATTAACATTATTTTGCCATTCAGTATAACTCTTATTCCAACGCTTATAATTTCTCTTTATTTCATCTTCTCCAATTTCTGCAATTACATCGTCTATTTTTTTAAGAACATTTGCAGTACTCCACGTATTCTTTAAATTATATGATAGCCTTTCTAAATATTTCTTTTTAAAGTTAGAATTCTTCATAAGATTTCTTAGTAAAAATGTTGAATAACCAGCACTTGTCATACCAGAAGGACTTATTGAAAATTGATAATAATTTCTATCAACATTATAAAATGCACTATCTAAATCATAGAATATCCATTTCCATTTACCATCATCTACATTAGGATTTGAAAAGAATCTTACGTTAACTATATCATGATTAGCTGTCCATGTTTCTGCAATCCAGAAATCGCAAAAGTTCTCTATATCTATTAATTTTTCTACTTCTTTATAATATGTATTATTACTCATTGGGTGACTTGATATATAGGAAACTAACTTGTTATATTTCGATCTGCTACCACTCTTTAGTTGACCATCTATTCTAAGTAAATCTGTTTTGCTTTTTGATGCTTCTACATTGTAATGGTTAGCTACAAAAGTTTCATCAACCTTTTCACGAATAAAATATACACCCCAATATTTACCATTTATATATAAAGCAATAGGTTTATATGCCTGTACATCTACACTAGTATATTCTTTAACCAAAGCTGTTCCAACTATATCACGAATTAATGCTTTTTTAGAATAATCTCCCATTTCATCTTGAGAACCCGTTCTAAGAACTATTGAATCAAATATAGCACTATCAACATCATCAAAAACTTGATATTTTAGTTTACCTGCCCCATATTTTTTCTTAAATTTTAGTTCATAACTTTTTTTTGCGTGACCTCTTGTTGAACCACCAAATAACTTAAGACCGGCTCCAATTTCGAAACCATCTCCGTCTTTTTCAAAAAATTGAGCATACACTGGTCTTATATACCCTTCAACCCATGCATGAGAATGTACTGCACTTAAATCACTTTGATTCAGTGCAAGTGACATTACAGGTAAAGTGTGATTTTCATTAACAATATAAGAATATGTCTTAACTGGGCTTTTAATCTTTCCACTTTCTTTATCCATTATTCTTAAAACAGTAGTCTTCTTTATATTAAGAGGACTACTGTATACTTTTGATGAAGTAGTAGGTGTTGAACCATCCGTTGTATAGTAAATTGTGCCATATCCTTTTAATGCTACCTGCAGATTATCTGTTTTATTATAAACACCGGCTTTTATTGATGCACTGGGTGTATATGATACTGCTTCAGTCCCACTTCCATTCTTATCATTTGGCGTTGGCTTACTAAAATAATATATTCCATTAGAAGTTCCTCTACCCATTGAATAACCATTAGGTATATTTGCCAAGAATATAGAATCTACTATATCTTTAGATTTAACTAAATATACACTTTGCGTTTCAGATAATTTAAAGTTAGTATGCTTGTATTTAGAATTAGATAGTTTTTCATTACCTGAAGCCATTACCACATAGTAAGCACCACTTTTAAGCTCTCCCTTTGGCAATTTATACATACACATAGTATTTGTTGATGTTGTCAAGCAATAATCACTTAGTTCAATGGTTTTACCACTATTATTATATAGTTCTATCCAATCATAATAATTACCAGCATTTTGTGCTAAATAAGAATAATTATTATTCATTGCTTCATTAATTACTAATTCTTTTGGCATGGATAAGTATTTCTTTTGGAATGATTTAATTCCATCAATGGTATTGCTATATCCAGGAGATATTGCATTACTTTCAAGAAAATTACCCGCTTGTTTAATATATGCTATACCATTTGCTAAATTTTTATATTCAACTTTATCAATAACTTTTCCCTTATTGTTAGATAAAACTACTATTCCATTATTATTATTTAATTTAAACGATGTACTAAGTTCACCTTGCTTACTGCTTACTCCGCTAGTATAAACTACTATTACTTCATTAGAAGAAACTCTAACTGAAGGAAATTGCCATTTAAATGAAACACTTTCATTATTAGATAAACTATAATTAGCTAAATCAATAGTTGAATCGCTTACGTTCTTTATTTCAATATATCCACTGTATTCACCATTAGAATTCTTAAAATTTCCTTTATTATTTGCAAGTATTTCATTTATTTCAAGAGTTTTTTTATCTTTAGAAACCATAGATGCAACAAATTCAGTATACCCTTCTTTTGTATTAGCATATCCTGGAGTACCAGATGTTTGTACTACCCATTTGCCATCTAAGTCTCTTGCCATAACAGTATTTGATTCAAGAGCAACAGTTTCAATTGCATCAACTACTTTTCCGTTTGGCTTAAGTAAAGCTACAACTTCTCCTCCACCAGATTTTAATTTAAATGATGCATATAATCCATTATCTCTAGTGCCGCTTAAATGAACTACTAAATATGATTTTGCCTCAATTGTTGTATCAGGAAATACCCATTTAACTTTTTCATTCTCATCTGATAGACCATAATCTTTTAAATTTATATCATGATTATTTCCATTATATATTTCAATATAATCATATAGTTTGCCATTTTCATCTGCATATACACCTTTATTAGAACTCATTATTTCATTAATAACTAATTTAGATATATTTACATCCCCATCTTCTAAATCTTGTTTAGCTAGTCTATTTGCACTCTTTCCAGTAAACAAACTAATAATCAAAAAAATAACTATTAATAAAACACAAATAGCTAAAAATGGTAAATTACTTTTAAATTTCTTATAATTAAACTCCATATAAAAAACTCCTATTATGATTATACTATAATAGAAGTTTTTATTCCACAAAAAT
>JAEEGL015746476.1_pt1 | contig 12918 bp, 12 predicted proteins | sample 9134231 | NCBI WGS metagenome assembly JAEEGL01 (sample SAMN16246548, study PRJNA631951) | gut metagenome | biome: gut microbiome; feature: rumen; material: fiber-attached | host: Bos | place: Iran: Karaj | collected 2018-10 | reverse complement strand
GTGTGTGTTCATAGCGCATCCCGAGGCTGGCTCGTCCCCATTTGCCGAAATCACGAGCGTATTCCGCGAAGGCGGAGATATTGTCTTCCATGATGTCGGCATCCGTGTTGGCAATGGTTTGTTTGTCAATCCAATACGTGTTATGACGCTTGGCAAAGGTCATCTCTGTGCCCGCCTCAACGGTTCCTTTCCAAAGGGGATAGGAAAGCACTAACTTGGAGGCGTAGAGTCGGCTCTCTGCCCCTGATTTGCTACGGACAAAGTCATCCTCGATCAAGCTTTGCTCCACGTTTTCGCGGTCGGTGTTCGTGGCGGTGTTCAGGAAATCGAAGTTGAAATCAATGCCCAATTTGTCGAAAGTTCCATTATAATAGGCATTGGTGAGAAGCCCCAAAGGTTTGCTCTCCTTGCTGGTCTGTTCACTGTAGAGATGGTCGAGAAACAAGCCGTTTTCAAAAACATCCTCGTCGTAGATGACCTTGTTTTCGCCACCGAGATAATGCGTCAAGTCGGCACGAACGCCTACGGAATGGTTGTCGGAGATTTGCCAGTTAGCCCCAGCGGTATATACCAATTGGTCGTTTTTCCAAGTCATGGTGTAGGGACCGGCTTGGCGGAACACTTTGGTGGTATTGGCAATTTCCTCCAAACTGCTATATTGGCGGTAGTCCTGGTGCCTGTAATAGACGGACCCGAACACATCGACACCGTTTTTCCGATAGTTCATGCCGAGTTTGCCTCGTGGCGTATTGAAACCGTAGCGCAAGTCCTGGTCGTCGGTCAGGTTCATGTCGAGGCTGAGGCCGTCGCCTTGTTGCTTTTTGGTGCGGATACGGACCACGGCTCGTACGGTAGCATCGTACTGCGAGCCTGGGTTGTTGATGACTTCCACGTCACGGATGTCATCGCTGCGCAGACGACGTAACTCGGTGTCGTCACGCATCATCCGTCCGTTGATATAAACAAGCGGTGCACCTTTACCCAACACTTCAAGGCCATCCTCGCTGCCCGTCATGCCAGGCACTTTGGCTAACATCTCCTGCGCCGTTCCCGAATCCTCAAGTACCGAGCCTTGTATGGTGGTAATCATGGAGTTGCCCGTCAGCCTCGTTTGGGGCAACTGGCTTTTCACGACCACCTCGCCAAGCATCTGTGCATCCAAAGTCATTGGAATGGTCAGCCTGTCCTTTGCCTTCACGTATTGGGTTTGATAGCCCACGAACGACACTTTCAGCAATCCGTCCCTTCTTTCGGTCGGCAAGATGAAAGAGCCTTGTTCGTCAGATACGGTTCCCACCACAAAAGTTGAATCGGGCAGCGAGAGTAGTAGCACATTCACGAAAGGCATAGGTTCGCCGTTCTCGTCGACGACACGCCCGTTTAGGCTTTGGTTTTGCGCCGATACAGAGAGTGCCATCAAGAATGCGGCGGTAAGAATGGTGAATCTTAGTTGTTTCATAGGTGTCTGTTTATAGAATCCTCAAAGGTGTAATGATATTGGCAATAAATGGCTTCATTTCACAAAAGAACCTATCTCAATAAGGTTGCCTTCCGGGTCGGCAATGTAACAGGTGCGTTGTCCCCACGGCTCAGTGGTCGGCTCCATGATGGGAGTGGCACCAGCGGCAACCACTTTCGTAAACGTTGTGTCCACCTCCGCATAGTTATCTACGCTGAGGGCTATCTCATAATGGCCGATAACTCCTTTGCAATAGGCGAATTTCCTGTGGGTCATCTTTTCGAAATCCGATTTCCGATAAAGCAGGAAAAGCGTTCCGTCTTTTTCCAGAAAGACGTTGGTGGTGTTTTCGTCTTCCTTAATCTCAAATCCAAGTACATCACGGTAAAAGCGAACCATCACCGCCATGTCATCTACCATGATTCCAAATCCGTCAAGTTTCATATTTATCTTTTAACTTCTATTCTCATCTCGCAATGAGTTCCACCACGCATAATAGATTGACAAAGCTTGGGCGCGGTTCGTTTCTTGTGGGTTTATTTCAATCTTCATAGTTTATTCTATCACAAAACTGCGGGGATAGAAATCGCTATAGAAACGGCCGTCGGTGGCGGTGAACTTCAGCACGCAATAGTTGGGGTCGGTCACGCCGCCAGGATAATACTGGGTGTCGCCCTCGCGCCAGATCATTTCCTTGCTCTTGGCATCGGTCAGCACTTCCATCGTGCCACGCAGCATCATTCCCTTGAAGCCCTCGGCATCGCAGAAGTAGATGCTGGCCTTGGGATTGGCCTTATAGTGAGCGACTCGGAGCGAGAAGGTGTTGGTGGTGAAATAGAATGTCTTGATACCCTCACGGACACGTGGCGATAGCATGGCTTTGGTGCAGGGGAAGCCCTCTTCATCGACCGAAGAGATAAAAGTAATGGGCAGGGTGTCGGCCATCATGGCGATCAGGTCTTTCACGCCCATCAAGGCTGGATTCTCTGGGAGATCCTCACCGACGGTCAACTCCTTGCGCCAGCGTTTCAGGTGGGGGAAGTACATCTTCATCTGCCCGATGTATTCCTCGCGTGAGATCTGTGTGCCATTGCCATCATTGAAAGCCCCCACGAACTGGGCGCAATGCTCGATCATCTCGTCCATGGTGCATTCCTGAAGGAACTTCCCGTCCCGATAGCAGTACATGCAATACTCCTCGTTCTTGCTTCCGTCGGCGTTCGTGCCGAGGATCTCCTCTGTCAAGGGCATTCCGCAACTCTGGCAGAATCTCATTGCTTTGTTTTGTTCCATAGTATTCATAGTTGAATGATATCAACCACAAAAGTAAGGTTTTCCTCGGCACGAACTTGTAAAAAATGGACAATATAATAATAACCGTTATTAAAAGATAGCGGCGATGGCACAGCATTCTTCGGCAGAGAGCGGCGTCGCGAAGGTCGCAAAACCGTTTCGGATGACCATCGTTGGGTCAGCCATTCTTCCATAATCCTAAGTCCTTTTGTCCGCAAAAATACACGTTTCTTTGGTGAGGGACTTGTTAAACCGATAAAAAGTCCAAAACCGCCCGGTTGAACTCCTCGGGGTGTTTGTTGGCGATGAAATGATTTCCCTTGAGGAAAACGAGCTTGGCTGACGGAATGCTCTCCGCGATCAGTTCGGTATGCTGCTTCTTGATCATGTCATGGGTTCCGGCGATCACTAGCGTCTTGGCTTTGATTCGCGCAAGTTCACTGGGCGCCACATTAGGGTCGTTGACCATCAGGCCGAGCAGCTCTGTCTTGAATCTGGCGGATTCGCTTTTGTCCGCGTGTTTCTTCGCGATCCTATAGCCGATCTCGATGGGGATCTGGGTGATGCGTCGTACGCCCTCAGCGTTCAGGTTGGCCCCGTTCAGCACCAGACGGTTCACGCGCTCCGGGTGTTGGATGGCAAATATCATGGCGATATTACCCCCATCGGAAAAGCCGAGAAGATGCGCTTTCTCGATCTGATGCTCATCCATAAAGCCCAACAGATCGTCCGCAAACTGCCGGATGGTAAAGGGCTTCTCGCCTCGGGGTGTCTTTCCGTGGCCTCTGGTGTCGATTGCAAACACATGATTTGTTTTCGAGAACGCATCGATCTGTGCTTGGAAATAGCCGCAGTTCTCTCCGTTGCCGTGAAGCAGGATGATAGGCTCCCCTTGACCTTTTTCAATAAAAAAATGCGTGATGTCCATGTGGTGACTTAGATGTGTGATCATTTGATTACAAAAATAAAAAAAACTTTCCTAATTTTGCATCCTCGTTAAAGGTGTTAAAAAAGATAACATAGGCATGGTAAAGGATTGTTCTTCATTGGGTCCGGCCTATCGGAATTTCAAGGTCAGGGAAGACGTGTATGTCCCTGAACCCATCGCGGATTTCCCTGGGGACGATCCCTTCAGGCGGATGACGCCCATCCGTGGGGAACTCAAGGATATTCAGTTTGATGGGAATTACACATATCTTGATAAATCACTGAAATTCAAGATATTGAATACCTTTGCGTATTTTATCGCCTGGACGCTTGCTTTTCCCCTGAACCGCATCCGCTATGGCCTTAAGATCGAAGGACGCGAGAAAATACGCCAAAACCGCAAGCTCTTTGCCGACGGGGTGATGACGGTGTGCAACCACGTTTACCGATGGGATATGATTTGCGTGATGCAGGCGATGCGTTTCCGTAAAGCGTGGATCCCGATGTATGCGCAAGCCTTCCGTGGCAATGACGGGTTTGTGATGAAAGCCGTGGGTGGCATCGCCATTCCGGAGGAACGGAGCGGACTTAAGGCGTTTGACCAGGCGATGGACGAACTGCACCGGGGCAAACGCTGGATACACATCTTCCCGGAGAGTTGCAGTTGGAGATACTATGCTCCGCTCAGACCCTTCAAGACGGGCGCTTTCAATATGGCCTATCGGTATTCGCTTCCCATCATCCCCATGGTGATTTCCTTCAGACCCCGTACCGGATGGCGCCGGTTGTTCAGTAAGGATGAGCCTCTGGTGACAATTCATGTGGGCGATCCCATCATGCCTAACCTCGAGACACCTCGAAAGGAAGAGGCGGCGCGAATGCGCGACCTGGCCCACCAAACCATGCTTGATATGGCTGGCATCGTCTCTAATCCATGGCCATCCAGTGTTGATTGATAAACATAATGTTATGAAAGCGATTATAGATCCTGTACCAGTTGAGTTGCTCAAGGCAGAACTCACCAAAGCCAAGAAGTTGGAAGATACCAACAAGGGGCACAACGAGCTTTACATTGTCACTTGGCAAGACTCGCCCAACGTGGTTACGGAAATCGGCAGGCTGCGCGAAAAGACTTTCCGCGAGGCTGGCGGCTCCACGGGTGAAGCCTTGGATCTGGATGAGTATGATAAGATGGAGAACCCCTACAAGCAGCTGATCGTATGGGATCCTGACAACGAGGCTATCATCGGGGGATATCGTTTCCTCTTTGGTTCAGACGCGACCTTCGATGAGTCTGGCCAACCCGTGCTGGCCAGTGCCCATCAGTTCCGTTTTTCCCCGAAGTTCATCAAGGAATACCTGCCTCATGTCTTGGAGTTGGGCCGCAATTTCGTGGCTCCGGAGTACCAAAGTTCCAAGCATGGCGCCAAATCCATCTTTGCCATGGACAACCTTTGGGACGGTCTGGTGGCCATCATCATGAAGAACCCCGACTTGCTTTATTACTTTGGTAAGGTTACGCTTTATCCATCCTATGACCGTATCGCCAAGGATCTGATCTATCATTTCTTATGGAAGCATTTTGGAGATAAGGATGAACTCGTCCGCCCGTGGGACGACCAGGCGATCATGCCCGCTTCGGATCCCGAATTGATGGATATGATCTTGAACAAGGACGATCTGCTGGAGGACTACAAGTTGCTTAAGGGTGCGGCCAGGATGAGGGGCGTGCATATCCCGCCGAATATGACCGCCTACATCTCCGTCACTTCCCAAATGCTCATGTTCGGCACGGCGGTGAACCATCTGATGCACAATATCGAGGACACGGCTGTCCTTATTCCGTTTGATGAGATCTATCATGAGAAAAAGAGACGCCATATCGGGGCCTACCTTCGCTTCTCTCTTGCAAGAAGGCGCAATAACAAGAATAATATTGAGGAATTCCCCGTGATGGAGAATGAGATGATAGAGGATTGGCTGGCTAAGCGATACCGCAAAGTGAAGCGGTTGCTTAAGAAAGCCGGTCGTAGTTTTTAAATCGGTTTACTGGGTGCGAAAGGAGGACATTGGGAAGTGCTATAAACACTCAAACTCAAATAACCTATAGAACTTTCTTGGCTTTCAATTCAGCATGAAAAACAGCACTTTATTTTCCGAAATTGTGCGAGGCGAAAGGCAATGCCATGCGGAGCGCGAGATGCCAGTATTCCCAGTTGTGCTGTCCGTTGCGGATGCGTAGTTCGCTCTTGATGCGTTTGCTGCGCATCAGTTGATGGATCCTCACGTTGACATCGAACAGGAAATCATCATCGCCGCAATCGAAAAACCACTTGACGGTGCGCAACTGCTTCACGGTGGCGTCATCGGCTTCTTCCAAAAAACGGATGGCGGAATGTTCCTTCACGGCCTCATTGAGGAGATAGAACTTGTCGTCGATACCTTCTTCGCGTCGCCGTACGCCGTCGCTGTCCAGCCAAGCGCTCATGGCATATACCGATGAAAACAGGTCGGGGTGACGTTGGCCATAGACCGTGCTGCCGCCACCGCCCATCGACAGGCCCATGATGGCACGGTGCTGCTTGTCACCGCCGGCACGGTATTTCTTTTCCACCTCGGGCATCAACTCCTGGAAGAAGAAATCCTCATAAGGCCAGCCAGGCATGTTGAAATAGCCGTTCCAATACGCAAAGATATCGTTTCCACCCGCATTGGGCATCACGATGACCATCTCGCAGGCCTCGCCCGACTCGATGAGTTCGTCGGCCACGGTCTGCATCTGGCCTTTCTCGCTCCAGTCCGTGTAGTCGCCATAAAGACCATGCAACAGATAAACCACAGGATAGTGCTTGTCGCTCTTGTCGAATCCCTTCGGCAGATATACGTTGTATTTTACGGTCGCCCCCAACGTCTTGCTTTGGATGCTGTCCGTGACGATCTTTCCCGCCCACGCCGTGGCGTTTATGACAAAGACCATGATGATACTGAGCCAAATCTTCTTATTCATAGTCATTTACGTTTTGATGATCATTTTCCAAAATAATCCACCCAATCCCCATCCTTTAGTGTCTCATATTTTCCCCACTCCGGCTTTCCTAAATCCCTACCTTTGATGCGAAGAGGAATAAAGGCATCATGCTGACAATCCGGCAATGGATCATCCATTTCCATCCAACCTCTTTCATCAATCAAATCATCCCAATCTTCAAATAAATCCTCTATTGAATCATAGCAACGGTCAGATGAGCACAGAACAGCATCTGGACTGCAATACTCGAAGAGATACACGCCTTCCTTGCTTTCATAGAGCATGATTTTGTAAACACATTCACCCTCATTACAGTTCAATGGCTTTCTAAGACACGCATACTTCCTCATATTACGCAGTGTTGGAGCAGCGGCAAATATACTGTTTTTTCACCACAATTGTCCGGGAAGGCGTTTTTTCTCTTTCGGCGGGAATTGTTGGTCAAAAACATCGCAATCAAAGGGATCAACGAAGTAACCTGATGGTGTGGCATATTCGCCAGTGATGCCATTGAGATACCCCGGCTTCAGTTCCTTGCAAAGGAAGAAAGAGGCGTCCTCGCCCTCGGGCAGTCCATGATAGCGGATGCCGAAATGCGAGGCTTGGGTAAAGCCACTGTGTTTGTAAAAGTCGATATTGCCTTCGAAGCAGATGGCGCCGAAACCCATTTCCGTGGCCTTGCCAAGCGCATAATCCAACAACGTTTTCCCGTAGCCCTGTCTTTTGTGTTCGGGTGCGATTCCAAGCGGTCCCGCCGTTACAATCGGCAACAGTTTGCCATTATCGCAGTTGATTTGGGCATGCATGAAGATGATTTGTCCCATGATCTTGCCCTCAATCTCCATCACCAGATTCAGTTCTGGGATGAAAGCGGGATCATCTCGCAGGCAGTGCATCACATAATGCTCCAGGCATCCGGGACGATACACGTTCCAAAATGATTCTCTAATGAGGTTTTCCACCTCGTATCGCTCTTCGGGGCGTTCGTTTCTGATTAGGTATTTCTCCATGGTTTGTTTTTTACATCAGTTCCTGCGGCAAAGATACGGACGAGTTTCGTCTTGGTTTGTAAAAAATGGACATTGATGGTTTTATACCAGATTCTCAATCCGGATGAGTTTTTTCAGCACCTGACTGAAAGAGGGCTGAAATGCCTGCGAGAGAATAGGGTGGGGCGCTCTTTGCTTCACGGTCTCGATGATCTGCGATGGGGAGGAGCCGTTGATCTCCATGAAGTCGGCGGTCATGTGCGAGAGGTCGTAATAGCCACAGCGCCAAGCGATCTCGGTCAGGGTCTCCGTATGGGAATCAGCACTCAAGGCTTTCTCTTGAAGTGCTAGAATCGCGGCATGGCATCGCAGAATGCGCAGGTAGCTCTTGGGGTTGATGCCCACGTATTCATGGAAGATGCGGGTGAACTGTTTTGGACTGAGACAGGCCTTGTCAGCGAGTGTTGATGGGGTCAAAGTCGATTCGTCCGTGACCAGCGATCCTTCCGCCAGGCGAAACACCCCTTGAAGCCGTTGCACATTGATGCCTCCGGCAATCGTCTTCATGAGCTTATGCAGGAAAAACTCGTCCAAAAAGCGGTAACATTGTGAAGGGTCAATGGCCTCCATGATGCGTTCCTCCAATTCGCAAAACGCTGGATCGTTCAGATCTTCTGGCTTCAGATGCATGCCGGAACAAGCCGACATGGACTCGTCAAAGAAAAGACGTGCTCCGAAGGGCATGAACTCAACGCCCAAGACTTCGAACGATCCTGTCTTGGTTACCAAATCCATGTATTTGATGTCCTGTACGTTCAAACTTGACGTGAACCATCGAGAGTCATCCCCGAATCGGATCGGCTGCGCACGGTAGAAATGCAGTGATACCGCTCCGTTGGACATGATACGCTGGATGCCGTCACCCGTCGCCATGGAGCGCAGATGCCAGTAGTTGCGGATAAAAGGCCTCAACGCCTCGTGAGCCGGTATCGTCAGGAACTTCATTTAGTGATGATGGCATCCTTCGTGCTTTATTATTCATTTCTTTATAGGACCTACTCCCAGAACTTCGGGTCAACGCCTATTTTGCTCGTCAAGGCCTTCCATGCGGCTTTCAACTTGCTTTTGAATAGGTCTGCTTTGCTCACATGAGCCTTTCTGGCTTCACCTTGCGGTGCCGTGTCACCCAATTTGGAGATCTTTTTCCGGAACAACGAGTTGGGGATTCCCCACTTCATCAGGAACTGCGCCGCGCCGTTGTTCTTCGTGATCCTGCCAGTGGTCTTGGTCTCGAAATGATAAGCCAGGCTGTCACCCACGCCGATCATCGTCCTGACGCCTGAGAACCAAAGCTTTGCGGTGAAATCGGGGTCGCTGTACATCCCTGGGGTGTATTCGATGCTAAATCCCCCGACGAGGTCCCAGATATCGCGATGCACGAGGTTGGGTGTCCACGTGGCTCCGTTCCAGTTGGGCTTGGCCAAGGATTCACATTCCCTCAGCAGCCTTTCCTCCTGGAAGTTCTCCACGCAGTCACCATAGTCGGCGAGGATGCCCACATCAAGGTGGTTGTGTGGCTGGATCATGGTGGAGGAGAGGAAGAACCGGTGGTCGGGCAATTTCTCGATCTCCCTCCATAGCGCCTTGTCCCATCCAGGCAGCAGCACCATGTCGTCGTTCATGTAAAAGATGTAGTCGGTCCTGACCAATGGCCTCATGCTGTTCATGGCGAGGCAGACCCCGATGTTCGTGTCGGAGTGGGTGTGCTTGATGCCCTCTTCCTCCAGCCACTGCAGCGTGCCGTCGTTGCCTTCATTGGCATGCACGATGATCTGATGCGTGTAGGTGGAGTTCTTCCGGATGCTTTCAACGGCCAACTTCAGATAGGGGAGGTTGTTCCAAGTCGGGATGAGGATGGAGAAAAGCGGGGAGTTCATAGGCTGCAAATTTACGGTTTTAAATCCACAGGAAATGCTCCGTTCCCGCTCCTATCTCGAAATGATATTTGATGATGCCTTTGTCAACTCCCGAGAAGGCGCCGTTGTTGACTTCGAGATGGACCTCATTGCCTTTGCCGGTGAAGTTGGCTGCCATCTTGTTGATGGCGGTGGGGGCGAGCAGAGCCACGGCGATCCCTTGCTTGAACCACTCCGGCGCCTCGCCCTCATAATGGGCGACCTGCTCGTAGGTCTTCATCTTGTGTTGCACGCCTTGGGTGGCGCCGTAACCGATGGTCACGATGCCTACCACTTTCTTGTCGCCGACAAACTTCCGAACGCTTTTGTTGTAGCTGCCGCCGATCCACCAGGTGTTCAGGCCCAGCGCCTGTGCGTAAAGCATCAGGTCGGCACTGGCATACCCCAGTCGCTCGCCGAGGTCATCGGCATCGTCACCGGCCAACACGATGAAGTTGTTGACGTTCTTGGCGACGAGCTTCATCACTGCCCAGATCCCGGTATTGTCGTTGGTGACGAGCTTGATGGCAAGATGGTGCTTTTCGTTGTTTTCTTCAATGCGTTGATCAATTAGTGTCTGCACATCGGTTGGGATGGGCTTGTCGAGGTATTTCCGTACCGTGTGTCTTTCCTGAGCGGCTTGTTTTAGGTCCATGATAGTAGTGATAGTTATTGTTTTAGTTTCAGTGCGTTGTCTTTCCATTGGTACACTTTTCTCTCTCCGTCTGATTCGCGGACAAAGACGAGGTCATCGTCGTCGGGACTGAGCACGCAGCGCCATTCGTTACGCTCCAGGTTCGGAATGCCTTTCCCGACCATCGTGGCGAAGTTCGCCGAGGAGGGAGACAGATAGCTTACCTTGCCGGAGTCTTCGCAGAGGTAGAAATGCAGAATCACCTCATCACCCTCCTTTAATTTGTGAGGGGTCTTGTACAGACGGTCGTCCTCGTCTCGCTTGAAGTCGTAATCAAACTTGGGGGCACAGGCCGTATAGACCGCAACTAGTTTCTGGCCGTCAGTTCTATCCCAGGCACGGGCATGGAAATAGTAAAACCCTTCCATGGCAGATGCGTCTATATAATTGGAGCCAGATTCATGGTTGATGATCACGATGCAGATGGGCAATGACATATAGCCGCCTGTCATTCCGGGTTCGAGAGGTTCCTCGGGATAACGAAGCTCCATCCCGTACCGATAGATGATCTCGCTTAACAATGAGTTCACATTGTCATATCTTCCAGGCATTTGGAAATCCTCTTCTGCGACATTCTTGAACTCGAACTTGCCCTTGTTCCACACTAAACTGCTTGTGATGCCGCAACGCCCCCAGGAATTGGTCATCAGGGCTGTTTGCTCCTCTCTCCAGTGGTCGAACACGGTGCGGCGCTTCAAGATGCCGCCGGTGAAGTCACTGCCTTTGACGAGAGGAATCAACTTTCGTGTCTTGGCATTGTAGCGGTAGTAATAGGCTTCTTGCAGGTCGGTGGTGATCGCTTTCAAGCAACACACGCCAAGGGCCGCGGGCTTGTCGTTTTCGTAAAAGACGCGCATGGCGAAGTTCCCGTTCTCTAACAGACAACTGTCTTTGTCGATACTGATGACAGGTCGTTTATGGTTGAACAACACCTCCTTGTCACCGTCCAGCGCCTGGAGCAGAAGGTCATGGTATTCGCAGGGATAGGCCTTTGCGAAAGCGCGGAAGAAATCCATCACGTTGGGGGTGTCTTTTCCGGGTATGGCTATCGTTTTCTGCTTCCAGTCATCACCTAAGTTCACGTCGATGGAAAGGGTCCAAAGGTCTTTTGATGGTGTCTTGTCGTCGGTGTTTTGTGCCATGATGGTCGCTGAGGTCAGAAGTATCACGATCAATGCTATTCTTTTCATAATAGGTTGCTTTCTTCATGCAAAGATAATTATTTTTGCTTTAAGGCTTGACTTTTCACAAAAGAATGTATCTTTGCATGAAATTTCATACAATTCATATTAATCATGCAAGATCGACAAGAAGGAAAGTACATGTTCGGCGTCGTCAAAGTGGGCGAGCGTGGACAGATCGTGATTCCGGCAGAGGCTCGGAAAGTGTTCAACATCAAGGCGGGTGACGCATTGCTGGTACTCGGCGATACGAAAAAAGGCGGGATGGCTCTCGTCAAGACGGAAATCTTCCAATCCACCATTAACCAGATTTTGGAGGACAAGTGATGAGAAAGCATTGGATGGACAACCTGAGATGGGTGACGGTGGTGCTGGTGCTCATCTACCATGTGTTTTATTTCTTTAACAACAAAGGCGTGTTCGGCGGCATCGGCGGCTTCGTGGAGGACCCGAAAGCGCAACCGCAAGATGTGGTGATGTATATCCTCTACCCGTGGTTCATGATGCTGCTGTTCCTGGTGGCTGGCATCAGTTCCAAGTATGCGTTGGAAAAGCAGAGCCACAGGGAATTCATCGCTTCCCGAACCCGCAAGTTGTTGGTGCCGGCGACGATCGGTCTGCTCGTCTTCCATTGGATGGTGGGCTACTTCAACACGCATGTCGCAGGTAACGATGTCTTACTCAACGTGCCTCAACCCATCAAGTATTTCGTTTGGGCGTTCAGTGGCACTGGACCGTTGTGGTTCATACAAGACCTTTGGCTGTTTTCGCTGTTCTTGGTTTTGGTGAGGCTGATCGATCGCAAAGACCGTTTCTGGCAATGGTGCGGAAAGGCGAACACGGTCGTGATCATCTTGTTAGGTGTCCTCGTCTATCTTGGCCAACAGACGATGATCATGAATCCGCGCCCTGAATCGGCGGACGGCCTGCTCAACTTATACAAACCCTTGGCTTACCTCGTCCCGTTCCTGTTGGGCTATTTCGTCTTTTCGCACGAAGAGGTTCAAGAGAAGGTCGCGAAGATGCATCTCCCGATGTTGATTGCAGCCATTGCAGCGGGCGTTGTCTTGATCCTCACCACTTGGGGCGAAACCAACACCACACCGCAATATCTTGGCGGATGGCTCAACAACCTCTACGCCTGGCTGATGATCCTGGCCATGATGGGTTGTTTCAAGGCTTGGTTCGACCGCACCAACCGTTTTGCGGATTATATGACACGTTCCAGTTACGGCATCTATATCGTGCACTATCTGGTCATCGCCTCATTAGGTTACATGATGAAGGTCTACACCACGCTGCCTCCGTTTGCCATGTATGCCATCCTATTCGTGGCCGTGCTCCTGGTCAGCCCGCTGATCTATGAGATCATCCGTCGCATCCCCTTCGTCC